>Ga0055584_100005396_pt1 | contig 12522 bp, 7 predicted proteins | sample OSDHelmetaG_FD_58716 | JGI IMG/M metagenome (GOLD analysis project Ga0055584, IMG submission 58716) | Pelagic marine sediment microbial communities from the LTER site Helgoland, North Sea, for post-phytoplankton bloom and carbon turnover... | ecosystem: Environmental > Aquatic > Marine >... | reverse complement strand
TTTGCCGCAGGTCGTCAAAAGTGCACGGGTGATGAAGCAGGCCGTCGCGCATCTGATTCCTTTTATGGAGAGAGAGCGCGAGGCCGGTGGCGAGGCGCCCGAGAAGGCCGGGAAAATATTGCTGGCGACTGTAAAGGGCGATGTCCATGACATTGGCAAAAACATCGTCAGCGTCGTCCTCCAATGCAATAATTACGATGTCATCGACCTCGGTGTCATGGTGCCCGCCGCACAAATTCTCGATACTGCACTCAAGGAAGAAGTCGATATCGTCGGCTTGTCAGGGTTGATCACCCCCAGCCTCGACGAGATGTGCCACGTCGCCGCAGAGATGACCCGAGAGAATTTTTTCGTGCCCTTGCTGGTCGGCGGCGCCACTACCAGTCGGCTTCATACCGCCGTCAAGATTGCGCCGGCCTACAATAATGCTGTGGTCCATGTGCCCGACGCATCCAAGGCCGTCGGTGTTGTCGGCGAACTGCTCTCATCGGAGCGACAAGAGGGCTACGCCGCAGGCATCCGCCAAACTTACGACACCATGCGCGAAGCCCATGCGCGCGGCCAGTCGACACGACAGCTTATGTCCATAGGCGGCGCGCGGGCTAATTGTCACGACCTGGACTGGACGACAACCACACCAGCCCGCCCACTCGCACCTGGCCACCACACTTTTGATGACATAGACGTTGCTGCGCTGGTGCCCTACATCGACTGGTCGCCGTTCTTCCGGTCCTGGGATCTGGTCGGAAAGTATCCCGCAATCCTGGAGGACGCGACTATTGGCGAAGCGGCTACTGAGCTGTTCACCGATGCGTCGGCCATGATGGAGAAAATTGTTGGCGAGGGTTGGTTTAGCCCGCGGGCCGCTGTCGGGCTGTGGCCTGCGGCGCGGATCGACGATGATGACATTGCCGTGTATGCGGACGAGGATCGCCATGAGCCACGCGCCGTCTTCCATATGTTGCGCCAGCAGATGGAGCGCGACGCCGGCCGAGCTAATATTTCTCTGGCTGATTTTATCGCCCCGCACGATAGCGGCATCCATGACTGGCTTGGTGGATTTGTCGTCACCATTGGTGCCGCGCCGGAGCGCATCGCCACCGATTTCGAGGCGGCGCAGGATGACTATTCCGCCATCATGGTAAAGGCCCTTGCTGACAGGTTTGCCGAGGCCCTGGCCGAGCAGATGCATGGGCGCGTGCGGAAAGAGCTGTGGGGCTATGCCACCGATGAGGAGCTCGACAGCACGGCGTTGATCGCTGAATCGTATCAGGGTATCCGCCCCGCACCTGGCTATCCGGCTTGCCCGGATCACACCGAAAAGCAGACGCTATTTGAGCTGCTGGATGCTGAGGCAACGACAGGCGCAAAACTGACCGAGAGTTTTGCCATGTATCCAGCGTCTTCGGTATCCGGGTTCTATTTTTCGCACCCGGAAAGCAGGTATTTTGGCGTCGGTAAGGTCGGTCGTGACCAAGTAAAGGATTATGCCGAGCGCAAAGGCAAAAGCATCAAAGAAGTAGAGCGTTGGCTCGCGTCGAACCTTGGCTATGATCCCGCGGTCGCCAGCGGTGAAGCCGCCTGACGCGGACTCAGACCAACCCCACTCGACGGGCTGATGTTGCCTCTTCATCTATCGTCAGATCATCTCTCACCAGCACAACACCAAAGCGCGCGACAGCCTCGTCGACGGAGTAATACCCGCGTCGTACATCTAGCTGAACTGCCTGTGGATCGCGAGCATAGGGATTACCATAGCCCCCGCCACCAGGCGTAGACACGGCCACGACGTCACCCGGCGCAATGGCAATATCCTGATCCTTGGAGAGATGCGGCGGATGGTAATCCCCCGCAGGGCGCTCGACCACGACACGATTGACGCCGCCGGTTTCGCCACCGCTCGCACCGTTCGGCCCGTAGCGACCATGATCCATCACCATGGAGGCGCGCGCCTGACCACGCAGTATCCGCATCCGATAGTTCACCCCAAACCCGCCACGATGTTCGCCTGCGCCACCGGAACCTTCGTGCAGCGAGTATTCATCAAACAACACCGGGTAGCGCTGCTCGAGAACCTCTATCGGTGTGGTCTTGGAAATGCCGATGGTCGAACACCCGTTGGTCAGACCATCACCGCTCATCGAGCCGCCGTAGCCGCCCCCTGAAATAACGTAAAGCACGTATGGCCGGTCCGTTGCCGGGTCATGACCGCCAAGAGCAAAATTGCCCGACGTGCCGGCCGGCGCCGCAAAAAGACGATCCGGCAAAGCACCGGTCATGGCATCAAAGACAGCTTCCGCAATGCGCTGGCTGACCTCGGCTGCGCACCCTGAAACGGGGCGCGGATATTCGGCGTAGAGGAACGTGCCTTTCGGGTCTTCAATATGCAGCGGCTCAAACGTGCCGGCGTTGATCGGGACTTCCGGAAAAATGTGTTTGATGGCGAGATAGATCGCCGAACGGGTCGTTGCGATCACACTGTTCATCGGACCGCGACAAGGCGGTGACGAACCCTCCATATCAAAGTAAAGCTCGCTGCCCTCCTTGCGGATACGCATGTTGATGCGCAGCGGTTCATCGACAACACCATCAGAATCGACAAACGCCGTCCCGTCATAGGTGCCGTCCGGTATTTCACTGATCAAGGCGCGCATCTGTTGTGCTGCCCGTTCATGAAGCTCGGCGATAGCCGCGCTGATGGTGGCCTCGCCATATTTTTCGAGCAATGCATCCAGGCGCCGGGCACCGACTCTCAGGGCCGCAGCCTGCGCCTTGATGTCGCCAATGCGCTCACCCGAGATGCGGATGTTCGAAAGAATGATGGAGAGCAGCTCTTCATCCATCGTTCCTTCCTTGAACAACTTCACCGGTGGGAGGCGTAACCCTTCCTGTTCAACTTCTGTCGCATTGGCGGAAAAACCGCCCGGCACCATGCCGCCCGTATCCGGCCAGTGCCCTGTATTGGCTAACCAGCAGAACAATTTTCCGTCGTGGAAGTAGGGCATGGTAAAGCGCACATCCATCAGATGTGTGCCGCCGAGGTAAGGATCATTGGCGATGAAGATATCGCCCGGACGAACATTTTTCGCCCGCTCGATCACTGCCTTGGTCGAATATTGCATTGTGCCGACGAACACTGGCAAACCAAGCTCCCCCTGGGCGATCAGGCGACCGTCATCTGCGGCATAAATGCCATCCGAGCGGTCCAACGCTTCGGAAATTACGGGGCTAAAGGCGGCGCGTACGAACGCCAGATCCATTTCATTGCAGACCTGTTGCAGGCCGCTCTGAATGACAGCGAGAGTAACTGGGCCAAGACCGCTCATGCGCCAACCTCAATAATCAAGTTGCCGAGGACATCCAGTCGCGCACAGCAATCGGGCTCGATAACGGTTGTACTGTCCAGCTGGGTAACAATGGCCGGCCCATCAATAGCCGTCTCCTCGTGAAGACCCGATCGCTCATAGATAGGTGTCTCCTGCCAGCCACCCTGGGCAAACCAGACCGGCCTGCGGGCGAGCTGCGACCGGCGGCCAGATTCCTCCCCCGGTGCGCGCGCGGCAAGGGTCCCCAGCGGCACCGGTGGGCGGCGTCCAATAACCGCCGTGTGGAGGTTAACGAGGACCGGTCTAATCTCTGGCAACTCAACCTGAAAACGATCGAAATAAACCCGTGCAAAGACCTCCGCCAACTGAGCCCGCGTCACGTTGGGTCCATCCAGCGGAATAGTCATCAAGTGGGTTTGCCCCTGAAACTGCATTTCGGCAAAATGCAGAGCGTCCACCCTTTCAGTCGCAACTCCCTCGCGCGCGATGGTCGCTTTACCATCAACGATATGTCGGGCAAATATCGCGTGAACCTCATCGACGTCGAGATCAGCGAGCGGCGCGTTGACTGTGTTGACATAGTCATGCCGCAAGTCCGCTGCGATACAGCCAACAGCATTGGTAATCCCTGGTCGCGCAGGCACCATGACACGCGGCACGCCCAGCTCGCGCGCGAGGGCAACGGCGTGCATCGGCCCCGCTCCGCCAAAGGCGAACAGCGTAAAATCACGCGGGTCATGGCCCCGGGACAACGTCACCATACGAATAGCGCCCGCCATACGGTCGTTGCCAATGGCGAGTATCGCGGCAGCCGTCTCTTCCGCATTCAGGTCCAACCCGCCACCAACGTCGCTTACAAGAATGCCTTTAACTTTCTCCATCGATACCGGGGTATCAACTGAAAGCAGGCCTCCGGGATCAAGCCGTCCGAGCACGAGATTGGCGTCGGTAAGAGTAGGTTTTGTGCCGCCGTGGCCATAACAAATTGGGCCGGGCCGGGCGCCGGCGCTTTCTGGCCCTACTTGCAACATGCCCGCGGCGTTCAACAACGCAACCGAGCCACCACCGGCGCCGATGGTGTGCACATCCACCATCGGCACATGCACCGGCATGGCGTATTCCAGCTCCATCTCCGCCGTAACTTCCGGCACGCCCCCGATCACCAGCCCGACGTCACAACTGGTGCCCCCGGTATCAAATGTGATAAGCCGCTCAACACCTGCCGCCCGCGCCGTCGCAGCGGCCGCCATGACGCCGGATGCCGGCCCGGACATCACGGTATTCACCGCAGTGTCGGCCACAATACGCGCAGATACACTGCCGCCATTGCCCTGCATGACCAGAAGATCATGTTCATACCCCTGCGCCGACAGCTCTGTCTCCAGCCGCGCTATATAGCGATGCAACACCGGCTGCACGGCGGCATTGACGGTCGCCGTGACGCCGCGTTCGTATTCGCGATATTCCGACAACACGGCGTGCCCGGCGGTGATGTAGTGGTTGGGCCAGACTTCCGCCGCGACTTCCCCAGCCCGTTGCTCGTGGGATGAGTTCCGATAGCTGTGTAAAAAATGAATGACCAGCGCCTCGCAGCCGGCAGCAACAAGCGCTTCCGCTGCCCGCCTCACCGCGTCTTCATCGAGCGGCACGAGCACATTGCCTGCGGCGTCCATCCGTTCCGGAACCTCATACCTGAGTTCGCGCGGGATCAGCGGCTCAAAGTGCCCCAGCAATCCGTATGGGTTTGGGCGGGTTCGCCGACCTAACTCCAGTACATCTCGAAAGCCCTGAGTCGTTATGAGCCCGCACCGCGCAATCTTGCGTTCCAGTATGGCGTTGGTCGTGGTGGTGGTGCCATGGCTGATGCTCGCCACGTTCTCCAACGCAATTCCGGCGGCGGCAACGGCATTCAATACGCCGAACGCCTGATTTTCTGGCGTCGTTGGCACTTTGGCGATTTTCACCTCGCCCGTATCCCGGTCCATCAGAACAAGGTCGGTAAACGTGCCGCCAACGTCGATCCCTACAACCGCGTTGGTCATGACGCTTCCAGCTCCAGCGCGTCCAGACCACCCACCGCGCGGACGGCTCCTTGTAACGCGATATGCGCCGCGACAATCAATCCGCGGCTGCGCAGAAGCTCGGCCTGTCGTGCCCCGCCGTCCAGCGCCATCTGAATGGCGGCATCACTCAACTCGCCGACATCAACAGTCACCAGTCGGTCACCAAGGTCACTGTCATCCCGAACCGAGCGCGCAGGTGCAACCCGCACTGCCTCATTGGCCACGTCGGTGGCATTGCCAACTAGTGTTGCCGCCGCATCAGCCGCCGCCGCGGTGCTGGCCAGCACGGTCACAGAATCAGCCACACCCAGAGAAAGTGACCGCCCCCGCCAACCGGATGTCGCGATACCACGCACCGGCATTGCCGCATCGATCACCACCCGGCTATCCAGTGCCGGAGCATCTTGATTGGTCACCACGCCAGCCTTCAGTGACTCTCCACATGCAAGATGCAGTGCAATATCGCCGCCATTATTCACGTAGACCTTATCGAGCGCGCGACCTTCCATCATTGCTGCCAGAACGTCCTCGGCCACAGCTCCGGCGACCGCCGCCATCGGCGTAATGAAAAAGGATCTGTGCGGCCAGACGGCGTCCGCCATACGACGCTCAACAGTCCCCGAAAATAATGGCATTGCCGGGCCAATGGGCGTGCGCAGGCGGGGCAACTCAGCCACAAGCTCATGCAGAATGGTGCCAAACCGGCGGCCGGCCTGCTCATAAGACAGCGCAACTTCATCGGCGGAACCGAAGGCCTGCGCGATGATATCGATTGGCCCATGCTGCAAATGCAGCCGCTGACCATCCGGCAACAGGGATTGCTGTGCGCGCATGACTATTGCTCCTTCCGTCGGGCCGGCCACGGATGCGTTTCATCCCACGGCATGGTCTTCACATGATTTCCCTGCGCCGCCATGGCAGCCTCAAGGTCAATCACGTCGCCGGTGTGACCGCCCATGTTTTCGTATGATGCCAGCGGCAAGGTGAATTCGATTGGCGCAACGAGCGCCGGAGTTGGCACATGGCCAAATGCATTGTCCGGCATGGTGGTCACATCGACCATGAACGTAATGCCGCCGCCCGGCCAGATGTACACCGGTGCCCCACCCGAGGTCACGCCGGTCAACGCCTCCTTGACGGAGCGTGTCAGACGCACAGGGTTTTCAGTCACACCGGAGCGAAGCGAGCCGCCGGCGCCAGCCATAAACAGGACGGTGCAAAGAGCCGGCTCACAATTCTCTGCAATGCGGTCGACAACCGCTGCGACAGGCGCCGGAATATCCCCCGGCACCGGTTTGAGATTATCGTCCAGCACATACCATGCGGCATCTTCACCTGTGGTCGACACCATATGGAGACGCAAACCGGGCCATGCGATCTTGGGATTGATTTTCTCGATGATTTCCAACGGGTCATCCACATCAGTACCGCCCCAGCCGGACCCGTGGCCCGCGACCTGAAAATACCGCCCCGGTGTTGACCGACGCCCCCGAACGCGAATACCTGCGGGGCGGACATCGAGAAACCGCCCGGCCTGATGCTCCGTCAATACGCCGGTGATATGATCATCCACGACGATGACTTCATCGGCATGGCCGTGCCATTGCTTCGCAAACATGCCCATCGCTGCCGACCCGCATCCGACACGCATACGTGCCTCGCGCTCGCCGTTTACCACCGGGGCCTTGCCCGCCTGAATGACAACCGTCTCGCCGCCATCCACTGTTACTTCCACGGCGTCGCCATTGCAAAGGTCGAGCATCGCCCTGCAGGTCACCGTACCTTCCCGCTTCGCGCCGCCGGTCAAGTGCCGCACGCCGCCCAGTGAGAGCATCTGCGAGCCGTATTCCGCCGTCGTCACGTGACCAATTTCCTCGCCATCGCAACGCACCGAGGCCTGCTCCGGGCCAAGGTAGCGATCCGTGTCGATCTTCACTTTGACGCCGCAATAGCTAAAAATACCTTCGGAGACGACGGTGAGCATATCGACGCCATCGACCTCGCTGGAGATGATAAAGGGTGCCGGCTTGTAATCAGGGTATGTCGTGCCAGCCCCTATGCCGGTCACGAAACGCTCGGCCCGCACCACGTCGCCGGTCCAGTTGCTGCTACCCTCCATAAACGGCACCAGCTTTGGCGCCCTCTCGGCAACGACCAGCGGGTCCACGCGCGTCAGTTTGCCACCGACGTTTGCATAGCGGTCACACGCGCCCGGCTTGCCCTCCCTGATTCGACACAGCACCGGGCAAGCATCACAGCGAACTAACCCGTCGTCAGTTGATGCGGCGGTCGTCACGGTCTTTTCAGACATGACGTTTCTCCTGCTCGCGGAGCGCGGCACGCACCCGATGCGGCAACGCCGGCACCTGGGTCAATCGCACGCCCGCGGCATGACGGATCGCACCGAGTATGGCCGGCGCCGTTGGCACCAGCCCCGGCTCTCCGACGCCCTTGGCACCAAAGGGACCGAGCGGCTCTTCCTCTTCGATCAGAATGACATCAATGGATGGCATATCCCCGGCGGTCGGGATCAAATAATCATGCAAGTTGTCGGTTCGCCCGGGAAAATATTCTTCCATCAACGCAAGGCCAAGACCCTGGGCAATACCACCGTGAATTTGCCCTTCAACAAGCATGGGGTTAATTGCCCGCCCGACATCGTGGGCGGCCACAACGTGACGCACCTTCACCGTACCCAGTGAAACATCCACATCCACCGTCGCGATCTGAGCGGCAAAGGCGTAAGTCGCGTAGGGCGTGCCCTGCCCCTTGGCATCAAGCGGCACTGTAGGCGGATCGAATCTGCCAGTGCTCCGGATGACCGCGCCCTCATCATCCACCGGCAGACGAGCCAAATCGATGGTGTGCACCGCGCCGGCGTCGTTCACACGGATGTGCGCACCGTCCAGCGCAATCACCGCTTCCGGTCCGGCATTGGCCAAACGCAACACATCGACGCGAAACGCCTCACCGGCCAACTGCGCGGCCCTGCCGGATACAAAGGTCTGACGGGAGGCCGATGTTTTTCCAGCGTCCGCCGTCAAATCCGTATCGCCAACGATTTGCTCGATCGCATCGACGGGGATGCCCGCCGCGTCCGCCACAATCTGTGCGAGGATCGTGGTCGAGCCCTGACCGATATCCACGGCCCCGTTCTCAAACATCAGGCGACCATCCTGGAGCAGCGCCAGCCGCATCGTTGACGGGTTAGACATGCCAGTATTTCCGATGCCGTACCACATGCACCCTATGCCGACTCCCCGACGTACCACGCCGGCGCTCTGGTTTGCCGCGGTCGCCGACGCCAGCGCACTTTCCCAATGCGGCCGCAGGGCATCGAGACACGGCGCCATACCTGCGCTGGCCGCGATCACCTGTCCCGTGGCCATCCGCTGGCCAGGGCGTAGCGCATTGCGATAACGAAACTCCAGGCGGTCGATATCCATTTGACCTGCCAGATCATCCATCAGCGTCTCGTGCGCGATGGCGGCTTGCGGCACACCAAACCCTCTGAAGGCTCCACAGTTTGGGCCGTTAGTAAGAATGGCCCGGCCGCGGGTTGCGACATCAGGCACAAAATAAGGACCCATCGCATGAACCGGCACACGCCCGGCGACAGTGGGCCCCCACGACGCGTAGGGTCCGGTATTCACGTCGGCGGAAACCTCGACGGCGCTCAACATGCCGTCCTCGTCGCAGGCAAAGCGTGCCTGCAGCGAAGCGGGATGACGCTTGGTGCTGAAGGTCATGCTTTCAGGGCGCGTGAATACGCTGGCAACCGGGCGGCCCAGCAGCCACGCAGCTACTGCAATGAGCGGCTGAACCGAGAGGTCGAGCTTGCCGCCAAAACCCCCACCACAAGCGGTCGGCACAACCCGTATCTGATCGGGTGCCAGACCCATGATATTGGCCAGCTCGTCGCGGTCCATATATGGCGTTTGTGTTGTCGCATGAATTTCAAGCCGATCACCGATCCGGCGTGCCCACCCGGCTTCGGGTTCTATGTAGGCATGCTCGACATATGTGGTCTCAAAGGATCCTTCGGCTATTGCCGCAGCGGCGGGAAACGCCGCAGACGGGTTTCCGCTCAACACTTGCCCTTCAACCAGAACATTGCCGGGTCGCGCCGCATTGATTGTTGGCGCGCCACTGGCGAGCGCCTGCTCGACGGTGAGGACCGGCTCAAGCGGCTCCCAGATGATAGGAACATCTTCTTCGCGCACGGCCTCGACGGCTTCGCGCGCGCCGACCAGTGCCACAATTCCGTCGCCCCGCATGCGCACAATACCGTCGGCAAGCACGGGCTGATCCTTGAGGTCAGGATAAATACCGTAGCCATTGAACGGCACGTCGGCGGCGGTGAGAACTTTCAATAATCCTGGATGCCGCGCCAGAAATGCCTCCATATCACCAAGCGAAAATTTTGCTGATGCGTGGGGCGACCGAACGACCCTTAGCCATAAAGAATCGGTCGGTATGGCGTCCGCGCCGTATTCCGCCGAGCCATCAACCTGATCCTCTGCGTCCACTCGCGGCAGAGGCGCGCCAACGGCATGGCCGGATAGCGCTGTGCCAGCCTCGACGGCGCTCTCGATCGGCACGACATCAAGTATTGCCTCAACAATCTTGCGATACCCGGTGCAGCGACACAGAACGCCACCGATGGCATCCAGCACCTGCTGCTCGTCCGGTGCCGGAACCGTATCGAGCAGGCTCTTTGCGGCCATTAACATGCCTGGCGTACAAATGCCGCATTGCGCAGCACCGTGGTGCTGGAAGGCGGTTTGCAAAGGCGACAAATTATCGCCCTCTCGAAGGTGCTCTACCGTCATCACCCGGCGCCCGGCCGCCTGACCCAGCGGCATCAAGCAGGCGCAACGCTGCGCACCATCCACCAGAACCGTGCAGGCACCACAATCGCCGGCGTTGCAACCCACCTTGGTGCCTGTCAGTCCAAGCTGGTCGCGCAGCACGTCCGACAGGCGCTGTGCCAGAGATCCACCAATGCTAACCGATCGTCCGTTGAGTTCAAATGTGGCCACATCGCCACTCATAGCGTCACTCACAGCGCGTCTCCCAACTGTGTGAGGGCGCGGCGACAAAGTGTTGCTGCCGATTCCAGCCTGTAGTCGGCCGTGCCGCGCGGGTCCGCAATCGGCGTCAGTGAAGCGAAGTGTTCCGCCAACACAGCATCACCAAGGGCGGCACCAGATGGCTTGCCAATCAGCGCTGCTTCCAGTGACGGCAGACGCTGCGCAACCTCGGAGCACGCGCCCACGGCCACAGCTGCCCTGGTCACCAGACCGGCCGCGTCAACCTCAAGCGCCGCGGCCACCATGGCGATGGAAATAACCATGTAGTGCCTGGCACCGAGTTTGAGAAAGCAACCGCCAGCTCGGCCACCCTCTTTGGACGCCCCCGGCGCTGGTATCAGAACCGCGCTCACAAGCTGATCGTCCCGGAGGGCGGTGCGCCGATTGCCTTGCACAAACGCAGCCAATGGCAAAACTTCAATACCGGCGCGTGAAGATAATTCAACCTCGGCGTCAAGGCTGAGGAGCACTGGCACGCCGTCGGCTGCGGGAGAGGCATTGCAGAGGTTTCCGCACAGGGTGCCGGCGTTCTGGATCTGAGCACCACCCACTTCGCGGGCTGCAGCCTTCAAGCCATCGAACCACGCCGGCAGATCCGCTGCCACAATATCGGTCCACGTCGCCAGCGCGGGAATACGCCAGTGGTCGCCCTCAATCTGGATCGAGCGCAAATTGTCGAGCGCGGAAATATCGAGGATGTCGTCGTCAAGGGGCAGACCGACGCGAGCGGGATAATAGTCGGTGCCGCCGGCAATGATAGTCCACGCGCCGTCACCAAGTGCGGACAGCGCTTCATCAAGTGACGATGGGCGGAGATAGGCCGCCATTCCCCCGAACCCCTTTTGCCCAAACCCCTTGTGGAATGTGCCCGTCCAAACGACTGGCCACCCCAAGCGCCAAGCAGGCAACACCTTTTATACGTATACAAACAATATTTTGGGCATATGGCGGCACTTGTCAATAGTCGACCACCTAACCAGCGCGCCGGGCAGGAGTCAGGAAATACGTTTCAGCAAATCAAGCAGGGTCTGACGTTCTTCAGGCCTGAGTGGCGCAAGAATCTGTTCCGAAATAATGGTGCCGTTGGGCACCAGTCTTGCTGCCATGTCTTCACCACGGACACTCAACCGCAAAAGCGTGCGTCGGGCATCGGTGGGGTCAGGCCTGTCCTGCACCAGTCCACGCGATTTTAAACGGCGGATAACACCCTGAATTGTCGCTGGGTCCATCGCCGTCAGGCGTCCCAAGTGATTTTGCGATAGGTCAGGCTCATCACGTAACTTGACCAGCGCGGCGAACTGCGTCGGCGTAACATTGTCGTCGCCGATATGAGCCAGAAAAAGCGCCGTCGCACGCTGATGCGCGCGGCGGAGGAGATGCCCGACCTGGGCCTCTACCCTATACCCGTGAGGGCGACCGGTGTCGCCGGGTTCTTCCGATTTTCCCATCGGGCACCCTTATCACGTGCGACACCATTTCACCTAGCAAACCGCCAATTCACGCCCTACACTTATCGCTGATGATGGGCCACAATAATCGCCCTCAAACATCCGGGATCGAGCCCGGAGACGAGCAGGAGACCTCATGACGACGCACCGTATTGCTGCGATCCCCGGTGACGGGATCGGCAAGGAAGTATTGCCTGAAGGCATCGCCGCAGTTGAGAAGGCGGGCGCCAAATATGGCGTCAACTTCGAGTGGCAGGAGTTCGACTGGTCCTGCGAGACATATGCACGCACCGGCCGCATGATGCCAGAAGACGGCGTTGAACAACTCACCCCCTTCGATGGCATCTTTCTTGGTGCAGTGGGCTTTCCCGGTGTCGAAGATCACGTATCGCTTTGGGGTCTGCTTATCCCGATCCGGCGCGCCTTTCAGCAATACGTCAATCTGCGTCCTATCAAACTGTTGCCGGGCGTGACATCGCCGCTGGCCGGGCGGACCGCCGGGGACATCGATTTCGTCATCGTGCGCGAAAATAACGAGGGCGAATATTCCGAGATGGGCGGGCGAATTTATGCCGGCACCGACCGCGAAATG
>Ga0055584_100005395_pt1 | contig 12522 bp, 9 predicted proteins | sample OSDHelmetaG_FD_58716 | JGI IMG/M metagenome (GOLD analysis project Ga0055584, IMG submission 58716) | Pelagic marine sediment microbial communities from the LTER site Helgoland, North Sea, for post-phytoplankton bloom and carbon turnover... | ecosystem: Environmental > Aquatic > Marine >... | reverse complement strand
GCGTGATGGTCGAGGCGCCGACCGACGCTGAGTGCGCGCGCTGGTGCGATGAGATCGTCGGTGTTGCGGGGCGCGAACTCGGGGCGATCGGGGGCTAGGCCGTGTGCGGCATCATCGGATACGTCGGTGCGCGGCCCTGCCGCGAGCTGATCCTCGCCGGACTCGAGCGCCTCGAGTACCGCGGCTACGACTCGGCCGGCTTCGCCCTGGTCGAGGACGGAGGCGAGGACCTCGCCCGGCTGCGCGCGGTCGGCAACCTGTCGCAGCTGCGCGCGGCGGCATCCGATCTGCCCGGCAGCGGGGCCGTCTGCGGGGTCGGCCACACCCGCTGGGCGACGCACGGCCGCGTGACGGTCGAGAACGCCCACCCGCACATGAGCGCGGACGGGCGGGTGGCGGTCGTGATGAACGGGATCATCGAGAACTACGTCGACCTGCGCCGCGAGCTTCAGGACGAGGGGGTCGTGCTCGCATCCGACACCGACACCGAGGTCCTACCGCACCTGATCGCCCGGGCCTATCGCGGCGATCTCGTCGCGGCCGTCCGGGAGGTTCTCGGGCGGATCCAGGGTCACTACGCGTTCGTGGTCTCCTGTGTCGACGAGCCGGACCTCCTCGTCGCCGCGCGCCACGAGTGCCCGTTGGTGATCGGCGTCGGTGACGGTGAGCACTTCGTCGCATCGGCGATCCCCGCATTCCTTTCTGAGACGCGTGACGTGGTCCTCATCGACGACGGCGAGGTCGCGGCCATCCGGGCCGGCGGCGTGCGTCTTTGGAACGGCGCCGGAGAGCTGAGCGCGCGTACGCCGGAGCGCGTCGAGTGGGACGAGGACGCGGCGGAGAAGGCCGGCTACGAGACCTTCATGCTCAAGGAGATCCACGAGCAGCCCGCCGCCCTCTGGGACACGCTCGGCGACCGGCTCCGGCCGGGCGGGCACGTCGAGCTCGAGGAGTTCGGTCTCGACGACGCCACGCTCGCCCGGGTGGAGCGGGTGCATCTGGTCGCCTGCGGCACCTCGTACCACGCGGGACTCGTGGGGAGGTACCTGATCGAGGACTGGGCGCGGGTGCCCGTCCACGTCGAGGTGGCGTCGGAGTACCGCTACCGCACGTGCCTGGCGGGGCCCGGCGACCTGGTCATCGGCATCACCCAGAGCGGCGAGACCGCCGACACCCTTGCGGCCATGCGTGTCGCCCGGGAGCGAGGGGCCCATGTCGTCGCCCTCACGAACGTGATGGGCTCGCAGGCCACGCGCGACGCCGACGGGGTCCTCTACACGCGGGCCGGCCTCGAGATCGGCGTGGCGGCGACCAAGACCCACACCGCCCAGGTGATCGCGCTCGCGCTCCTGGCGCTCAAGCTCGGGCGGCTCCGGTGGGCGCTGACCGAGGGCGGCGCCGTCGAGCTCGCCGAGGAGCTCCGCGCGATCCCTGACGCCGTCGAGGGGTATCTCGCCTCGCCCGAGGCGGCGCGGGTCGCGGAGGTGGCCCGAACCTACGCCCACAACGACTTCTTCCTCTACCTCGGCCGCCATGTCGGCGTTCCGATCTGCTTCGAGGGCGCGCTCAAGCTGAAGGAGATCAGCTACGTGCCGACCGAGGCCTATCCCGCGGGGGAGATGAAGCACGGGCCGATCGCCCTGTTGGACGAGGGGTCGCCGGTGGTCTGCGTCGCGACGGACGGCCATGTGTTCGACAAGGTCGTCTCGAACCTCCAGGAGGTGAAGGCGCGCGGCGCCCGCGTCGTCGCCGTGGCGACCGAGGGGAATCCCGTGATCGCCGACCACGCCGACGATGTCCTCTGGGCGCCGCGCACGCCGCCCCTCCTCACGCCCGTTGCGGCGATCGTGCCGCTGCAGCTGTTCGCGTACCACATCGCCCGGGAGCGGGGGCTCAACGTCGATCAGCCGCGCAATCTGGCCAAGACCGTCACCGTCGAGTAGAGGTTGAGTCAAGGGGCGACAGCGCGATGATCGCGGGCGTCGGGGTGGACGTCATGGAGATCGGGCGCTTCGCCGATGCGCTCGCCCGCCGTCCTCGCCTCGCCGAACGCTGTTTCACGGACGCCGAGCGGGCGTACTGCCTGGCCAAGCCCTTCCCGCCCCAGCACTTCGCCGCGCGGTTCGCCGCGAAGGAGGCCGTGGGGAAGGCGCTCGGCACGGGCATGACGCGCTGGCGCCACTGCGAGGTGGTGCGCGGACGCGGTGCGCCGACGATCGCCCTGACGGGGATCTACGCCGCGCGCGCCGCCGCGCTCGGCGTCACGCGCGTGCACGTGTCGCTGACCCACGGCAAGCACTCGGCGATCGCCTTCGCCGTAGCGGACACGGGGACCGGGGGCGCCCCTCCGGCCGGGTAGGCTCGCGCCATGCCCACCGCGATCCCGACCGTCGCGTCGCCGTTGCCGGCCGCGCTGCCCCTCTACGCCGCCGAGGCCATGCGCGCGGCCGATCGGGCGGCCCAGGACGACCACGGCATGCCCTCGATCGTGTTGATGGAACGGGCGGGACTCGCGACCGCCGATGCCGTGCGCGCGAGGTTCCCCACGCCGGGGTCGGTCGTGATCCTCGTCGGGAGCGGCAACAACGGCGGTGACGGGATGGTCGTCGCCCGCCACCTGCGCGAGGCGGGATGGCTGGTCCGGGTGATGGCGCCGGGCGAGGCACCCGCCACCCCGGACGGCGCCGCCATGGCCGCGGTGGCGCGCACCCTCGGCATCCGGATCGAGAACCTCGACTCGTCGGCCCCTCCGCCCGATCTGATCGTGGACGCAATGCTGGGGACCGGGGCCCAGGGGGCGCCCCGCGGCGCGATCGCCGATGCGATCGCCTGGGCGGATGCCTCGGGCGCGCCCGTGGTCGCCTGCGACGTTCCGACCGGCGTCGACGCCGACAGCGGCGAGGTTGCCGGCGCGGCCCTCACGGCCGTCCTCACGGCGACCTACGCCGGCGACAAGGTGGGTCTCGCGGTGCGGCCCGGCGCCGGGCGGGCGGGCGAGGTCGTCGTCGTCGACATCGGCATCCCGTCCGATGTCCGCGCCGTCCCGAGCGCGTGGCGGGCCGACGCCCGCGCGCTCGGCGCGCTCCCTCGAACCGGTGTCGGCGGGGAGAAGTACCAGGCAGGCGCCGTGCTCGTCGTCGCCGGCTCCGAGGGCCTCACCGGGGCCGCGGTCCTTTCGTCCGGGGCGACGCTCAGGGCCGGCGCCGGGCTGACCGTGATCGTCACGACGGCCTCCGCCCAGCCGATCATCGCCGCGCACCTCACGGAGGTGATGCCGATGCCCGCCCCGGAGCGCGACGGCGGGCTCGCCCCCGAGGCGATCGACGTGGTCCGGTCGCAGACGGGGCGCGTGACGGCACTTGCGATCGGGCCGGGACTCGGTCGCGCACCGGGGACCACCGACCTCGTCCACTCGGTGCTCGAAGAGACTGAGCTGCCCGTGGTGATCGACGCCGACGGCCTCTGGCATCTGGGCGAGGCGGTGGGGGCGCTGCCGGGGCGGGGTGCGCCCCGCGTGCTCACCCCTCACTCCGGCGAGGCGGCACGTCTGCTCGGGTGGACCCGCGAGGAGGTCGAGGCACGCCGCCTGGCCGCGTCCGCGACCCTCGTCGAGCGGACGGGTGCCACCGTCCTGCTGAAAGGTCCGGACACCATCGTCCGCGGACCGGGTGAGGCCCCCATCGTGACCACGACCGGCACCCCCGCGCTCGCGACCGCGGGTTCCGGCGACGTGCTGACCGGCGTCGTCGCGGCCATGCTCGCGCGGGGCGTCCACCCGCCCTCGCGCGCCGCGGCCCTGGCCGCCACGCTGCACGGTGTGGCCGGCCGGCTGGCGGGCAAGGGCGACGGGACCGTGGCGGGCGACGTCCTGGCGGCGCTTCCGTCGGCGCTCGGCCACCGGGGGCGTGAATGAGCCACGACCGCGCCCGGGCGGTCATCGACCTCGATGCGGTGCGTCACAACGCGGGTGTGCTGGCGCGCGCGGCCGAGGGCGCGCGCCTCATGGCGGTGGTCAAGGCGGACGGCTACGGGCACGGCGCCGTTCCGGTGGCACGCGCCGCGCTCGAGGGCGGCGCGGACCGGTTGGCGGTCGCCACCGCGGCGGAGCTCGAGCACCTGCGGGACGCCGGCATCCGGGCGGTGGTCCAGGTCTTCGGCCCGCTCACGCACGCGGAGTTCGCGCGGGTCGTCGCCGCCGGCGGGGAGCCGACGCTCTGGACCCCCGAGGCGGCCGGCTGGGCCGTATCGCTCGGCACCCCGGAGCAACCGGTTCGCGTTCATCTGGAGCTCGACACCGGCATGGGGCGACTCGGCGTCCGGGCGGAGGACGCGGCATCGCTCGCCGACGCCGCCGACCGACCGGGGGTCGCGGTGGTGGGCCTGATGACCCACTTCGCGTGTGCCGACGAGACCGAGGGCGAGAGCGCCGGGTTCATGCGCGAGCAGCTCCTTCGCTTCACCCAGGCGGCCACGGGGCTCGCCCCGCGCTTTCCGGACGCCATGCTCCATACGGCCAACTCCGCGGCCACGCTTCGCGACGCCCGCACGCACCGCGACCTCGTGCGGTGTGGCATCGCGCTCTACGGGTGCTCGCCGTTCATGGGCGATCCCGCCGAGCACGGCCTGCGTCCCGCGATGGAGTGGGTGAGCTGGCTGGCGTCGGTGAAGACCATCCGATCGCGCGAGAGCGTCGGCTACGGGAGAACCCACCGAGCCGCCCGCGGAACCCGCATCGGATTGGTGCCCGTGGGCTACGCGGACGGGTACGCGCGCTCGCTCTCGAACCGGGCCCGGGCGCTGGTCGCCGGCCGGCCGGTCCCGATCGTCGGCACCATCTCGATGGATCAGCTCACGCTCGATCTCGGACCGGAGGGGCCGGGGGAGGTCGGCGACGAGGTCGTCCTGATGGGCGCGCGGGGCGACGAGCGGGTGTCGGCCGAGGAGCTCGCCGGGTTGCTCGGAACGATCAACTACGAGATCACCTGCTCCGTGGGCGCACGGGTCCCGCGCGCCATCCGATGAGCGAGGCGGCGCTCGCCGCGCTGGTCGAGCCGCTGGCCCCGCTGGGCGACCGGGCCTGGGTGGTCGGCGGCGGTGTCCGCGACGCGCTGCTCGGGCGGCCCGTGGCCGACGTCGACGTCGCGATCGCGGGGGACGCCGCCGCGGCGGCGTCCAGGCTGGCGCGGGCGAACCCCGGGGCGAGCCGATTCCGGCTCTCGTCGGATTTCGGGTCGTGGCGCATCCAGGGGGGCCCGCTCGCGTTCGGCGTGGACGTGACGCCGCTGCAGGGCGCGACGATCGAGGAGGATCTGACCCGTCGCGATCTCACGGTCAACGCCGTCGCCCTGCCCCTGTCCGGGGCAGCGCTCGTCGACCCCCACGGCGGCCTCGGCGACCTGCGGGCGCGATGCCTCCGCCTGGTGAGCCCGGAGGCGTTGGCCGCTGATCCGGTCCGCCTGCTCCGCGTGGCGCGGTTGGCGGAGCAGCTCGGCTTCGAGGTCGATGCGGCGACCGCGCAGAGGGCCCGCGCCGACGCCGGACGGGTGTGGGACACGCCCGGCGAGCGGCTTCGCGACGAGCTCGTCAGGACACTGCGGCTTCCCGGTGCTCCGCGGGCGATCACGCGCATGGACGACCTGGGGATCCTGGGCGCCATCGTGCCCGCGCTCGAGGACGCGCGCGGCGTCGACCAGAGCGAGTATCACGACCGGGACGTGCTCGGGCACACGCTCGAGGTCGTGCGGATCGTCGGCGACCTCGCACGCGATCCGGCGCCGGTCTTCCGATCGCTGGCGCCGGCTGTTGAGGCGTCGCTCGCGCGTCCGCTCGCCGACGGGCTGACGCGCGGTGAGGCGCTGCTGTTCGCCGCGCTCCTGCACGACATGGCCAAGCCCGCGACCCGGGACGTCACGCCCGAGGGGCGCGTGACCTTCATCGGGCACGACCGTCTCGGCGCCGAGATGGCCGACGCGTTGTGCCGGCGCCTGCGTGTCTCGACCCGCCTGCGCGAGTTCACGACCCACCTCGTGCGATTCCATCTGCCGCTCGGGTTCGCGGTGCACCAGGCGCCCCTGTCGCTGCGCGGCATGCATCGCTACCTGCGCGCCACCGGGCCGTATGCGGGCGAGATCATCGTCCTCTCCGCGGCCGATCGCATCGCCACGGACGGGCCGCGCACGACACCCGCCCAGATCGAGCGCCATCTCGTGCTGGCGCGGGAGGTCATGCGCGTGCACCTGGAGCTCGAGGCCCGTGGGCCAGCGGCGAGGCCCGTCACGGGCGACCAGATCGCCGATGCGCTCGGGGCACCGCCCGGACCCTGGCTCGGGGCCGTGATGCACGATCTCGAGGAGGAGGTCGTCGTCGGGGCGGTCCGCGATCGCGACGGCGCGATCCAGTTCGCGCGCCGCCATCTCGCCGGTGAGGTGCCGGCCCGCGCGATCCCCGGGATGCGTGGCCACCCGCCCCGGTAGGCTCGGCGCATGGTCAAGCTGACACGGATCTACACGCGCCAGGGCGACGGCGGGGACACGCATCTCGGCGACATGAGCCGGGTGCGCAAGACGAGCGGCCGCGTGGAGGCCTACGGCGAGGTCGACGAGGCCAACAGCGCGATCGGCGTGGCCCGCGCCCTGGGGCTCGCGCCCCGGATGGACGAGTGGCTCGGCGTGGTCCAGAACGACCTGTTCGACGTCGGCGCGGACCTCGCGGTGCCGGGGGGCGATGACGGACGGCTCCGCATCGTGGCCGCCCAGGTCGCGCGCCTCGAGCGCTGGTGCGACGCGGCGAATGCCGAGCTCCCCCCACTGGAGAGTTTCGTGCTTCCGGGCGGCACGCCCGCGGCGGCGTCGCTCCACCTCGCACGGGCGATCAGCCGCCGGGCCGAGCGCGCGATCGTCGCGCTCTCGGACGCCGAGCCCGTCAACGACCAGGCGCTGGCCTACGTGAATCGCCTCTCCGATCTGCTCTTCATCCTCGCCCGTCGCGCGAACGTCGACGCGGACGGCGACGTGACCTGGGTCCCCGGTGCGTCGCGGGCGCCGGATGACGGAGACGTCTCTTGAGCACACGCCCCGGGCGTGTGTTGCTGGCGGGGGGGCTGGCGGCGGCGCTCGCCCTGCCGGCGCTGGCGGGTGCGGCGGACGCCCCGGACCTCCTCGCCGGCGCGCCACGGGTCGAGCGGGTCGCGGTTGCCGCGGCGCCGGGAGGCGACGTCGTGCTCGACGTCCGGGTGGCCCATCCGGCGCTCTCGAGGGCCGCGCCCGGCCGTATCCACCGCGAGGCGGCCCAGCACGAGGCCGTGCTTCGCGTCACGCTCAGCGGGCCCCGGGGCGGCGTCCTGGCCGCCGGTGGGGCGAGGACGGGTGCGTTGCTCGGCGCGCCCGGTGGGCGGGTCGCCGTGACGCACCGCATCCGTCTTCGCGGACCCGCGGCGAATCGTGTCCGCTCCCTCGCCGGACGCGCGACCTCGATCCGCATCGGCGTGGTCGCCGTGAGTCGCCTGCACCGCGACGGCGACCCTCGGCCTCGCGCCACGTCGGTGGGGCGGCGGACGCTCGCCCTGCCGGCGCGCCCGTCCTGGTCCGCAGCGCCCGCGGCGCCCCGCGCTCCCACGTGTGAGCGTGCGCGGAGCGTCGCGCCCGTCGGCGATGTCGTCCGCATCGCGGTCCGGTGCCAGGGGGCGACGCGCCTGACGCTCGCCCGGGGCCCCGGGTCCGGCACGGCACGGCTCGTCGCGGTGCGGAACGGGCGCGCCCTGGTCGACTACCGGGCCCCCGATCGCAGGGTGACCGATCGCGTCACGCTGCGTGCGGCGGGTCCGGGGGGCGTCACCACCACCACCCGCGCGGTGACGGTGCGGGGGCCGGTGATGCGCGCGCTCGGCGACTCGGTCACGGCGGGGTTCGGATTCCTCGGGGACGGGACCGAGATGTCGGCGCTCGAGCTTCCGCGGTGTTTCCCGGGCGCGCCGCTCAACGACCGCTGCTCGTCCAACTCCCCGAACGGCCCCGGCACCGGCGGCACGCCCGTGTACCTCCCGGACTTCGGCCTCTCGAACGGAGTCGCCTGGCCCGCACAGTTCGCGATCGGCGCGGGGCTCGAGGGCGCGACCGCCTTCCAGAACCTCGCCGTCTCGGGGTCCACTCCGGGGAACTGGGACACCGGCGGTGCGCTCGCGCCGACCCTCGCCGGGATCGTCGCCGACCAGCCTGACCTGACGGTCATGACGCTCGGTGCGAACCCCCTGCTCGACTCGTTCCTGTTCGGCGGTGGGCTGCGCTGCGAGCTCACGCTCAGCGAGGCGCAGTTCCGCGCCTGCGTCGAGGGGTTCATCAGCCGATACGCGCTGGTCCCGCGACTCGGGTCCGTCATCGGGCGGTTGCTCGAGGCGCCGACGAACCACGTCGTCGTCTCCCAGTACCACCAGGCGATCCCGGCCTCGTCGGTCTTCAGCGTGTCGTCGCTTCGCATCATGGGCGAATTGCTGAACGGCGCCGTCGCCGAGGCCGCCCGGGCGCGGCCCGAGTTCGGCACCCGGGTGTTCCTGATGGCGCCGCCGCGCTTTCCGGTCGGCGTTCCGCCCGGCGACGCGATCTGCACGCGGACCCCGCTCGGCGCCCTCGTCGACGGCGCCAGTCGTCAGTCCGACGTGACCCAGGACGAGCTGGCGGTGTTCGAGCGATCCACGTTCTGCGGTTCGGAGGAGTTCTGGATCATCAGCGCGGACACCGGCATCCATCCGAGCCGGGCCGGGCACGCGCAGTTCGCGGCCGCCCTCGCGCAGGTCGTGGCCGAGAACGGGTTGCTCCCGCGCGGATGACCGCCCGCCCGGACGCCGCCGGTGCTCAGTAGCGGCGGGCGCCCGCGTAGGCCGCGGTGAACCTCGGCTCGTAGAGGCTCGCGAGCGCGACGTCGGGCGCGTCCGCCGGCGCGTGGACGAACGCGCCGTCGCCCAGGTAGACGCCCAGGGTGGCGACCGGCCGTCCCGCCGCGGCGAAGACCAGGACGTCGCCTGCCCGCAGATCGGACGGCCGAACCGGCCGGCCCAGGACGGCGAGCGCGGCGGCGCCGCCCGCCACCCTGAGCCCCGCGCTCCGGTAGACGCGGCGGACGAGGCGAGCGGGTCCGACACCGTCCGTGCGTGCGGCGGTCGTCGGGCGGCCGAGCAGCCCGGCCGCGGCACGGGCGGCGGCCGGACCCGTCTCCGAGTTCCCGACCACGGGCGCGATGGGTGCCCCAGGTGCGATCACGCCGACCGTCGGACCGGCCACCGGCGCGGGTGGCCGGCCGGCCGTCACCTCGGCGCTGAACACGGGTGCCCGCGGGTCACCGCCCTGCTCGGCGTAGTAGAGGCTCACGTTGCGGGTCCAGTGGGAGTTGAGATCCGTGGGGTCGTTCGCCGCGCCTCCGGGCGCCCACCGCGCCTGGATCGCCGCGATCGTGAAGCGTCCCTCGCCGACGTAGAACCCCCCCGCCAGGTTGCTCGCCGCCGAGGCGATCGCGGCCTCCCAGGACGGGAACCGGATGTGCGGGCCGAGCCCGAACGGGTTCCGGATCTCGATCGCCGGCCCGTAGGTGCCGAACGAGGTCTCCGCACCCGAGATCGCGACGATGAATCGGGGATCGAGCCCGACCCGCCCCGCCTCTGCGACGAACACCGCGCCGAGACCGGTGAGCGGCGATGCCTTGGACGCGAGGTAGGCGTCGATCCCGGCCGACATGTCGCCTCCCCGCGCCGCCGCGGCGGGCACGGGCGCCGCCGTCGGCGCCACCACCGCCGCGGACGGCGCCGGTGGTGTGGCGTCGCGCGCGGCGGGGGCCTGCGTCGTCCCGTCGATCTCCGCGTCGGCCGCACGTCGCTCGCCGCGTTCGGCCTGCCGGAGCGACGCGTCCTCGTCGGCCACGAGGCGCACCAGGATGCGCTCGCGCTCCATCAGCCGATCCTTTCGGAGCAGCAGACGTCGCTCTCGGCGCGCGGCCTCGGCACCCTCCTCGGCACCGGCGACCCGGGACTCGGCCCGGGCGGCGGCGAGCTCGACCGAGGCCCGCTCGAGGCGCTCGCGTGTGTCGTCGAGCGAGTGCTGCAGCGACGTGTCCGGTGCTGCCGGGCCGGATCCGGGCGCGGCCGAGAGCGGCGGCGCGAGGGCACCGGCGACGGGCAGGAGGGTCAGGGCGAGGGCGATCGCGCACGCACGCAGGCGGCGGGCCCCCGCCCCCGTGGGCACCGGGCGGACGGCCATCACCTCTCAGATCGGCCTCGCGCGACCCCCTCTTGATGCGTCGCCCCGGCGCGGGATGCGTCCACCGCGTCCGCCGTGGGGCAGAATGGGGCACGCGGGGAGCGACAGACGGAGTTGTGATGAGCCTGAGCGTCGGGGATGTGGTCGGCGACCGCTATGTGCTCGAGGAGCGCATCGGTGCCGGCGGGATGGGCGAGGTCTTCAGGGCCCGCGATCGAGTCCTCGAGCGCGAGGTCGCGATCAAGGCGCTCCTCGCGCACCTGGCCCGCGACGAGTCGCTCCTGCAGCGCTTCCGGCGCGAGGCCCGCGTGCTGGCCCGCATCCGGGACCCCGGCATCATCACGGTCTACGACATGCTCCCGGTCGACGGTGACCGGCTCGCGATCGTGCTGGAGTTCGTGCCGGGCCGTTCCCTGGAGGCCGAGATCGCCTCGGACGGCCTTCCGTGGCGGCGGTGCGCCGAGATCGGGTCGCAGGTCTCGGGTGCGCTGTCCGCGGCCCACGAGGCCGGCATCGTGCACCGCGACATCAAGCCGAGCAACATCCTCGTGGAGCCCAACGGCAGCGTCCGGGTCGCCGACTTCGGCATCGCCCGCCTGCAGGGTGACGTCACCATGACCCGTGGGGGGGAGTCGCTCGGCACGCCCGCCTACATGGCGCCCGAGCAGGCGCGCGGCGAGCCCGCGACCCCCGCGAGTGACGTCTACAGCCTGGGAGCGGTGCTCTTCAACGCCGCGACCGGTCGCCAGCCCTTCGTCTCCGAGGAGGGGGGCATCGCCGCGGCGCTGGCCCACCTGACCCAGCCGGTGCCGGACCCGCGGACCGTCACGCCGGGACTCCCGGCCGAGGCGGCGGCGATCATCATGCGCGCCCTGGCCAAGGATCCCGCCGAGCGGTTCGCGTCCGCGTCCGAGATGGGCGATGCGCTTCGCCGCTCGGCTCACATCGCACCCGACGAGCTGCCCGAGCCCACCTCGGCGACCACCGAGGGCGAGGGCCCGACGACACCGGTGGATCCGACGGCCACCCGCATCGTCGCCGTCGGTCCACCGACGCCGCCGGGTGGTCCCCCGACCGAGACCGGCGGTCCCCCGACGGGCTCGCCTCCGCCACCTCCGCCACCTCCGCCACCTCCGCCGCCGCCGGTGCCACCGGCCGGCGTCACGGCTGGTCCAGCCGGAACACCGGGCACCGACGGCGGGCGCCGTAAGGCGCTCCTGATCGGCGGGATCGCCCTCGTCGCGGTGCTCGTCGCCACCGGGGTGGGCCTCGCCGTGGGAGGGGTGTTCTCGGGCGACGACGGTTCAGGCGAGACGACCGTGGCCATGACCGACGCGACGACCGAGACCACCGACACGGCGACCGAGACCACCGAGACCGTGGTGGCGCCGCCGATCGTCGTGGACACATTCGGTGACCCGACGTCCGGCTTCGAGACCTTCCAGGAGGAGTCCGGCGCGGCGCGCTACCGCGACGGCGAGTTCGAGATCAGGCTGACCAAGCCGCAGTTCGTCGCGGTCGCCGAGTCGGGCAAGCCGCCCGTCGCCGACATGGAGGTCAGCGCCGTGATCCGCAACCCGAGCGCGGCCCGTGACGCGGGGTTCGGCGTCGTCTGCAGGTTCGTCGACGACGACAACTACTACCTGCTCGGTACCGGGCGCGACGGCTTCTACGCCATCGTGCGCTGGCTCAACGACGAGGCGACCGTCCTCACGGGCGGCGGGCGATGGACGCGCTCTCCGCAGGTCCCAGAGGACGCGCCGCTCTACAAGGTCACCGGCACGTGCGACGGTGAGCGGCTCACGCTCGAGGTCAACGGCAGGGAGATCGACTCGGTCGAGGACGACGCGCTGAGCTTCGGCGAGTCGGGCCTGTTCATGCAGACCTTCCAGGCGCCGGCGGCCGTCGTGCGCTTCGACGACTTCAGCCAGCGCGCCCTGGGCTGAGGGGGCGGTGCGCGCGCCCCCTCAGGGCGCGCGCACGTGGTGCTGGTCGAAGACCACCTCGCGCTGTCCCATCAGCAGCCGGGTGCCACCCTCGATGCGAAGGCGCTCCGCGTCGCGGAGTCGCCGCCAGTCGCCCGCGGCGTCGTCCCAGACGAACGTGCCGTTCGACGAACCACGGTCCGAGACGATCACATCCCATTGCTCGAGCTGGATGTGCAGGTGGCTCCGCGACACCGATTGGCTCCCGTCGGCGACGCCCACCGGGAGCGCGGATCCGTGCTGCACGAGGTCGTCGCCGTCCGGGTCGCGCCCGATCACCAGGTCGAACTGGATCG
>Ga0055584_100005394_pt1 | contig 12522 bp, 12 predicted proteins | sample OSDHelmetaG_FD_58716 | JGI IMG/M metagenome (GOLD analysis project Ga0055584, IMG submission 58716) | Pelagic marine sediment microbial communities from the LTER site Helgoland, North Sea, for post-phytoplankton bloom and carbon turnover... | ecosystem: Environmental > Aquatic > Marine >... | reverse complement strand
CCCGTACCGCTGGACTATGACGACAACCAGTTTTTCTCCTCGGACGGCGAACACTTCGTCTGCACCACCCACGGCGCGGTTTATCATCCATTCAGTGGAGCGTGCCTCGCGGGGCCCTGCGCCGGGGCCAAGCTGAACAAGATGCATGCAACCGAAGTGGACGGCGAGGTGAGGGTCAATCTCCCGGAAAAGTAGCACTCTGCGGGGAATCGCCGCTCGCAGTCTTCGGAAGTCTTCAGATCAACGATCGAGAATATTTGAGAATTCTTTCGACCACTCGTCCTTCCACGCCTTCAGATCTGCCCCGTCTTCTCTCATCTGTCGCAGACTCGTGGCAGCGTGGCGCTTTGCCAATCGCTCCCCTGCCCCATCCCGCATCAGATCGCAGTGGCACCATGACCATTCCGACATTCCGAGACACTCCCGCAACAGTATCTGCCTCGCAGTCGACACCAGCAGATCAGCCCCGCGAACGACTTCAGTGATCCCCATCGCATCATCGTCGACCACACAGGCCAGCTGATACGAGCAGACGTCGTCGCGGCGCCAGACGACGAAGTCACCAAAAGATTTTCCGCAGCGGAACGCTTGGGGGCCGAAGCGGACATCTTCAAATTCAACGAGCCTATCTGACGGATTCCGAAATCGCCAACAAGGTTTCCGTCCGTTCCTCGGCAGATTCCAATCAGCAAGAAACTCAGCCCAACCGGACACTTCAATCGGTTGGAGTTCAGGCGTCCGGCAAGTGCCGGGATAGATCACTTCATCTTCGCCTTCATGGGGAGCGCTTGGCGCCCGTTGGATGTCCTTGCGAGAGCAGTAGCACGGATAGACCAAGCCTCGACGAAGCAGATTCAGGAGAGCTCCGCGATAGTATTCATAACGCTCACCTTGTGAGAAAGGGGCGTGTGAACCGCCCAAGTCAGGACCTTCATCCCAATCCAGTCCCAACCAGCGAAGATCTTCACTCGCTGAGGTCACGAATTCCGACCGACATCGAGGCCCATCCAGGTCATCCGTCCGATAGATTACCCGGCCTCCCGCGCGCCGGGCACGTTCGTGAGCGACCCAAAACGTTCGCGCGTGCCCTAAATGCAGATAACCGGTAGGCGATGGAGCGATCCGGCCACAGTATCCGCCGACAGTCATGGTCAAAGCTTCGTGTCAGGATTTGCAGCCAGCCAGTCGTGGAATCCCGGCAAAGGAAACGAAAGCAGCGACTGAATCTTGCGGCAATCCATGGAGAGATCCGCGGCCCGAGGGGGACCGTCGTAATCCTTGAGTGAACCCGGCTTGATAGTTCCCGTCAGTCCATCCCAACGTTCATAGAGAGCCTTGCCAATCTGCCAGCGGGAAACCTTCTCGGCACCTCCCAACATGAAGACGCCACCGACGCGATGATCGACGAGTTCCCATATGGCGCGGGCGGTTACGTCCGCAGCGATCGGACACCGATACTCGTCTTCGAACAAAGTGAAGTCCTTGCCCCCCTGCAACGCCAGCCGCATCTGTTCGTTGAACGAACGATCGCCGGTAATCGATTCACCAAAATTCAGAGCTGTCCGCAAGATTGCATGATTGGAAAAACGGGACACGCGCTCTTCACCGGCATACTTGGAGCGTCCGTAATCATGCAACGGATTCGGAGGATGTTCTTCCGTGTAGTCACCCCTTGCTCCGTCCAGCACCAGATCGGTGGAGAAGTAGATCAGAAACCGGTCCGCCGCCAACTCAGCCATGAGACCCGTTGCGTCCGCATTTACTTTTCGGGCCAGCTCCGGCTCGCGCACGCAGTCCACCGGCCTACTCATCGCCGCACAGTGCACTATCACGTCCGGCTGATCAGAATCAAATCGTTGCCGAATCGCATCGACGTCAGTCAGATCCAGCTCTGCACGCGTGAGCGCGACAACGTCGTGCTTCGCCGCGAAGATTTCTGCTGTTCGAACGATGCGGTTTCCGATCAATCCCGCCGCCCCGGTTACCCAGACTGTTGCCATTGTCTTGTCAGCTCAATCAGTCGATGGAAAAGAATTCGCCGATGTTGCTGCCGGCATCTCCCAGCCACTCTGCTCCGAAACCGAAGAAATCAATCACTGCGATTCCGACGTCAGAAAGAACCGATTCGCTTTCCGACGCCGCTGTTTTTCGATCCAGCTTCCCGGCAGTAAAAAGCTTGCGCCGATGCCTTGCCACAATCTTCTTCAGCTCCCCGGCATCGAGCCAAACGCCTTTGCAATCAGGGCAAATATCGATGGCGACATCGTCCAGCAGCTTGTCGAGCATGGTGGCGGACTTGCATGACGGGCACACCCGTTTGATTACCTTTTGGGTGACCTCAAAACCGACCGAAGGTTCGGTGGGGATCACCGCTTCGACGTTTCCGGCTTTAAGGCAGCCCAACAGTTCATCTTTGGTGAAGAACATGCCGTGGCATTCGCCGCAAGAACGATAGGCGATTCCGTTTTCCTCACGAGCCTGCAACTCGGCATCATCAATCGGGCAGTTCATAATCAAATTCTCCGTTCCACATTATCAACACGCTGTTCATCCAGATCAGGCTCATTCTCCCATCGAATCAGAATCAGTCCAGCGATCAATCAAAGGCGCATACGCATCAATCCTGCGATCGCGGAAAAACGGCCACACAGTCCGGGTCTCGTTGAGCGCCGACAAGTCCAATTCAGTGAGCAGGTTTTCCTCTTTGCGTTCGCCTGCCCGGGCGAGGATTTCCCCACTGGCGCCAGACACAAAACTGTTTCCCCAAAACTGGATGCCGTCTCCGCCATACGGTTTTTCATGCCCAACGCGATTCACTGACGCGACATAACAACCATTGGCAATCGCATGGGAACGCTGAATCAGCTCCCAAGACTCGCGTTGCATCTTGCCAAGCTCCTTCTTCTCGCTCGGTAACCAGCCGATGGCGGTGGGATACAGCAACAATTCTGCCCCTTGCATCGCCGTGAGCCGGGCAGCTTCAGGAAACCACTGATCCCAACATATCAGGACACCAATACGTCCGTATCGCGTATTCCATACCCGAAACCCCAAGTCACCGGGAGTGAAATAGAATTTTTCGTAGAAGGCGGGATCATCCGGAATGTGCATCTTCCGATACCGTCCCAACAAAGAACCGTCGGCATCGATGACGACTGCGGTATTATGAAAAAGCCCCGGCGCGCGACGCTCGAACAACGAGGCGACAATTACGATCTTCCGTCGCTTTGCCACTTTTTGCAGTGCCTTGGTGGTCGGGCCTGGAATCGGTTCCGCCAGCTTGAAATTCTCGTGGTCTTCCGCCTGACAAAAATACTGCGTCGCGAAGAGTTCCTGCGTGCACACGACATTTGCACCATCCCGCGCCACCGCCTCGATACGATCAATCGCGTGGGCAAGGTTATCTTCGGGAGTTGGAGAACAGCGCGTCTGCGTCAGTCCCAGAATCACGCGGTCGGAGGCTTGGCCGCGTTTCATTGTCGGCAGCGGGTTTGTTACTGCGAGATCATCGAACGATTGATCTTCACCGTGTGCCCGCGCTTTTGCTGCACCTGTTGATGGTCGGTCAGACCAAAAAGCTGACGGACGAAACGCCCCATGGTCTCGTTGGTAGGACCATATCCAGCGTGATAGATGTAATGCTCCAAGTCGTGAAGCAGTTCATCAGCATTGGGATAACGCTCGTCAAGGTTCCGCTTGAGACACTTTTGCAGAATATCGTTCAGAGGCGTATCTATCCGATCATCCAACTCAGAGAAGTTGGGAATATCGAGATTCATGATGCGATCCCGCGATTCCTTCATCGAGGCACCTTTGAAGATATTGTAGTCGAGAAGCAATTGGGCCAACACGATTCCAACCGAGTAAATGTCGGAGCGCTTGTCCGTGATCTGGAAGTCGCACTGCTCCGGACTCATGTAATCAACCTTCCCAGCTACCACTTCGCCTTCTTGGTCCTGCAGCAGACCGCGCGCTTTCGCGATACCGAAATCAGTGAGTTTCACGTCGCCCTCGTAGGCGACCATGATATTCTTCAGATTCACATCCCGATGAACAATTCCGAGCGCCTTGCCGTTTATGTCCGCTTTTGCGTGCGCATAGGCAAGCCCTCGGGCGACACGGGAAGCCAAAAATACGGCCAATTCCTTCGGTAATTGACGATTCTGTTCCTGAAGTTTGCTGACAAACTGCTCAATGTTCGCCCCGCGAATCAGCTCCATACAGATGAAGTATTCGCTGTTCTCGGTTCTTCCGAGGTGGTAGGTCTGAACAATGTTGGTATGAATGAGATCGGCAACCAGCTTAGCCTCGCCGATGAAATTCTCAATGAACAGTTTCTGGTTGGCAAAGCTCTGTCGAATCACCTTGATGGCAACGCGCTTGATGAACTCGTTCGCACCATGTTGTTCGGCCTCGTAAACAATCCCCATGCCTCCTTCGAAGATCGAACTCACGATCTTGTATCTTACGGGGCATTCGATGGCTTCTAACTGCAGCACCCCGCAATGGTGTGAAATTCCCCCCCTGAGTCAAGCTATCCGTGCCACTTATGAGGCACGAATACGTAAGTAAATTCCCGATAAACCCGTGAAAACTTCTTGCGCACGCATTTCCACCGGCGCTTAAATGCTCTCTGGTCCTAGGACTGTCGACCCGTAACCCTTAATTCAAAGAAAACCATGGCTGCAAAACCTCTCACAAAATCACAACTGATCAGCACCCTCGCAGAAGAGACCGAACTGTCCAAAAAGGACGTTGCCAATCTTCTGGAAAAGCTCGCAGAGCTGGCCTACGGCCACGCCAGTGTCGGATTCACATTCCCCGGCGTCGGCAAACTCGAACTGAAGAATCGCAAAGCCCGCACTGGCCGTAACCCTGCCACCGGCGAAGCGATCCAGATCCCTGCCAAGAAAGTCTTGAAGTTCCGCGTGGCCAAAGCCGCCAAGGACGCGATCTTGGGCAGCTGATCTCAATAAATAATTCACCAGGGCGCACTCCCCGAAGTGCGCCCTTTTTTTGTCGTCATGAAAATCGGAGTTGTGGGTTGTGGTGCGCTGGGATCGTTTTACGGTTCCAAGCTGGGTGTGGACGGGCATGAGGTGCATTTCTTACTGCGCTCAGATTACAATTTCGTCAAACGGCGCGGTGTTCATATCGAGAGCTCGGACGGGAATTTTCATTTTCGCCCCCGGGCCGCCTCGCGCGCAGCTGAAATCGGCAGATGCGACCTGGTCATCATCGGGCTGAAAACCACCGCGAACCATCGCTTCGCCCAAGACCTGCCGCCACTTGTGGATTGCAACACCGCAATCCTGACACTGCAGAACGGTCTCGGCAACGAGACCGCCCTCGCCAAGATCTTCCCTCACGAGCAGATTATGGGCGGACTTTGCTTCGTGTGTCTCAATCGCACGAAACCCGGACACGTCCACCACCTTGCCCATGGCCGGATCGTGCTCGGTGAATACAAACGCTGGCCGGAGCCGCGAACACACGACATCGGCACTGCCCTCAAACACGCGGGGATCCCCTGCACCGTTACGGATAACCTGGAGCGCGCTCATTGGGAGAAACTGATCTGGAACATTCCGTTCAACGGCTTGGGTGTCGCCGGCGTCGCCGGCGTCGAAGCCTGCCGCACCGGCATCGTTTCAGGAAGTCCGCTAACGTCATCCTGTCTGTCCACGGACATCCTGCTGAGCAACCCTGATTGGCTGCAACTGGTCCGGGATGTCATGCGTGAAGTGATTGAGATCGCCAACGCCCTGGGCCTGAAAGTGCGACCGGAACTGGCCGAGAAGAACATCGCTTCAACGCGGGTGATGGGTGACTACCGTGCTTCGACTTTGGTGGACTTCGAAAGAGGTCAACTGCTGGAACTGCAGTCGTTGTTCCTGGAGCCTTTGCGGCACGCCCGCCAGGCCGGCGTCGATACTCCCTGCCTCACCGCGCTGTGCTCAGTCTTGGAACACCTACAAAAAGAACAGCAGGCTCACGGAAAACTTTGATCCTCGCAGCGAAACTTCTAAGGTCCCGGCAATGAGTGTTCGCGTGAGATTTGCGCCCAGCCCCACTGGCTACCTCCACATCGGAGGAGCCCGCACCGCCCTGTTCAACTGGCTCTATGCCCGGGCGAACGGCGGCACCTTCGTCCTCCGCATTGAGGACACCGACGTCGCCCGCAACACCCAGGAAGCGATGGATGCCATCATCGGCGGTCTGCGTTGGTTGGGCATCGACTGGGACGAAGGTCCGGTCAACGGCGACGCCACCGGGCCCAGTCACGGCGACCGCGGTCCCTACTTCCAATCCCAGCGCAAAGAGAACTACAAACAGCGCATCGACGCCCTGCTCTCGCGCGACCTCGCCTACGAACGCGAAGGAGCAATTTTCTTCCGTCACAGCAAGGATCCCATTGTCATTCACGATCAGGTCTGCGGCGATGTCACTCGCAATCTGACCGGCAGCGAGGAAAAGGATCCGGACTTTGTAATCGTGCGTTCAGATGGCCAACCCGTCTTTCACCTGGTCAACGTCGTGGATGACATTGATATGGGCATCACCCACGTCATCCGTGGTGAAGATCACCTGAGCAACACCTCCAAACACATCGCCCTCTTCAAAGCTTTCGGAGTCGAACCACCCAAATTCGCCCACATCCCGCTCATTCTGAACAACGATGGCAGCAAGATGAGCAAGCGCGATGACGGAGCCGCCATCAGCTACTATCAGGACAACGGCTACGCTCCCGAGGCGGTACTGAATTATCTCTGTCTGCTCGGCTGGACACCGGCAGACGAACGCAACGTATTCACCGCCGAAGAGGTCACCAAGGAATTCGATCTGCCGCAGATCCATCGAAGCAATGCCCGTTTCGACGGCGACAAGCTGAAGTGGGTAAATTTCGAGCACATCAAGCTCATGGCCAACGAGCGTTACTATGAACTGGCCACCCACGCCCTGAACAATGCCGGTGTCGAAACCGTGAATCATCCCGTCGAATACGTAAAGGCCGCGCTCGACACCGTCCGCGAAAAGATCAAGACCCTCACCGAGGTCCCCGATTTCGCCACGTTCTACTTTCAGGAAATCATGAACTACGATGAGAAAGCCTCCCGCAAAGCCTTAGTTCCCGACAACGTGGAGCCCGTGGAAAAACTGAAGACTGCGCTCCAAGATCTCAGCACCTACGACGCCCTGACCATCGAAAGCACCATCAAGTCCGTCGCAAGCCAACTTGAGATGAAAGCCGGCAAACTCATCCAACCCACTCGCATTGCGTGCACGGGAACTCCCGTCGGCCCGAGTCTCTGGCACCTTATGCAGGTTCTTGGCCGTGACGAAGTAATCAAGCGGCTATCCAACGCCCAGGAATTGATGCGCGCCTGAACGCGGAGCCCCAACCACTACTAAGAACATGTCATTTGGTCCGAACATCACATTAAAGGAGGGCGACAAAGCCCCCGCATTCACCGTCGCAACCGATGGCGGAGGCAAATTCTCACTCAAGGATTTCAAAGGCCAACAGGTCATCCTCTACTTCTACCCGAAGGACAACACTCCCGGCTGCAACAAGGAGGCCTGCGGGTTCCGCGACGCCCACAAGAAGATCGCCAAGAAGAATGCGGTCGTCCTGGGTGTGAGCATTGATCCGGTCAAATCACACGACAAATTCATCGCCAAGTTCGACCTCCCATTCACCCTACTCTCCGACGAAGACAAGAAGATCGTCAACGCCTACGGTGCTTGGGGCCGCAAAAAATTCATGGGGCGCGAATACGATGGCACCCATCGCATCACCTTCCTGATCGATGAGAAGGGAAAGATCAAAAAAATCTGGCCCAAAGTAAAAGCGGAAACGCACGCCGAAGAAGTCCTCGCCGAACTTTGATTTGCCCCGGCTTGTAGCGGAAGTCGTAAGACTTTCGTTCGAGATATTCGAGAAAGACAAAAGTCTGAAGCTGTAGCTGACTGAATACCAGTCCACCTACCCTCCCCCCTTCCAATCCCATCAACTGTCGACATCACCCGGCAGCGGAAAGGTCGGTTGAAACTTTTGCTCGCCCACTCGCTCTCCAGGATTACGACGCATGAAGATCGTGTTCCCGAATTCATCACGTTCCTTGAGCGTCACCCGCACCAAGTCACTCAGATTGCCACGCTTGCAAAAGCCTTGCCGCGCCAGCGCGACGGACAACACCCGGTGAACCGCGCTGAACCGTCCTTCCGTTCTGAGTCCACTCTGTTCAATCATGGCCATGACGATGGCGGCGCTGACTTTCAGCAACACCGTATCCCCCGACAAGCTGTCGTATGAGGTGTAGGCACTGCGCTCGCCGGAAATCGGCATGATCGCGCGGAGCGCTTCATATTGATGCAACAAGATCCGGGCGCGAATTATCGCCTCCGCATGTTCCCGTCCGTTGACATCAAACTGGCGCAGGAACTTCTCCTTATCCGTTGCCGGTTCGAAATCAGCCCAATAAGCATCCAAACCGTGTTCGAACAGTCCGCAACCATCAGCCATACACGCAAGCGGCACCAACAACGCCCGCCCCGCGTCTTGCAGCCGGAACAGACGATCGCGGGTCTCATCAACATGTTTCGGATTCACGCGAGCAGCCTGCCCCAGCAGGAAATCCAAATCGGCATGCATCGGGTTTACAATTACCTCCAACTCATTGACCGCCTCCTGCATCAACAGAAAAGCCGATTCCTGATCAGTCGAGATCTTGGCCTTCAACAGCCGGACGACCGCCATCTGCCGCGCGATCGACCCGCCCGTATCTTCGCCCTCAGACGGACGTATCAGGGCATCAGGCAGATCATGAATACTCGTTGCCCGATGAGCTTCCAGGTAAAACTCCACCAGCGACTGATGCGTCAGTTCCTCCAATACTTCCGGATCCTCATTCGTGTCAGTCACGTATTCCAAAACCGACTGCAGATCCAACACCGTCAACGTCGGGGGTGCAGCCGGCATCCCCTCCGCCGCCACGCGATCGGCACCGACGCACCCGAGAAACGCTTCCACCGAAGTATTCGGACTTCCGTCCAGAGCTGTCCTCGCCAACGCCTTTTGCAATATTCCAGCTCCGCGGGGATTGAAATGCGGATCAAAGGCACGCGGATCGATCACCAGATCTCCGGCAACAGACTTCGAATGGGACTCAACCGTCGTATCCAAGACTGAACGGTATGCCGCATGAATGGCGTGCGCCAAAACACTCAAGGCCTGCCCTTCCTTCGCCGAAGCATCCAACCAGATTCCGAGTTGCGATGTCTCCAGTTCCGGTGCGGTCGAACGCACCGGGGATTTCTTGATCTCCACCAACTCCTGAATCTCTTCCAACGCACTTGACACCCCGATCGCCCCGGACATGCGTTGACGCTGAAGGTGCCCTGGAGGCAGCGGCATCGCATTCTGAATCTGCGTGATCAAACGCCCTATTTCCTGCGGCTTGAGACCGTAATCAATATCCCCGCTCTTTTGATTCGCCAGAATCCCTTTCAATGCCGGAATCGAATACGCAAGAGTCGCATGATAAATCCGCGCATCCTTGCGACGACCCAACGGATCTGCGTCCTCAATCTCCCGCAATCGCCAAAGTAATCCCCCGAGGTAATGTGTCAGAATCAGAGCACGGCGTTGCGACTGAGTGAATCGGGACGATGCCAATTCTGCCATCAAGAGCTCCGTCTTCAGTTGGTCAATTTCTTCCGGATAATCGCGATGCAAACACTGCATCGCCCGTCGCCATTCCTGCGTGTCACCCTCGTCCGGCAACCGGCGCTTCTTCCGATCAGCAATCGCAACGCAGGCCGCTTCACTCTGCAGGACCCGCACCAATCCATCCAACTCCTGGAGACGTTCCCGACCACGGCGCGATCTTTTTTCCAATCGCTCGTATGAATCACGATGAGCGACCGCAAACTCCTTCAACAGAACCAGTACCACTGGAGTTGAATCCTCTCCCGAATAATCCAGAACATCCTGCGCCGCTTTCAGCAGACGCCCCGGTTTCCGCGGATCACGACTGTTCTTCTTGATCGCCTTGAAGACCTTTTTGATCAGGCGCCGATCCGATCCTGATTCAATCAATCGCGCTATCCCCTGCTTTTCCTGAACCCGTTCCGCCCTTGCGTCATCCTCATCGATACCGATCAGGAACTGATGAATCTGCCGCCGGTAATAAAATCGTTCCTGATCCTCCCAAGCCGATTTGTACCCGCTGTAACGCTTGGTCAGCACGACATCAAACAAATGTGTCATGAACAGCAGCGCAACCATATCCATGATGAAATCCACTGCCCCCCGACTCACACTCTCGCCTTTCAACAAGTGCACGAGTCCGTAACTCATGGAAAGCGCCATTGCCCGCTCCACACCATCACTCAATAGCTTGGTGATGATCAGCGTATGAATCCGAAAACGAACGCGCTCCCACCGTGTCAACTTGAGGAAAGGCAGTAAATATGCCCCTCCTCGTATTGCGGTTCGATCTCCGCGAGTGCTTCCTTAAACAGAGCCGTCGCCCGGGCCCGCAACGCCGAATCCGTCTGCACCAAGAGCGGCACGAATCCCTCCCCCTTGCGCCCCATCAGGTATCGATTCGCCACCCCTTCCACAAAAAACTGACTCTCGAAGAAACCGTTCTTTTCCAGATTCTCCAACAGCGTGAACTCCTCATCGATAAACTCCGGTTGCACCATCCCGTGTTGACGCATGTGGTCGTCCCATCGCCCGCTCGCATGATACGCCGCGGCGGCCTTGGCCAGATCGTAAAACAGACTGACCTCCACCCGGTATTTCAGATTCCCCCGTGGATTCGCCACGTAATTGGACCAGTGACGAGCATTGAAATCCAACCGCTTGCGCATCCTTCGAACAATCGGGGCCGTTCGCGACCGCGTCTGCTGGTAGTTCCGGCGATCCACCCGGGAACGCAAAACCAGAATCCGGTATACATACGGAACCAACAAGATCAACACCACCACCGCCAAAGGCGACAGGGTCAGCACCGTATCCGACGCCGTCCTGATCAACGAAATCACCAGATCATGGTCGATCAACGCCAATGAAATTGGCGATTGAGAGAGTGTCGGAAAACTTGAAATCACTCCATCCGTGGTCATGGCAATCCAATCGCAACGATCGACTCGGCAGCAAGGTGAGACTGCCAAACCTCCCCCTCGATTCCCAGCCCACAAATGTCCGAAAATGATAACTATTCGAGATCGACTTAACGCACCAACAACCACATAACTTCTCAACTCACAACCGGCATAACTGCAAGACGCAGTTGCAAATCACGTTCGCGTACCGACAGCTGGAGCGATACCGCGTGAATACGCCGAAGAACCAAAAGGAAAGTAACACGCTGACATCACAGCCGTGATTCAGCCGTTCAAGGATCGTGCGAAACTAGAATACACAAACCGAATAGGAGAAAGCCATGGGGGCAAGGATTCAATCTGGGGAAATCGGAGATGAAAAGTGGCGTCATATCGCCAAGGAAGCAAACTACTGTGTCGATAAGGCAGCCAAACTCTGCCATCGATCAACTCGTCAATTCTACCGCGTCTTCGTGGCCGAGATGCATCATCCGCCCAAGAAATGGTTCAAACAGCAACGCCTGCGCAATGCCCTGATCCACATCCGCCTTGGTAAATCAGTCAAGGCAGCAGCGATTGACTCTGGCTACACCCAACAAGCCAATTTCTGCCGCGACTTCAAGAACCACTTTGGCGTCTCAGCAACGCATCTGCTGAATCAATCCAAGACTTTCTCCTCGTAGATCGACACCCTCTTCGACCCCTACCTGCCCTCGCCGTCGCAATACAGAGACGAAAAGAGTGGTCGTCCTTGAACTTGTTCTGTATCCTGAACGAATTCTGAACCACCAATTGCTTGCCTGAAGAATTTGTATGAATCGGGGAATTTACCCTCTGCTGTTATTGGCCCTGTGCTCTCCCGTCCTCCGAAATTGTCCAGCCGCTGCGCCCACTGCCGATGGCATCTACGCCACCTTCATCGTGAGCCGGGCCGGATCTACAGTCGGTGAATTCCACTGCTCGTTGGACTATGAGAAGGCGCCGCGCACCGTCGCCAATTTCGTGGGTTTGGCGGAAGGAACGCGCAATTGGGTGGACTTTCGCAAGAGCGGACTGACGAGGAGATCGTTCTATGACGGGCTGACATTTCACCGCGTCATCCCCGGCTTCGTTGCCCAGGCAGGTTCGCCGGATGGTACCGGAGGCGACGGGCCCGGCTACACCTTCAGGGATGAATTCCACTCGGAACTCCGGCATTCAACGGCCGGAATCCTGTCCATGGCGAACAGCGGACTCCACTCCAACGGGAGCCAGTTCTTCATCACGTTGGCAGCCACGGCACATCTCGACGATTTGCACAGCGTCTTGGGTGCAACGGCCGCCGCCAACGACCTGGCCATAGTGCAGTCAATAGCAGCGGGCGACCTCATCGAGAGTGTCACCATCACCCGCAATGGCGCCGCGGCA
>Ga0055584_100005393_pt1 | contig 12523 bp, 10 predicted proteins | sample OSDHelmetaG_FD_58716 | JGI IMG/M metagenome (GOLD analysis project Ga0055584, IMG submission 58716) | Pelagic marine sediment microbial communities from the LTER site Helgoland, North Sea, for post-phytoplankton bloom and carbon turnover... | ecosystem: Environmental > Aquatic > Marine >... | reverse complement strand
CTTTGCACGAAGCGCTGGATCCTTGCACCCAACTCGCGGCCTCGATTCGAGCCATGTTGGTCGAGGAGCCACCGCTCGGACTGAAGGAAGGCGGCCTGATCCGCGAAGGCTTCGACTCGAAGGTCGATGAGTTTCGTGGACTTGCGAGCGGGGGCAAGCAATACCTCGCCGAACTGCAGGCGCGCGAAACCGAGCGCACCGGCATCTCGAATCTGAAGCTCGGATTCAACCGGGTCTTCGGCTACTACATCGAGATCACCAGCAGCCATGCTTCGCGGGTGCCCGAGGATTACATTCGCAAGCAGACGCTGAAGAACGCGGAACGTTACATCACGCCCGAGCTCAAGGAATACGAAGCAAAGGTGCTCGGCGCGGAAGAGAAGCTGCACGCGCGCGAATACGAGCTATTCCTAGTTTTGCGCGATCAAGCCGGACTTGAAGTGGGGCGCTTGCTCGCATGCGCACGGGCAATCGCCGAGCTGGATGTCTTGGCAGCGCTCGCCGAGTTGGCCGTTCAGCGCCGCTACGTAAGACCTCAACTTGTTGAGGCGGAGTCACGCGGCAGTGCGGCTGGCTTCGGTGCGGTGCTCGAAATTCAGAACGGGCGGCACCCGGTCGTAGAAGCAGCATTGCTCGAAGACCCATTCGTGCCTAACGACGCGCGGCTTGGCGGGGAACACGCTCGCCTTGCGATTCTTACCGGTCCCAACATGAGCGGTAAGTCGACCTACTTGCGCCAAACTGCGCTCATTGTGTTGCTGGCCCAGATGGGCTCTTTTGTGCCCGCCGACGCGGCCACGATTGGCGTCGTGGATCGCATCTTCACCCGCTTAGGCGGAGGAGATGACATCTCGCGTGGCGCGTCGACCTTCATGGTCGAGATGGTTGAGACGGCGAATATCCTGCGCCACGCAACCGAACGATCCTTATTGCTGCTTGATGAGGTCGGCCGCGGCACCAGCACCTTTGACGGCCTAGCGATTGCATGGGCGGTCTGCGAACACGTGCACAATCAACTTGCTGCGCGTTGTCTGTTTGCGACGCATTACCACCAATTGACGGATCTGGCTGATTCGCTGCCCGCGGCGCGGAACTTGAACGTAGCTGTCCGTGAATGGGGCGACGAAATCGTATTCCTGCATCGCATCGATGAAGGCGGAACGGATCGATCCTATGGCATTCACGTCGGCCGGCTTGCCGGTCTACCCGAAACAGTGCTTGCGCGTAGCCGCGATGTGCTTGCGAAACTGGAGCGCGATGAAGAAGGACTGTCCGAGCGCATCTTGAAAGGCGCAACCGTCGTGCCCGTGGCTCGCGGAGTTGCGGTGCAGCAACCGGGGCTCTTCGACGCCTTGCAAGAAACGCACCCGGAACTCTTGGCCGAGCTGCGCGTAGCCGAGTTGAATAGTATCCCGCCGATCGAGGCTTGGCAGCTATTGCAACGCGTGCAAGAAGCTCTGCGCAAGACTTAGGAGCAAGTAGCTTGGGGTGGTGGCTTCTCCATCACGCTGGCTCATCTTGATCGCCGCCTTTTCGGCTCTGCCATCATGCGCGGCGGGCACCTATCTCGGCGACCGCGGCCGTGACTTCGCCGACATCTTCACGCTGACAGGATCGATCGGTCCCGAAATTAGTGCGGATGCCAAGTTGACGGAAGCCGCACACTTGGCAGTCGGAATCGGTGGCCACCTCGAGGCTGGCCTAATCAAAGGCGAGTGGGGATCCGCGCCGGTCATCACCTTGGGTTTGCCATTTGCGCCTTTCATGGAAGATGGTGTCTTGCATGGTCGCTACGTCTTCACTGAAACCGGCGGCGCTTGGGACGATCTTGACGTTCAAGATGAGTGCTACATCATCCACTTCCTCGATGTCGGGGCGACCAACCCGCATCGCGCTTGGGTCGACCGCTTCGACCTTGAGCTTGGCGTCACAATCGGCATCGGCGCTCGGGTTGGTTTCAGCCCGGGGCAACTTGTCGACTTCCTCGGCGGTTGCTTTGGTTGGGATCCTGCCCAAGACGATCCGCCTCCGGCTCAAGCAGCGGATACCATCGAAGCTCCTTCCGAGGCCGCTGCGGCGGAGCCCACTTCATGATTCTTTCCACACTTTTACTCGCGGTTTCTTCCGCGGCCCTGCAAACTCCAGCGCAGGAAGTCGTGCCCGTTGTCGAAACGGCCGAATCCAAGCTGGCCTCGCTCGACAAACGCTACGGCGCCTCGAAGCTTAACTACCCGGATCGCTTCGCAGCCTTCCAGGCGGAATATGCCACGCTCGCTCAGGAATACCGGGGCAGTGAAGTCGGCATGCACGCCGAGGTCTTCCTGCTGCGCGGATTGTGGTGGCTCGATGCTTCCGAACGAAGTGATATCGCTTTGGAACATCTGGCGAAAATTCGCAAGGACTACGGGAAGAGCAAGCATCTTGTTCACGCATTGGATTCAGTTCGCATGCTCGTTGCCGCGGATCAGCGCGACTCATTGTTCGCTGAACTCGGCGAGGCGAATCCCCACCCAGAAGTGAAGGCCGTTGCGCTTCTTTTCCGCGCCAAGGCTGCCAAGGGAGAAGCGCGAAAGACGATGCTGACGAAGTTGGACAAGCAGTACGGGCACCTTCGTTACAAGTACTCCAGTCTGCACGACATTGCCGACTCCTTGCTGAATCCGCACCCGAAGGCGCAGCTCGCCGTCGGCAAGATGGCCCCTGAGATTACCGGGGTCGACCTCAACGGAGATCCGATGAAGCTGTCCGATTACCGAGGAAAAGTCGTCGTACTCGACTTCTGGGGTGATTGGTGAGGCCCTTGCCGGGGCATGTACCCACATGAGCGGTCGCTCATGGAGAAATACGCCGACGCTCCTTTCATGATTGTCGGTGTGAACAGCGAAGAGACTCCCGAGAAGATCCGTGCGATCTGCAAAGAGAAGAACCTGTCATGGCCCTCCTTCTTTGACGGTGGCGGCACGGATGGCCCGATTTCGACCCAGTGGGGCGTGCGCGGATGGCCAACGGTCTACGTGCTCGACCACGAAGGGGTGATTCGTTCAACGCGCGGCCGCGGGCCAGCCTTGGACGTAATCCTCGAGGAGCTCGTCCCGGCGGCCATCGCCGCACAAGGCAAATAGCCCGAGTCGATGAGCGCAATTCAAGGCTGGCGGCAACGCCTGTACGTCATCATTTTCGAGGCGGACACCGCCGCGGGAAAAGCCTTCGATGTCGCGCTCATCTTTGCCATCTTGGCAAGTGTGGTGGTGGTCATGCTGGAAAGCGTGGCCTCCGTCCGTGAGGAATACGGCGCAGCTCTGTGGGTTGCGGAATGGGCCTTCACGATTCTGTTTACCTGCGAGTACTTGCTGCGCCTGGTATGCACGCGGCGGCCCATTCGCTATGCGCGCAGTTTCTTTGGGATTGTCGATTTGTTGTCGATTCTGCCGACCTATCTGGTCGTGCTCTTCCCTTCTGCCCACTACTTAATGGTGATTCGCGTGCTGCGTTTGCTGCGCGCGTTCCGTGTCTTGAAACTCGCGGCTTATGTGCGCGAATCCGAGATGTTGATGCGCTCGCTTGCTGCGAGTCGGCGCAAGATCACGGTCTTTCTATTCGCAGTCTTCTCGGCGACTCTGATTCTCGGCTCGCTGATGTATTTGATCGAGGGCGAGGAACACGGCTTCACGAGTATTCCGCGCGGGGTTTATTGGGCGATCGTCACGCTGACCACGGTGGGTTATGGCGACGTCTCGCCGGAAACGCCGCTCGGTCAAGCCGTCGCAGCTCTCGTCATGGTCATGGGTTATGGCGTGATCGCGGTGCCGACTGGAATCGTCAGCGCGGAAATGGCTGTTGCCGCCACGGGGCGCCGGCAATCGCGAAAGTGTTTGTCCTGCTTGAAATCGGGGCACGCCGAAGGGGCCAAGTTCTGCTCGGCTTGCGGCGATGATCTGGAGAAACAAGTCTCCTGACACGTATTTAGTCAGGGGCGCACTTTGCGCGGTTTCCGCGCCCGAATTCGCCCCATTTTCGGGGTCAATTCGGGCTCTGTCATGACCGCGTCATGGCCACCCAGCGAAACCCGCTGTGCCACGTAAACCAAGGGAGAGAAGGTGCTTAGAGGATCATGATCAACATGACGCAGGAGCATTCTGAGAACTTGGTATGAACTGAGTCACGACCCTAGTCTTGGCGACGAAAGTCCGAAGAAAACAGCATCCAATCGCGCTTTGTTCAAGTAGTAATATAGACAAACTGTCGCGGGGCACCCCTCGCGACGAACCACAGCCCGGCGCGGCCAGCGTCATCTAAACATGCGATTCCAGGACCTCATTCAGGAACTGACCGTCGAAACTTTCGACGCCGACGCCCGACGTCTGATCCGTCGGTTGGACCGGAACCAGGAGCAGATCACTTGCCAGTTCGAGCGCCTCCATCGCGCTCAGGTCGGATCGCATGACAATATTCTCGAGATCTACCGGCGTGAGGTTTCGGCGGTTCCGCGTATGGAACGGGCAGAAGAATTGCAGTTCATCCTGGGGATCGAACTGCTCTGGCGTCGCCTCCAGACCGTGCGTCGGGCGGCTGGCTTCTCAAAGGAAGAGGTTGAGCGCTACCCCGGCACCGATGACCTGAGCTGCGGCGATTGCCCGCAGGGCCGCCAACGGGTCTGCATGGGCTGTGCCCCGATCGAGCTCAACGCAGCGATTCGCTCGCGGCTTCGCGATCGAACCCAAGAATTTGTCGCTGCGCGCAACGAGCTCATGGAGCGCAATCTCGGCATCGTATTCCGCCTGCTTGAGCGCTACCGCTACTCGGGCGTGCCGATCGAGGACCTCATTCAAGAAGCGAACTACAGCCTATTCAAAGCTGTCAGAGGCTTCGACTTTACCCGCGGCGTACGCTTCAAGACCTATGCCGGATACTGGGTCAACCAGGCATTCCTGGCAGCGATCTACAACCAAAGTCGCACGGTTCGGGTCCCTGCTTACATCCAGAAGGCCATGAAGAAGATCCACGATGCGACCAGCGGCCGCTCCTTCGGCCTGGAGAACGTCGAGGCGATCAGCGAGAAGTCCGGTGTGCCAATCGACTTGGTGCGCAGTGCGCTCGTAGGCAATCGTTACACCTTGTCGCTCAACAAGGCTGTCGATGAAGACGGTTCTGAAATGGTCAACTTGGTCGAGGGCGAGGATGCCGCGGCTGATCCAGACTTCCGCGAGACGGAGCGCTTGTCCGGCCACCTCCACGAAGCGGTGGGTCGACTGACCGAACGCGAACAAAGTGTCTTGACGCAGCGCTTTGGCTTGGAGGGGGAGTCGGTTCGCACGCTTGCTGAAGTCGGGGCTGATTTGGGGATCAGTCTCGAGCGAGTTCGGCAGATCCAAAAGGCCGCGCTAGATAAGATTCGCAAGTCGGAAGAAGGCGCCCTCCTGGCTCAGTACGCATGACCTTCGTTTGATTGGTTTGGCGGAGCCGGGTGATGGACCTGGCTCCGCCGACTTTTTTCGATGCAAAAGCACGATTCGCCGGCGACACGCAACCCTGGTCTGATTGGCGGGGTCCAAGAGTTTCTTCGTCTCGAAGCTGCTAGTGGCATTCTCTTGGTCATCGCTGCCGTCTTGGCGATGATTGTCGAGAACTCGCCACTTTCGACTTGGTACGAGGCGCTGCTTGGTACCCCAGTCGAGATTCGAATCGGCGAATTCCAGATCGCCAAGGCATTGCTGCTTTGGATCAATGATGGCTTGATGGCAGTGTTCTTCCTGCTGGTCGGCCTCGAGCTCAAGCGGGAAGTCGTGCGGGGTGAACTGCGCGACCGATCTCGCGCAGCGCTTCCGGCGATCGCGGCTCTGGGCGGCTTTGCGGTGCCCGCGCTGATCTACAGCGCCATCAACTGGGGCGACCCGCTCGCGATGACCGGTTGGGCGATCCCGTCGGCGACCGACATTGCCTTCGCGCTTGGTGTGCTTTCGCTGCTCGGCGACCGTGTGCCCGCGGCACTCAAGCTGTTCTTGCTGACACTGGCGATCGTCGATGACCTTGCCGCGATCTTGGTGATCGCTTTCTTCTATACCGCGGACCTCTCGGTGATGTCCCTGGTCATAGCGGGGGCCTCAGTCGCGGGATTGACGATCCTAAATCGACGTGGCGTCATGTCGGTTTTCCCCTACCTAGCCGTCGGCTTCGTGCTTTGGGCAGCAGTCCTGAAGTCCGGCGTGCACGCCACTTTGGCGGGGGTGGTTCTGGCAATGTTCATCCCGCTCAAGCGTGAAGATGAAGAAGGGAAATCGCCAGCCGAGCAACTCGAGCATGACTTGCACCCGACTGTGGCCTTTGCGATCTTGCCTTTGTTTGCATTCGCGAATACCGGCATCTCGCTAAGTGGGCTGACTCTCGATTCTGTGATCTCACCGGTGCCACTCGGCATTGCGCTTGGGCTGATCTTTGGCAACCAAATCGGTGTCATGATCTTTGCCTGGATCTCGGTCAAGCTCGGGATCGGCCGTCTGCCCGACGGCGTGAACTGGAAGATGATCTACGGGGCGGCTTGTCTTTGTGGCATCGGTTTTACGATGTCACTCTTCATCAGTTCCTTGGCCTTCGAGCAAGGCGCCGAGTCACTAGCGACGGATGATCGACTCGGCATTTTGATTGGCTCACTGATCTCGGCGGCCTGGGGCGTGTTTGTGCTCAAGCGCGTACTGCCCAAGTCACCAAGTGAACTACCGAAGAGCTTGCCCTAGTTCGCGGCATCCATATCGAAGAACAGAAGCTGCGTGCCTTCAAAGGCGGCGGAGCCCGTCACAGCCTTGCGACTTTCCAAACCAGCGCCAACGATTCCACTTGGGTGTTCGGTGCTCCAGTCCTCTTCGAAGAGATACCAAACCCGCTTGGCATCACGCGCTTCCTGCGGGTCACTAAGCATGCCGGGCACTCCCAAGGCAGGCTCGGCTACCAGGATGCGTTGATGCTCCGGTAGCGCACAGGCCGGATCGGTTTGTTCATAAAACAGCAAAGCCGCTAGGCTGCGCATATGCACCAGCAGGGTGTCGCCGGATTCCATCTGAGTCGCGAGATGGCGCACGGCTTGACGGGTTTGAACCGCGCCCTTTGGGCGAACGAACAGCTGGCTGCTTGCAAGGGCGGCAAGGAGCAAGACAAGTCCAGGGGCGGCCAAGTTGCGCAGCAAGCAGGAAAGTCGAGCGGCGGCGCTGGGCGAGGCTCGAGTTTCCGCCGCAAGCAGTGCTTGGCAGCCGGCTCCGATCAACAGGGCGACTGCCGGGGCAAAGACCAGCAGAAAACGGCCAGTAAAGGGATAGAGCCCAAGTGCGGAGGCCAAAGCCGCGGCCAGGACCGGAGCAATCAAGAAGCGAAGGCCGCCTGTAAGTTCTCGGCCGGGGGCGAGGCCGCCAAAGACAGCGAGGAATGCTGCGAGGCCGGCAACCAGCGGCGTGAAGTTCCCGCTTGGATGGAAGTAACGTGCCTCAAAGGGCGCTTCAAAGAAGCCAAAGAACCCGCTGACGAGCAGGCCCAGATCGCGAGGGCTTGTTGGAGGGAAGGGAAGGAAAGCGCTCTCCCAATAGCGAGCGAAGTTCTCGTTCGCGGCCGTTTCGGAAGCGACCAACATCCAGAGGCCGAGAAAGCTCAGTGCCCAACAAATGCCGAGGCCGATAACTCGGATACGGCTCGGCCGGCCGGCTGGCCAGGCTTTCAAAAGCAGCACGACGCCGATTCCAGCGAGAACAAAGACGCTGGCGTAGGAAAACCAGGGCGCGAGCGCGCCCGCGAGTATCAGTCCGAACCAACTCGCGCTGCTTGGTGCTTGACTGTGGCGCAGCGCCAGCAAGCTAAGCAGGACGGCGGCGCAGCAATCCAAGGCGTAGGGCTTCACTTCGGCCGAATACAACACGCATGCCGGCAGAAACGCGAAGCAGGCGAGTGCGGTGGCCGCTCCGGCGGGAGGCAACAAGCGCTTGGAGAGCGCGGGAAAGCAGAGCAGACTGAGCACCGAGGCCAGCAGCGCGGGGAAGCGCAAGGCGTGCTCGCTCGGCCCGACAAGCATCACGCAGAGTTTGCTCAACCAGAGCGAAAACGGGGGGGCCGCCTGGTCACCTTCCAACGGGTCAAGCAGTCCCAGGAAGTCGCGCTGCACAATGTTGAGAGAGACCAGCGCTTCGTCCAACCAAAGGGAGCGGTCGAGCCAAAAGAAGAGCAAGCGTAGGGCCAGGCCTACTAGCACAATCCCCATCATCCAACGTGAGTTGGATCGGCCCCAGGCTGGCGTCAGTGAGCTCATCCCGGGCGATACTAACGCCTGGCGTCAACCCGCTCCCGGGCGGCCTAGTCGTTTCCAGATTGTTTGAGCTGGATGCTCGAAGCTGAATGGGTTTGTGAACCCGTCAGATCAACAGGAACATAGCCCTCGGCGTTCAAGGCATAGGAGTGCCGTCGATTCACGCGGCCAACGAGGATGCCTCGCGAGTCGCTCGTGCCGGCAAGAACGTCAAAATCGGTATCGCTGCGCAGCAGGCGAGCCTTGGCTATCGGCGCTCCTGTTGCTCGATCCGTAACGCGCAACACGATCTCGTCGAAGGACTGCTTCGTTCCAAACAGGACGACGTCTCGCTTGCCTGCCGGAAAGCGGTGGACGTGCGGAGGGAAGGCGACCATCGAATCCAGCAGCCCGGTGTAGAAAACGACCTCGCCCGAAGCTTCTCCAAACAGACGGAATCGGCCCGCGGCATCGGTGCGTGTGCCAGCGATCAATTCATCGGAAACACCTTCGCGCACTTCAACGAACTGATGAACTGCCGGAAAGAGCCCCAGCTCGTCTTCGTATAGCAGTCCTTCCAGCGCAATCGGCCGCTGCGGCGTATCCACGACCCAGTCGATGCGTTCAGTTTGCACGCCGAGCGTGACGTTTCGTTTCAGCCAACCCACATCGACGGGGGAGCGCAGGCTTAGCGTGTACTCCCCGGCCGGAAGCTGGGTCCACACCCGAGAGCCATGCTGATCCAAGTGATCGACGCTCCCGGTGAGTTGAGTGACAAAGGCTTGCTGAGTGAGTGCGAGGCTCCGCAACCGGACCTCGAGGAATGAGATCGGGGTATGGACGGAGTCGGTGACTTGGAGTTCAAGTCTTGCCCCGGCTTCAAGCTGAAGCACGGTCAGAGGAGGGTGTTCCGTATCCGCCAGATCGACTGGCGTACAGCTTCCTTCGTCGGCATGAAATGCGGTCGCTCGCCAGCCACGAGTGCTTTCTCCCGAGGGGGGCCAAGGAACGGAGAGTTGGCCCTTCTCGTCAGTCCAGAATCGTTGGTAGGAGCTTGCGGGCTCTTCTGCTTTGTGCACAAGGTTCACAGTTGCTCCAGCAACAGCTAAGCCAGTTGGGCCTCGGACATCAAACTGCAGTTTCGCTTGGGGGCTGATGCGACGCACCACGGCTGTGGTAGCGGGCTCGAGCCACACTCGTTCCGGTTGCAGGGTGTCGAACTCAGTTTCGGGTCCAACCAGCGCCAGTTTCCAAGCGCCCACCCGGAGTGAATCGACCAACTCAAAGAAACCTTCCGCGTCCGTCGTGAAGCGTGCGGACAAGCCGCCAAATCTGGAAGTTGCATACACATCGACTCCGGCGAGAGGTGCCGCCGTCCTGCCGTCGACCACTTGAACGCGGGCCTTTTCTTGAGTGGCGCGCGGCAAGGGAGCGTTCTCTTTGGGCTTGTCTGGCTCGAATTCAGTGCGCTCAGCCAATTCCTCGACCGAGTTGGGACGATCGACAGCGATTGAGGCACCCCACTCTTGCTTGGCTGGCGCCCCGATTCTTGGATTGGGGGCCTCGTCTGTCGGCCAAGCAAACCAAGTGAACATGGCCGCAAGCAGGCAGATACCCAAGCCGAAGCCAAAGCGGAGGGAGCGGGGGTCGGGCAAGTCCTGAGACTAGACCGCTCGAAGCGCTCGGCAACCGCCCGAACCCCAAGCCGGCTCATTGCGCGCAAGCTCTGGACTTCTCGGCAGGTCAGGCCCGTGGCGGTCTATATAATCACCGGTTGACTCCACCGCCCTCATGCCAACTAGCAAGCCAAAGCCGTCGTGGCTGAAGATGAAGCTCCCCACCGGGGAGACCGTCTCCAAGTTACGTAAGTCCCTACGGGAACGGTCCTTGTACACGGTGTGCGAAGAGGCCCGCTGCCCCAACCTGGGCGAGTGCTGGGATCAGGGCACTGCGACCATCATGTTGATGGGCGATGTGTGCACGCGCGGCTGCCGATTCTGCGCCGTGAAAACCGGAAATCCGCGCGGATGGTTGGATCACGACGAGCCTGCCAAGGTCGCGTCGACCGCGGAAATCCCGGGCTTGCGTTACTTGGTACTGACCAGCGTCGATCGCGATGACCTGCCCGATTTCGGCGCCGGTCACTACGCGGAAACGATTCGCTTGCTCAAGCAGAAGCGTTCCTCACTTCTGGTCGAAGCTCTGGTGCCCGACTTCCAGGGCAGCCACGAAGCCGTGCATACCTTGTGTGACTCGGGCGTCGACGTCTACGCGCACAACATCGAAACGGTCGACCGCCTGCATCGCCGCGTGCGCGATGTGCGCGCGACTTACCAGCAAACCCTCGACACCTTGGCCGAAGCCAAGCGCTATCGACCCGGCGTTTTCACCAAGTCCTCAATCATGCTGGGGCTCGGCGAAACCGAAGACGAACTTCGCCAGACCATGGCGGACTTGCGCGCGCACGGTGTCGACATTCTGACGCTCGGTCAGTACCTGCAGCCGAACAAGAAGCTGCTCCCCGTCGAGCGTTACGTCACTCCCGAAGAGTTTGACACCTTTAAGCAATGGGCCGAGCAAGATTACGGCTTTGCTTACTGTGCTTCGGGTCCGATGGTTCGCAGTTCTTACAAGGCTGCGGAGCATTTCGTCATGAGCCGCCTCCTTCCCGAGGCGCAAGCCCCAACGCAAACCAGCGAAGCCGCGCCGCCCGCCGAGGGCTTTGCCGGCAGCATGGTTGTTTGAGACTCCACGTCCAGCACATGAGCGAGACTTTGCAGATCATCGATCCCAGCGGTAAGAAAGTGGGAACCGCGCCACGCCTCAAGAACGAGGTGTTGCTTGCGATGTTCCGTGCCATGGTGCGCACGCGGGCCTTTGACGATCGCTGCCTGAAGTTGCAGCGCACCGGCAAGATTGGTTTTTCGGTGCCGAACAAAGGTATTGAAGCGACTTCGGTGGGCGCGGCCGCTGCGCTCGATGCCGCACGCGATTGGATTGCCCCGCATTACCGCGACTTTGGCATTCCGATCTTCCACGGCATCCCCGCAGTCAGCATGATGGACAACATGTTCGGTAATGTGGATGACAGCGCGGTGGGTCGGCAAATGCCGGTGCACTTCAGCTTTCGCGACCAGCTGAACTACCTGTCGATCAGCTCGCCGCTCGGCACGCAAATTCCGCAAGCGGTCGGCGTCGCCATGGCGATGCAACGCCGCAAAGAAAGTGGCGTTTGCTTGACGACTTTTGGTGATGGTTCGACCAACACCCTGGGTTTTCATTCGGGCATGAACTTCGCGGGCGTTTACGGCGCGCCGGTGGTTTTCCTTTGCCAGAACAACGGCTGGGCGATCTCTTGCCCGGTCGAGAAGCAGACTGCCAGCGAAGGCTTTGCGATTAAGGGCGAGGCTTATGGCATCCCCGGCGTTACCGTCGATGGCAACGATGTGTTGGCTGTCTATCGTGTGGTTGCCGATGCCGTCAAGCGTGCACGCGCCGGCGAAGGCCCGACCTTGATCGAAGCTGTGACTTTCCGCATGGGCGGTCACTCCACTTCGGATGATCCAAGCAAGTACGTCGACGCGAAAGAGTTTGAAGCTTGGGAAGCACGTTGCCCGCTCAAGCGTTTCCGTGCTTACATGCTTGCGGAAGGCAAGTTGACCGAGGCGGATGCCGCCGCCATCGAAGCAGAAGCGGCGACCGAAATGATGGCTGCGGCGAAGGAAGCCGAGGCTAAGCCGGTGCCACCGCTCGATTCGATTTTCAGCGATGTCTTCGCCGAAATCCCTGCGCACTTGCGCGCTCAATCCGACTTTGCGGTCGGTCACTACTCTTCGCGTGGCGAAGGCGTCAACGAGAAAGGAGAATTCCCGCTGTGAGCGAACTCACAATGGTCCAGGCGGTCAATGACGGCCTGAAAGCGATCATGCGCGAGGACGACACCGTTCTTGTGCTCGGCGAGGACGTCGGCCCGAAGGGTGGAGTGTTCTTGGCAACCGAAGGTCTGACTTCCGAGTTTGGCGAAGAGCGTTGTTTTGACACGCCTTTGTCCGAAGACGGCATTGTTGGGGTCGGCGTTGGCATGGCGATGAATGGTTTGAAGCCGGTTTGTGAAATCCAGTTTCAAGATTTCATCTTCCCGGCTTTTGACCAGATCGTCAGCGAAGCCGCCAAGATGCGTTATCGCTCGGGCGGGCAGTACACGGTGCCGATGGTCATTCGCACCCCGTACGGCGGCGGCATCCGCGGTGGTCTGTATCACTC
>Ga0055584_100005392_pt1 | contig 12523 bp, 14 predicted proteins | sample OSDHelmetaG_FD_58716 | JGI IMG/M metagenome (GOLD analysis project Ga0055584, IMG submission 58716) | Pelagic marine sediment microbial communities from the LTER site Helgoland, North Sea, for post-phytoplankton bloom and carbon turnover... | ecosystem: Environmental > Aquatic > Marine >... | reverse complement strand
GAGGATGACGCTCAAGCCGACACTGAGGATGACGCTCAAGCCGACACTGAGGATGACTCTCAAGCCGATGAGGCTGAAGACGTTAAACAGTCCGCTTAGTTTCCCTGCTTGCTATTGAGAATGATTCTCAGTATTTGTATCCGCCTTCACTAATTTGAGACGGTTAACAAATGGCGCCTTTGGCCGCATTGGAGTTTTTTGACGTCAGCCATTCCTATGGCGGCGTCGAGGCTGTTCATTCCCTCTCGTTGTCTCTTGGGGCAGGGGAGGTAGTATGCCTGCTGGGGCCGTCCGGCTGCGGTAAAACAACAACACTTCGCCTCGCGGCTGGCCTTGAGGAATTGCAACAGGGCGAAATCCGTATGCTCGACCGTACCGTCGCGTCGGGAGCGGGGCTGAACGTCCCGCCCGAGCAGCGTGGCATCGGGTTGGTATTTCAGGATTATGCACTGTTTCCCCATCTCACGGTCGCGCAGAATGTGGGTTTCGGTATCGATAAGACGGACGGGTACACGAAAGAGGAGGCGGTCGACAATGTCTTGAAAATGCTTGGCATTGACGCATTCGCGGACCGATATCCCCATGCCCTGTCCGGCGGGCAACAACAACGCGTGGCGCTTGCGCGCGCTTTAGCGCCGCGGCCTCGACTAATATTGCTCGATGAGCCGTTTTCAGGCCTCGATAGCCGGCTCCGTGACCAAATTCGTGACGATACGTTGCATGTACTCAAACAAACTGGTGCGGCGACCTTGATGGTAACCCATGATGCGGAAGAAGCGATGTTTATGGGCGACCGTATCGCGGTTTTGAATCAGGGCATTCTTCAGCAGATTGGGTCTCCAGAGACGCTCTATTGTGCACCGGCCAATCGGTTCGTGGCGGAATTCTTCAGCGACGTTAATTATTTGACCGGAAAGGTCCGCGGGGGAATGGTGGATACGCCAATAGGCGTTGTTGCTGCCGACGGATTGGCAGATGGTATGGATGTGGAAATTCTAATTCGACCAGAAGCAGTGCGCCTTTCCTCGGTAAGCGAAGGCAGCACACAGCGGCAGGCGCAAGTTTTGGCGTCGCGCATGTTAGGGCGCACGAGCCTGATCCATTTATGCACATGCCGACAATCGGGTGACGAAATTCACCTTCATGCGCGTATGCCCGGGCGCTTTTTACCGGACGAGAATCAAGTGCTTGCGGTTGAGCTTGATCCAAGCCAAACCTTTATCTTTCCGCTGGTTTGAGTATTTTCGGCAGCGGCGTTTCATTGCTCTAAGGCGTTGGGTCTGCAATGATCCCAGCGCACCTTTGAGGTGAGGAGAATCTAATGGGTACTTTCAGTATTTGGCATTGGCTAATTGTTTTGGCCGTCGTCTTGGTTTTGTTTGGCGGCGGTGGAAAGCTGTCGCGTTTAATGGCCGATTTTGGCAAGGGCCTAAAGAGTTTTAAGAAAAACATTAAGGACGAAAAGAAATCGGATGCTGAACTGGACGATCCGAAAACCATTGATGCTAAGGCGACCGAGGTGGGTACTGACGAAGCATCCCCCAAAAAGGCTAGCGCCAACAAAGATTAGAGTGGGCCGGAACCAAACCACAGAACGAGGCACCAATGTTTGACATTGGGTGGCCCGAACTCATGCTCATTGCGGTGATCACCGTTCTGGTGGTCGGTCCGAAGGAACTGCCGCGCGTGCTGCGCAATTTTACCATGTGGATTAGACGCCTCCGTGAAATCGCAAGCGACTTCCAATCGGGGCTCGATGATTTGGCGCGTGAAGCGGAGCTGGAGGAAATTCAGAAAGATTTGGCGGAGAACACGCCCGAGCATTTGATGGAAGACGTAGAAAAATCGATTATGTCCGATTTGGATATGGAGGAGGAATTCGAAACCATTACGGACGCCCTTGAAACCGATCCAAAGGACAAGCCAACGGAGACCGAAACAAACCCGCCTCCCAAAGAGCCTAAGGCATGACGGATACGCCCGAACAGGTCGACGATATCGATAATGTCGACGATGACAAAATGCCGCTTCTGGATCATCTGGTGGAACTGCGTCATCGTTTGCTTTATGCGGTGGCGGCACTCGTGGTTTGTTTTCTGATTGCGTATTATTTTGCAGGGCCGATTTTTAATTTCCTCGTGGCGCCGTTGGCGGACCTTTGGCAAGGCCAGACGTCGAAGCGGTTGATTTATACGGCGCTCCACGAAAAGTTTTTTACCGATATAAAAGTTGCCTTTTTCGCTGGTACCTTTTTGGCGTTTCCGGTCATAGCGAATCAACTTTGGAAGTTTATTGCACCTGGGCTTTACCGTCAGGAAAAACGCGCCTTTTTGCCGTTTTTATTGGCGACACCGATCTTGTTTTTTACCGGCGGAGCCTTTGTCTATTACGTCGTATTGCCGGTGGCTTGGGCATTCTTCGCAGGGTTTGAGCAAGCCGCTGCGGGTGGAAATCTTGCCATTGAATTGGAACCGAAGGTTAACGAGTATCTTTCTTTGGTGATGCGACTGATATTTGCGTTTGGGCTCAGTTTTGAACTTCCGGTGATACTGACATTGTTGACGCGTTCCGGCCTTGTGACGGTTGAAACACTGAAAAAAAAGCGGCGCTATGCGGTGGTTTTTGCGTTTATCGCTGCCGCCATTTTGACGCCTCCCGACCCGCTGAGCCAAGTGGCGCTCGCTATTCCAATTATCCTGCTCTACGAAATTTCCATTTGGTGCTCGGTCCTTTTGGATCGAAAAAAGCGCAAAGCGGAAGAGGCAGAAGAAGAAACAGATGACGAGACATAGGCTATTGTCGCTTTCGGCGAATTAGTCGCCTATATATGCCGCTTTCAATTACGCAAAAATTATCCTCATGCACGATATTAGATTTATTCGCGAACAACCCGAAGCATTCGATGCAAAGCTCGCTCGACGCAAACTGGAGCCGGTATCGGCTGCCATTCTTGAGCTTGATGAACAAAGGCGCGCCGCTCAAACCGAGATGCAGACCCTGCAACAACGCCGCAACGAGGCCTCTAAGGCAATTGGACAAATCAAACGCGAAGGTGGTGATGCGGATGATTTGATGGCTGAAGTGGCTGCAATCAAAGACAAGATGGTGGCTGCTGAAGAGGCGGAAAAGCAAGCTGCGGCTGAGCTTAAAGCAGTCTTGGAGATTCTGCCAAACCTCCCTGACGATGATGCGCCGGACGGTGCTGATGAAGATGATAATCGGGTCGAGCGCGAAGTCGGCGAGAAACCGAATGTGGCCGATCCGAAGGAACATTTTGATCTGGGAGAAGATTTGGGACTGATGGATTTCGAAACCGCTGCAACCTTGTCGGGGTCGCGGTTCGTCATTCTCAAAGGTATGTTGGCGCGATTGGATAGGGCTCTTGCGAACTTCATGCTGGACACGCACACGCAGGAATTCGGATATACGGAGATGACGCTGCCGGCGTTAGTGCGCGAGCATGTGTTGTACGGTACCGGACAATTACCAAAATTCGCCGAAGACCTTTACCGGACAGAAGATGATTATTGGCTCATTCCCACTGCGGAAGTGCCATTGACGAACCTGGTTAATGGCAAAGTTTTGAACGGTGGCGATTTGCCGATGCGGGTGACTGCCTGGACGCCGTGTTTTCGTTCGGAAGCGGGGGCTGCAGGAAAAGATACGCGTGGCATGTTGCGCCAGCATCAGTTTAGCAAAGTGGAGATGGTCAGTATCGTTCGGCCCGAAGAGTCTGATGCCGAGTTGGAACGGATGACCAATTGCGCCGAAGAGATTCTTAAGCGTCTGGGCCTTGCTTATCGATTGGTGACACTATGCACTGGCGATTTGGGATTCAGCGCCGCGAAAACATATGATATTGAGGTCTGGCTGCCGGGGCAGGGAATGTATCGGGAGATCTCCAGCTGTTCCAACTGCCGGGATTTCCAGGCCCGTCGCATGGGCGCGCGCTTTAAGGATGCGGGCGATAAAGGCACGCAGTTTGCGCATACACTGAATGGCTCGGGCCTTGCGGTAGGACGGACCTTGATTGCAGTGCTCGAAAATTATCAAAACGAAGACGGGTCCATCACGGTTCCCGACGTCTTGCAGCCGTATCTCGGTGGCATGACACGTATAGAGAAAATTTGATCCTGTGAGTTCAGGGCCATTCGATCCGCCTTTTGATCCCAGCGGCAAACGTATTTTGCTTGTTAATGACGATGGTATTCGCGCGCCAGGTCTCAAGGCGTTGGAGCGAATTGCACGGCAACTTTCAGACGATATCTGGGTCTTTGCCCCTGAAGTCGAGCAAAGCGGTGCCGGCCACTCCCTTACGCTGAACGGCACGATCCGTGTCGCCAAAGTAGGGGGACGACGTTATTCAGTGACGGGTAGCCCGACGGACTGTGTCTTGATGGCGGTAAGCGAATTCATGAAAGACACGCCTCCGGATTTGGTGTTGTCCGGGGTTAATCTCGGCAGCAATATCGCCGAAGAAGTAACCTATTCGGGCACGGTGGCCGCTGCAATGGAAGCAGCCTTGCTAGGCTTTCCCGCCATCGCTTTTAGCCAAGCGGCAGGATATGGAAAGCCGGCCCGGTGGAATGTCGCGCCAAAGTTTGGGCCGGATATCATTCGTAAGCTTCTATCGATTGGCTGGCGCCAAGACGTATTCTTGAATGTGAACTTTCCCGATTGCGCGCCTGAAGAAGTTTCAGGGGTCAGTACAGTGAAGCAAGGACGGCGAAGTTCAGGGTATGAAATAATCCGGGTGCCCGATCCGCGCGGAAAAGAGTATTATCTCGTTGGAGCACCTCAACGTGGCACAACTGCCAACCGTGGCGACGCGGATCATAAGGCGGTGGAACGTGGTGAAATAGCGATCACGCCGTTGCATGTGGATTTGACCCATGCGGGATCGATGCGTGATTTTAGAGCGTTGTTCTAAGGGGGCTCTCTTCGGGACAATGGAGACGGATGTAGTAAGAGACCGGACACAAATAGGGTGACCCTAGCGACCCAAAGAATTCGCCTGATCATTGCTTTGCGGCAATCAGGCGTGACTGACCCCGAAATTCTATCGGCGTTCGAGCGCGTACCGCGTGAACATTTCGTCCCGGAAACCTTTCGTCATCGCTGTTATGACGAGACGGCACTGCCGATCGGGCTTGGTCAAACAATCAGCGATCCCAATGTGGTCGTTCGGATGATATCTGCCCTAGGTGTCGGCAAGCGTTTAAAGGTGTTGGAAGTAGGCACCGGTTCAGGCTTTCAAACCGCGATCCTGTCACATCTTTTCCGACGCGTTTATACAATCGAGCGACATGCGCCCTTGCTAGATGAAGCCGAATCAAGGCTTAATTCTCTTAAGCGATTTAACGTAACCGCGAAGGCGGGAGATGGGGCAAAAGGCTGGCCGGCACAAGCACCTTTCGACAGAATTATCGCTGCAGCTGCGGCGCCGGAGACACCCCAAATTTTGGTGGAGCAACTTGCGGTCGGCGGTGTGATGGTGATTCCAGTAGGGCCAGAACATGGCGCGCAGAAAGTGCTGCGCTTAACAAAGACCGAGGATGGTGTGGACGTCTCCGAGCTTTTTGATGTGCGATTTTTGCCTCTTGTGGACGGTGTGCCGGACAAAGAGGTTGCGCCTTTGGTGGCGGAATAGGGAAGGGTGGCGTGACCTGGCATAAGTTCGGAGTGGCGGTGGCGGTTTGGATGGCGTTCGCGCTGCTCGGCGGCTGCGCGACATCCGGCAACGACGGGACGGACGGGAGCCTTACTTCTGACGGTTCGGGCACTTCATCGTTTGGCGAACAGAACTATAAGGTTCGCAAGGGAGATAGCGTCTACGCGGTTTCCAAAAAGTTCAACGTACCAACCCGCACCATCATTGAGATGAATGATCTCGAGCCACCCTATATCCTAAAAATAGGGCAAAGGCTGGTGATCGCTCAAGCTGCGTCTCCAGATCACCACAGGGTTCGGAAGGGTGACACGCTATATTCCATTTCGCGAAAATACAAAGTGTCGGTGAGCGCATTGGCCAAGAGAAATAGGGTTAAAGCTCCTTATCGACTTGACGTGGGCCAGCGCTTGGATTTGCCGTTCGCGCGGAAAGTTGCGCACGCCAAGCGGAGTAAATCCAAAAAAGGGGTTAAAAAGAAAACACGAAAATCCAAAGCGCATGCGAAGAAAACCGGAAAGAAAAAGAAGAAACGTTCCACCCGCCTCGCGCGCAAACAAAAAGAGCTTCGTCCACCGCCACGCTCATCGTCGCGGTTTTTGTGGCCGGTACGGGGCAAGGTTATTTCCAAATTCGGGTCTAAAGGCAAAGGCCTACATAATGACGGGGTGAATATCGCGGCCGCTGCGGGCTCCCCGGTTCGCGCAGCGGAAAACGGCGTGGTTGCTTATGACGGTAATGAGCTTGGCGGATTTGGTAATTTGGTGTTGATAAAACATTCAGGAAATTTTGTGACTGCTTACGCACACAATGCCTCTCTGCTTGTTCGACGTGGCCAAAAAGTACGGCGGGGGCAAACCATCGCCAAAGTGGGACGGACCGGTGCCGTTGGCCGTCCCCAATTACATTTTGAAATCCGGAAAGGTCGCAAGCCCGTCAATCCGCTACGATACCTTTCCCGTCGGCACGCCCAGCGATAACGCCTAATCGAGTTTTTTGCCCAGACGCCCCGCGATGTCTTGAATGTACTGCGAGGCGACACGTCCTGAACGCGATCCTCGTGTGACGGTCCATTCCTTCGCTTCGGCTTTCCACTGATCTTCGGGGATTTCCAAGCCGTAATGGGCAATGTAGGCGCCGATGATTGCGAAATAGGTGTCTTGATCGCAATTGTGAAATCCAAGCCAAAGGCCGAATCTGTCGGAAAGTGACACCTTTTCCTCGACGGCTTCGGACGGATTGATCGCCGTCGACCGTTCGTTTTCCATCATATCGCGCGGTAACAGGTGGCGACGGTTCGATGTGGCGTAGAAAAGGACGTTCTTAGGCCTCCCTTCGATTCCCCCCTCGAGCAGCGCTTTCAATGATTTATAGCTGGCATCCTGTCCGTCGAAGGACAAATCGTCGCAAAAGACGAGGCAGGGGCGCTCGGAATTTCTCAAAACAGAGAGGAGTTGTGGCAGGCTCGGAATGTCCTCGCGATGAATTTCCACGAGGGCGACGCGGGCGTCTTTTTGTTTGATATCGCGATTGACCGCCGCGTGGGCGGCTTTTACCAGCGAACTTTTACCGGTGCCACGGGCACCCCAGAGGAGTGCATTGTTTGCCGGTAATCCGTCTGCGAAACGTTTGGTGTTCTCCACCAAAGTATCGATTTGACGGTCTATCCCTTTGAGTAAGCTTATTTCTATGCGGTTTACGTCCGCTACGGGTTCGAGCCATGTATTTTCGGCTTGCCAGACAAAGGCGTCCGCCGCAGCCAAATCGTTTGCGAATTTTTCTTCCGGAACAAGCTTTTCCAACGCCGTTGCGATGCGTGCCAGGAGGACATTCGTTTCTTTTTCTTGCGCCATTTCTCGCCTTTCGATTAAGGGTCGACGACCCTATCACAGAGATTTGTGAGCAATCTATTGTTTCCCATAGCATCAGTGCCATATGTTCTCCAGCCAGTCGGGTGGCGATGCGAATTGAAATAACTGGCTGTGTGAGTATAGTCGCGCATCGACCGGCCAATCGGGCCATGGAATTAGGCCAAAGGCCACAGGGTGAGGAGAATAATATGTTTATTTCGACCGCATGGGCGCAAGGCGTCGGGGGAGCCGGGGGTGGCGGCTTGATGCAAACCATTATTATGATGGCTTTGATTTTCGGCGTTTTCTATTTTTTGATGATTCGTCCCCAGCAAAAGAAGGTGAAGGCGCACCGGGAAATGATCGGCGCGCTGTCGCGCGGGGATAAAATCGTTACAGCAGGCGGCATCTTCGGCAAAGTCACCAAAGTGGTGAATGATGTGGAAGTTGTTGTTGAGATCGCCGACGGTGTGCGTATCCGCGCCGTGCGAGGTACGATTACGGAAGTGGTTTCAAAGACCCAGCCTGCTAACGACACGGAAAAGAAATAGCCCTCTCGCGGGCTTGATTGATCCATGCTGAATTTTCCAACCTGGAAGAAAGTCTTAATCCTGATCATTTGCGGATTGGGCTTTGCCTATGCGACGCCGAACTTTTTAAAAGAAGGCACCATCAATCTGGGTAGTGATTGGCTGCCCGGCAAACGCATGAATCTAGGTCTCGATTTGCGAGGCGGATTGCATCTTTTGTTGGATGTGGACATCGATTCAGTTTTCCGCCAACAAATGGACAATTTGAAAGCAACGACCCGTATTGCGCTGCGGGCTGCCAAAGCACGCACCGCCGGTATTTCCATTAAGGGAAATACTGTTACTTTCAAATTGAACGACCCGTCCAAAATAGAAGAGGTGCGCAGTCGTCTACGAGACAATGTGGGTAGGCTCGATATCAGCGTCGAGGATAACGGTGTTTTTCGAATTTCTTATTCCGAGCAGTTTTTAGCGGATCAAAAAGAAGACATTCTCAATAGAACCGTAGAAATAATTAGAATTCGGATAGATCCGGAAGGCGTCTTGGAAGCTTCTATTCAGCGGCAAGGGGCTAAACGTATTCTCGTTCAGGTTCCAGGCGGCGACTCATCTCTAAAGGATCGTTTCAAAACCGCAAAGCTCACTTTTCAGGAAGTCGCAAGCATGCATTCCTGCGCTGAAGCGCCAAAACGATTGCGAGGCGGTACGACTTTGATGCGGTCAAAAGACCAGGACGATTATCAGCAACCGATCTGTTATGTAGTGAAAAAGCGTGTGCGCGTCGGTGGTGAAAATGTGTCTGATGCGTCGGCGACTTACCATGAAAATCGTCCGGCGGTGAATTTCCAGTTCGATACGGTGGGCGCGCGTAAATTTTGTAAGGCGAGCCGCGAAAACGTCAATCGGCAGTTGGCCATCATTCTCGACAATCAAGTCATCAGTGCGCCGGTAATCAATGAAGCCATTTGTCAGGGGAGCGGCGTCATCTCAGGGCGCTTCACCATTAAGGAAGCGCAGGAATTAGCCTTACTCATTCGTGCCGGTGCGTTGCCCGCTGCTGTCACGCCTCTGGAGGAGCGCAGCGTTGGGCCAGGCATGGGGCAGGACGCCATTGATGCCGGCAAAATGGCCAGCATTATTGGTTTCGTGGCGGTGTTGATCTTCATGGTGATTGTGTATGGCCGGTTTGGGATCATGGCCGACATTGCGCTGTTTATTAATGTCGGCTTGTTGGTGGCCTTATTATCTGCGCTCCAGGCGACGCTAACCTTACCCGGCATTGCTGGTATCGTTCTGACCGTCGGCATGGCGGTGGATGCGAATGTGCTGATATTCGAGCGTATTCGCGAAGAGGTCTTGGCGGGACGAACGCCGTTTAATGCAGTTGAAGCAGGCTATAGCCGCGCGTTGGTGACTATTATCGATTCCAATTTGACCACGTTAATCGCCGCTGTGCTGCTGTACACATTCGGATCGGGGCCGGTTCAAGGTTTTGCGGTCACCCTTACATTCGGGCTAATCACGTCGATGTTTACGGCCATCATGGTGACTCGATTGATGGTGGTGAGTTGGCTGCGCGCCAAACAGCCTAAAGAACTGGTGATATAGGGGAAGAAGAAGATGAAAAGATTACGGCTCGTCCCCGACAACACGAACATCGGTTTTATCAGTAAGCGCTATATCGCTTTGGCGTTTTCCGCGTGCTTGCTTTTGGGCTCATTCGGTTTGGTGGCTGGTAAAGGCCTCAATCTGGGTATCGACTTTTTAGGCGGTATTTTGATGGAGGTGAAAACTAAAGGCCCGGCCGATGTGGGGGCGCTTCGCAGTAAAATTGGATCGCTTGGGTTGGGCGAAGTCTCGATTCAAGAATTTGGTGCACCCGACGATGTGCTAATCCGCGTGCAACGCCAAGAAGGTGGCGATAAGCAGCAACAACAAGCCGTAAAAGTCATATCCGATGCGATTGCAGACCAGGTGGTCGAATTTAGACGAACCGAAACAGTAGGTCCCACCGTTGGCAGCGAATTGAAAGAGGCGGCTATCTTAGCGGTCTTAATGTCGATCGGCGCGATCTTGCTTTATGTGTGGTTCCGGTTTGAATGGCAATTCGGTTTGGGCGCGGTAATCGCGCTGACCCATGACGTCATCACCACCTTAGGGCTCTTCGCGCTGTTGAATCTGGAATTCAACCTTGCGTCCGTAGCGGCTCTTTTGACGATTGCGGGCTATTCGATCAACGATACGGTCGTGATCTATGACCGCGTGCGTGAGAATATGCGCAAATACAAAAAGATGCCGTTGACTGAGCTTTTCAACAAATCAGTAAACGAAACCTTGGCGCGGACCGTGATGACCAGTGTGACCACCTTGTTGGCATTGGCAGCCCTGGTGGTGTTCGGCGGTGAGGTTATTCGCGGCTTTTCCATTGCGCTCATATGGGGCGTGTTAATCGGCACCTATTCTTCGGTCGCCTTGGCAGTGCCGATGCTGATCTATCTCAAAGTACAGCGTGCGGACGATGCGGACCTCGCCGCACAAGCGGCTCCTTAAAGCAGCCTCCGACACGTGGACGTAACCCCGCTCGTCCCAGAGGGTTTCCAACTCATTGATAGTTATGGGCTAGGCCAGTTCCGTGTGGCCGGTGAAGTTTGGCAGGAAGCCATCATCGTTATGCCCGAGCAGACCGTAAAATGGTCCGTGCAGTCGATTGCCGATTTGACGGTCGCATCTCTTGCCCCCGTATATGATGCGGAGCCAGCTATTGAAATTTTACTGATTGGGTGTGGTGAGCGAATGGCTATGGTGCCGGCTGCCTTCAAGCAACAATGTCGTGCGAAAGGGGTCGGTGTGGACGCCATGGATACAGGCGCTGCTTGCCGGACCTACAATGTCCTGATGGCCGAGGGCCGGCGGGTGGCTACGGCGCTTCTTCCCCTAACAGCATAAAAAAAACGGGACCCGAAGGCCCCGTTTCTCAACAAGTTGGCAATCTCGCTTATGAGATTTTGAACAAGTTCTGCGCGCCGACCATGCAGAAGAGCATGGGAATGGAGAGCAGTGTGTTGGTGCGCGAGAACAGCATCGCCGTCCGTGCGGAGGCAGCCTTCTCGTCGGCATCAGCCTCGACCATACCCAGCGCTTTTTGCTGGTTCGGCCAAATGATGAACCAAACATTGAACCACATGATAACGCCGAGCCACATGCCGATACCAATCAAGGTGATGCCGGTGTTCGGCTCTTTCATGGTTGCACCCAGCGTGAGCGCGTCAGCGATGTAACCGTTCATGTGGGCCAAAATCAGACCTGTTAGGATCGTGCCCATGGCGCCCCAGCGGAACCACCAGAGTGCTGCTGGCGCGATCACTTTACCGATGGCCGGTTTCTGCTCATCGGGAATATTCGGCATATTCGGGATTTGCACGAAGTTGAAATACCAAAGAATGCCGATCCACATCACACCGGCCAGAACATGCAGCCAGCGGACTAAAAATTTGGCGAATTCCGGGTGGCCGTAGCCGCCCGCGTAATAGAGATAAAACGGGATCAACGACAGTATAAAACCGGCGATGATCGTGTTGCGTAAGCTTGTTAGAATTCCAGCCATGATGGATTAATCTCCCCCTATATTCATCAGACACAGCGAAAAAAAACGCCTTCGCACACCGCCACCCATAGTGACCGGCCCGCGAATCACCTAAACCTTAGGCGGAAAAGAGGGCGGTGGGAAGGGGCCAGTTTTCAAACATGGGTGCCTGAATTTGTGCCGGATATTTGCTACGGTACGCCATGAATTTGTCGCCACACGAAATTTATTGCCGGGACCTGGTGCGCACCAATGACCGGGAGCGCTATTTAGTCAGTCTTTTTGCGCCCGCCGCCTGCCGTCCATCTTTATGGGCGATCTATGCTTTTAACCATGAAATCGCGAAAACCCGCGAAACTGTATCGGAACCGATGCTGGGAGAAATCCGCCTGCAATGGTGGCGTGAGGCCATTGAGGGCATCTATGCAGACACGCCACGAGAGCATCAGGTGGTGCTCGCATTGTCAGGGGCGATTGAGCGGGGAAATTTACCCCGCGTGCAATTCGAGACATTGATAGACGCGCGCGCAAAAGATTTGGAAGACGCACCGTTTCCCAACATCGACGTCTATATGGAGTATTTGAAACAGACATCGGCGCCGTTGCACCACTTAGCGCTAGACTGTCTGGAGGTGGAGAATGAAGCGGTGTCCGACTGCGCTACAAAAGTCGGGACGGCCTACGCCTTGGTAGGGATCTTACGTGCAGCCCCGTTTTTCTTTCGCCAGAACCGCATTCCATTTCCAGAAGATCTGCTGAAAGACCATGGCGTGACAGAGCGGGCCGTCTTTGCGCTGAGGCCGTTTCCGGAATTGGCCGGTTTGGTGTCAATGCTCGCTTCAAAAGCCGAAGGGTTAATGGTCGACGCGGGAGACGGAGAGGTTGAGCGTGC
>Ga0055584_100005391_pt1 | contig 12523 bp, 12 predicted proteins | sample OSDHelmetaG_FD_58716 | JGI IMG/M metagenome (GOLD analysis project Ga0055584, IMG submission 58716) | Pelagic marine sediment microbial communities from the LTER site Helgoland, North Sea, for post-phytoplankton bloom and carbon turnover... | ecosystem: Environmental > Aquatic > Marine >... | reverse complement strand
TTTCGCTGGTCTCACGGAAGGGGGGCGACGAGGAGTGGCGGAGGGGGCAAAACGGCCCAAACTCCCCGAAATGCTGACGATTGCTGCGGGAATAGTAGCGGCCGGCCTCGGGGTGGTCCCCTTGACAACGTGAGTTGGCGCATAGGAAAGTCAGCGAGGATTTAGCTACGGGGGGTATGCCCCTGGCGAGATTCGAGGGTGTGTCGCCCTGTGAACATGAGGTTCCAGGGGGGCGCGACGCCCCGCAGCGCCCGACAGGTCCGGCCCGTGAGCCGGCCGTGGAGAGGCTGAGAATGGGAATTTTCTCCTTCGGCCGCCCGAAGAACGCCATCGGGCTGGATATCGGTTCCAGCTACATCAAGGTCTTGGAGCTGACCGAGTCCAAGGGACGTTGGTCCTTGTCGAACTTCGGCATGAAGAAGCTCCCACCCGAGGCGATCGTCGACGGCCAACTGATGAACAGCAACATCATCGTGGATTCGATCCGCGAGCTGGTCAGCAGTCACAAGATCCGGACGAAGGACGCCGTTACTTCGGTGTCCGGGCACTCGGTGATCATCAAGAAGATCAACCTGCCACTGATGACTCGAGACGAGCTCGAGGAGTCGATCCAGTGGGAAGCCGAGCAGTACATCCCGTTCGACATCAACGACGTGAACATCGATGTCCAGATCCTCAACCCCGTCGGCGACGACGCGGGTCAGATGGAAGTGCTGCTCGTTGCAGCCAAGAAGGACATGATCAACGACTACACAGCCATCGTGCAGGAGGCCGGCCTGGCCCCCGTCGTGATGGACGTCGACTCGTTCGCCATCGAGAACTGCTTCGAGTTGAACTACGACCTGTCGCCTGACGACACGGTGGTCCTGGTCAACATCGGCGCCTCGATCATCAACATCAACGTGCTGCGCGGAGGCGTCACCGCCTTCACCCGCGACATCACGCTCGGCGGCAATCAGTACACCGAGGAAATCCAGAAGCAGCTCAACGTCTCCTACGAAGAGGCCGAGGCCCTGAAGATTGGCGGCGACATCGTCCGCGACTCGCAGGCCGTCGTCCCCGAAGAGGTGGAGGGCATCATCCGCTCCGTCTCCGAAAACGTAGCCACTGAGATCCAGCGTTCGCTGGATTTCTATGCGGCCACGTCGACGGAAGATGAGATTTCGCGGATCTTCCTGAGCGGTGGCTCGGCCCGGATTCCCGGTCTGACGCGCACGATTCAGGAGAAGACGGGCCTTCCCGTCGAGTTGGTCAACGCCTTCCGCAAGGTCGAGATCAACGAGCGCGACTTCAACATCGCGTTCCTCAACGAAGTGGCGCCCATGGCGGCCGTGGCCGTTGGCCTCGCGCTGCGGAGGTCCGGCGACAAATGATTCGGATCAACCTCCTCCCCGTCCGGGCAACCCGGAAGCAGGAGGCCGTTCGACGGCACCTGATCTTGTTCGTCGCCGGTCTGGCGGTCGTGCTGCTGGTCGGGTTTGGCGTCTTCCAGGCCAAGAACAGCGACTACAACCAGGTCGCCGAGCGCAACGCTCGCCTCCAGCGAGAGATCAACGACCTCACCAAGATCATTGGTGAGGTCGAGGTCTTCAAAGAGCAGCAGGCGCTGCTCAACAAGAAGCTCGAGGTCATCCGTCGGCTCAAGGCCAACAAGACCGGCCCCGTCCACATGCTGGACGAGCTGGCCACGCACATCCCCGACAAGCTCTGGCTCGAGGACATCGACGAGAGCCAGTCGCGGGCGACCATCAAGGGCGTGTCCATCAACAACGAGGTCATCGCGACCTTCATGAGTCGGCTCGAAGAGAGCCCCTACTTCGCCGAGGTGTACCTGGTGAGCATCGAGCGCACCGAGAAGGAAGACCTGAAGCTGAAGAAGTTCACGATCACCGCGCGCCTGGTCGTTCCCGGGTTCGAAAACGAGGGGGCCGGCTGACATGCAGGACATCCTCGACCGCATCAGCAAGCTCACGGGCATTCAGAAGCTCGGCGCCGCCGTGGTGGTGTACGTGCTGGTTGCCCTCGCGCTCCTCTTCCTCTTGATTCGGCCCACCAGCCAGAAGATCGAGACGGCTCAGTCGCAGCACACGCGGCTGCAGACCGAAGTCGAAGAAAAGCGGGCCATCGCCAACGACCGCGACCGCTGGGAAGAGCAGGTCGAGCAACTCAACGAGTCGCTCGCCCGCGCCGTCAAGGAGCTCCCCAACGACCGCGAGATTCCCGAGCTGCTGCGCCGCATCAGCACCATCGGCAAGAAGATCGGTCTGGAGTTCCTTCTCTTCCAGCCGGTGCCCGAGCTCAAGCGGGACTTCTACGCCGACGTGCCGGTCAAGCTGAAGATCGAAGGCAGCTACCACGAGGTGGCGACCTTCTTCGACCGCATCGGGAAGCTCAATCGAATCGTCAACATCCGGGACATCCAGATGGGCGATCCGATCGAGCGCAGCGGCCGCATGGTCTTGACCATCGAGGGCACCGCCGTGACCTATCGCTTCCTGTCGGACAAGGAAACCGCGCCTCCGGGCCGGGCTGCGCCTCCGAAACGCAGGCGCCGCAGCAGCGGAGGGGGGCACTGATGCGCAACAACGCTTGGATGCTTCTGGCCGTCGTGAGCCTGGCTTGCTCGCCGCTCGTCGGCTGTGATGGCGGCGGTGGGGCGACGACCGCCGCTCCCGCTCCCAAGAAGGCGGCCAAGGTCCCGGACCTGGCTCCGCCTGTCATCGAGGAAGAGGACACCGGTCCTGTCTACTCGTACAACCCGATCGGCAAGCGGGACCCGTTCCGCTCGTTCATCCAGCGGGATCTTGTCGTCAACGAGATCGGCGGCCCCGTGGGCCCGCTGCAGATGCACGAGCTGGACAACTACCAGCTGCGCGGGATCGTCTGGAACACGGCCGCCCCCCGGGCGCTCGTGGAGGCGCCGGACGGCATCGGCCACGTGGTCGAGCTCGGCACGCTCATCGGAAAGAACTGGGGCAAGGTCACGCAGATCAAGCCCGAGGAGATCGTGATCACGGAAGAGTTCCGTGACCCGATCGAAAATGAGCTGATCATCAACGAAATCACGGTCCGGCTGCCTAAGCCGGGTCGGGACAAGAAGTAGTCGCGGTGGAATTCGCGGACAGCCGGCCTGATGGCGGGCGGAGGATGAGAATGCGTCGCTTCACCGGGATCTTCGGAGCTGGGCTCGCCACCTTGGCGTTGGGCATCGCGCCCGCAGCTTTTGCTCAATCGACCGATACCGCCACCTTGTCGAGCATCGGCGTCCAGGACAGTGGGGCGGGCGTGGTCTTGGAGATCGGCTCCTCGTCGCGCCCGAACTGCGGGGACTTCATGATCCCCGATCCACCGCAGCTGGTGTTTGCCTGCGCGGGGATGTCGATGGGATCCGTCGAGCCCGTCTCGCGGGTCGGCAACGGCCTCATCGACCGGATCGAGGTCGCCGAGTCGTCGGATGCCGAGGGCACGAACACCGAGATCAAGGTCTTCCTGTCGCGCTCGGTCGAGTACGACAAGGAGATCGCGGGCAACACCTTGCGGGTGACCCTGGGCGGCGGCGGAAGCTCCGAGCAGGACGCCATCGCGGCCGCCATGTCCTCGGACGACGGCGGCTCGAGCAGCGCCGCGCCGGACGCCAGCCTCCGTTTGGACAGCACCCGCACGGGCGCGCTGTCTTCGGTGGACGGTGACCACAGCTACGCGACCGGCCGGACCCAGATTCGCGGCGTCGACTTCCAGCAGCAGCTGGACGCCGGCATCTCGCGCCTGGTGATCACGGGCAACAGCCGGCTCGACTACTCGACCAGCTACCCCAGCGACTCGCGCATGGTCATCTCCCTGCGCGACTCCGCGCTGGGCACGGGCCTCGAGCGCCGCATCGACACCAGCAAGTTCGCGTCCGCCGTCACCGGCGTCTCGGCCTTCCGCTCGCGCCAGAGCGACCGGGAAGTGAAGGTCGTCGTCGACCTTCGCGAGTCGGTGCAGCCCACCATCACGGAGCAGGGCAACGTCGTCCTGGTCGACTTCCCCATCCCGCCGTCCATCGCGGGTGCTGCCTACTCGGCGGCCGAGTCGACCGAGACCTACGACGAGCCGGCCGTGGTCGAGGACGACGGGTCGGCCGACGACGCTCCGATGCAGAGCGCCTTCCTCCGCGAGCGGCTCATCGGCGCGGGCGGCAACCAGATCGACCCCGCGAAGCGTCAGAACCGCAAGCAGGACTGCCTGTTCGGGAACAACGACTGCACCTTCATGGGTGAGATCGACAGCGCCCACCAGTGGAAAGGCTTCCCGCTCAACCTGAACCTGGTGAACGCGAACATCCACAACGTGTTCCGGCTCATCTCCGCCGTCGCGAAGATCAACATCGTCACCTCGGACGATGTGGCCGGTCTGGTGACGGTGCAGCTGTCGGAGGTCCCCTGGGACCAGGCGCTCGCCGCCATCCTGCAGGCCAAGAGCCTCGGGGCGGTCCAGTACGGCTCGGTGCTCCGCGTTGCGCCCATCACCGTCATCCGCAAGGAGCGGGAAGACGCTGCTGCCGCCCAGCGCGCCCAGGTCGAGGCCCTGCCCCTGCAGGTCCTGACGCTGCCGCTGAACTACGCCAGCGCCGAAGACGTGATGAGCCAGGTTCAGGAGATCCTCAGCAAGCGCGGCTCGGTCACGTACGACGAGCGCACGAACTCGCTGATCATCCGCGACATCTCCTCGTCGCTCAGCCAGATCCGGCAGCTGGTCAAGTCGCTGGACACGCGCACCCCGCAGGTCCACATCGAAGCCCGCATCGTCGAGGCCAACCAGGCGTTCAGCCGGTCCCTCGGTGTCCAGTGGGGTGGAAACTTGAACTTCAGCCCGGCGACGGGCGCCCCCACGGGCCTGTTCTTCCCGAACTCCGTCGGCCTGTCCGGTGGTCGCACGGCCTCCACGGTCAGCGCCGCGCAGCAGACCACGGGTGGTCAGGGAACGAACTTCACGACGGTTCCGAACTACGTGGTCGACCTGCCGTCGGCCAGCCAGGCTGGTTCGCTCGGCTTGAGCCTCGGCTCCCTGACCGGTGTCGTCGGCCTCGACATGCGGCTCACCGCCGGCGAGACCGACGGTTCGGGTCGCATCGTGGCGGCTCCGTCCATCACGACGGTCACGAACCAGACGGCCACCATCCGCGACGGCGCGCGCATCCCGTATGAGACGGCGTCGCTTCGTGGCACGAACGTCCAGTTCGTCGAGGCGGTCCTGCTGCTGGAGGTGACTCCGAGCATCACGGCGGACGGCACCATCTTCCTCGAGGTGTCCATCACCCGGAACCGGCCGGAGTTCGGTACCGCCGTCCGCGGTCTGCCGACCATTCAGGTCAAGGAAGCCAAGACTACGGTCATGGTCGCCGACGGCGACACGACGGTCATCGGCGGCGTCTACACCTACGAGTCCTCCATCGCTCGCCAGTTCGTCCCCGGACTCGGCAAGATTCCCGTCCTGGGCTGGCTGTTCAAGAACAGCACGAAGCGCGAGGATCGCCGCGAGCTGCTGGTGTTCATCACCCCCAGCATCGTCAAGCAGCTTCAGTAGGACCGGCCCCTCCGGGGGCTGACCCAACTCCGTGCGACCCATCGCCCTCTCGGGCTTCATGGGCGCCGGCAAGAGCACGATCGGCGCCCGGTTGGCCAAGGCCACCGGGCGTCGTTTCGTTGAGCTCGACGAGGAAGTGGCCCACGCCTTCGGCTGCTCGGTGCCGGCCGTCTTCGACCGGTGGGGGGAGGCCGCGTTTCGGGCCATGGAGGCGCGGCTGCTGGGCCAGGCCCTGGCTCAGGGCGACCGAGTCGTCTCCCTGGGAGGCGGTGCGGTGCTGGACCCCGGCAACCGGCGCCTGCTTCTGGAGCGCGCCACGTGGGTTCACCTGGACGTCTCCCTGGGCGAAGTGTCTCGGCGTCTGAGCCGGCCCGAGGAGGCAGCCCAGCGCCCTCTGTGGGACCCGCAGCGCGCCGCCGAGCTCCTGCGGGACCGCGCCCCGGCCTACGCCGAGGCGCCGCACCGCGTCGCCGCTGAGGGTGACCCTGCGGACATCGCCAACTCGATCCGCGACCTCCTGGGCGATGCGGGCGGGCGCTTGGCCCAGCAGCGCACCGGGGGGGCGTCCCCGCGACGCATCGCCGTGGCTGTGCCGGGCGCCCGCTACGACGTGCTCCTGGGCCACCGGATCCTCGGCGAGGTGGCCACCGCCGTCGCCGCCGTCGGCTCGGGCCCTCTGGCCCTGCTGACGGACTGGGAGGTGGGCCCCCTGCACGCCGACGCCGTCGAGGCCGCGCTGGTGGCCGCGGGACGCGAGGTGGTCCGGGTCACGCTGCCGTCGGGCGAGGTGCGCAAGGACGTGCGTCCGGTGCTCGATGCCCTCGACCGGCTCCTGGACGCGGGGTGGCAGCGCAGCGCCCCGGTGGTCGCGCTGGGGGGCGGGGTGTTGGGCGACATGGCCGGGCTGGTGGCGGCCCTCTGCCTCCGGGGGGTGCCGTTCGTGCAGGTGCCGACGACCTTGCTGGCGCTGGTCGATTCCAGCGTGGGCGGCAAGGTGGGCGTGAACCACCGCTCGGGCAAGAACCTCATCGGCGCCTTCTGGCAGCCGGCGCTCGTGGCGGCGGACCTCGCGTTCCTGGACACCCTGGCGGACCGGCAGCTTCGCGCGGGCTTCGGTGAGGTGGTCAAGACGGCGCTCCTTGGGGACCCCGAGCTCTTCGCCATGCTGGAGGCCGATCCCGACCGCTACTTGCGGCGCGATCCCGGGGCGTTGATGGACGCCGTTGCCCGGTGCGTGGCCGTCAAAGCCGCGATCGTGGCCGCCGATGCCCGGGAAGCCGGGGTTCGGCGATGCCTCAATCTGGGCCACACGTTTGGTCACGCCGTGGAGGCCGCTGCGGGCTATGGCCGGATCCTGCACGGCGAAGCGGTCGCGATCGGGCTGGTTGCCTCGGCTGAACTGGCGGCGAGGGCGGGGGTTGGACCGACGGATCTGGCCGACCGGCTGCGGTCGCTGCTGACCCGTCTGGGCCTGCCGACCGCCGCGCCGGACCTACCGGATTCGCTTCTGCTTCGGGCACTTTCTCGGGACAAGAAGTTGCAAGACACCCAGGTGCAGTGGGTATATTCGACGCGTCCCGGAGAGTGGGCGGAGCTGCGGTTGCCGCTCAGCGAATCTCCCCGGTGGCTCACCTGGCTCCGCGAGGCATCTGTCCTCGGGTCCAAGGAGGACTGTCCATGAAGGCCCGCCTTCCCCTGCTGCTGCTCCCTACGCTCCTTCTGTCGGCGTGCAATTTCGGTCCCTGGGACGCCCCGTACACGGCGCGCCTGGTTGTGCCTGAGGACCTCTCGGTTCCCTGGTTCTCCTGCGCGATCGATCCGACGACCGGTCAGGCTCAGGTCGAGGGCTGCGTCAACTCCGGTTCCGTCGTGTTCCCGGTCACGGTCTCCGTGGTCGACAACGACACCGAGCTGCCCCTGAACAACGTGCGGATCTCCGCCTCGTCGACGTTCAACGAGATCTACCTGCTGCCCCAGGACGTGATCGAGGCAGTCCAGCTGCCCGACACGACCAACTGGAACACGGTCGATGGCTCGGGTCAGATCTACGCCGAGTTCTCCGGGAACTGGGAGGGGGACTACAAGCCCACCTACCTCGAGACCTGGACCGACCGCCACGGCCGCCTGACTGTCTGGGTCTGGATCAACTCGTTCCCGGTGGACCTGATCAACGGTCAGCCCATCGAGACCAGCATCATCTTCGACATCGGGGCCGAAATCCTCGAGATGTCCATGAAGGCTGGTGCTTGATCGTCCGACCGACCGCGGCGTGTCGGACGACACCCCGCCCAAGAACTTGATGACAGCGCCGACCCTCCCGGTCGGCGCTGTTGCCTTGGGCGCTGTTGCCTTGGGCGTCGATGGGTTCGCGCACGGCCCCGATGGGGTGCCCGTGCAGCGCCGGTTCGCGCCCGCCGCCGTGGAGATCAACCCCGCCTGGGCGAAGTGGATCGACCAGCGTCGGGACGCCGACCCGGCGGCCCGCCTCGAGGCTCGCGTGGTTGAGCTCGAGGGGCTGGTGGCTGCGTTGGCAGGACGGACGGAGAAGCCGTGAGGTCGATCCTCGTGCTCAACGGCCCCAACCTGAACCTGTTGGGTACCCGGGAGCCGGAGATATACGGCTCGGACACCCTCGCGGACATCGAACGCAGGCTGGAGCCGGTGGCGGCGTCGGTCGGCGTATCCATGGCGTGGAAGCAGAGCAACCACGAGGGCGATCTCATCGAAGCCCTGCACGGCGCGCAGGCCGATGGCTTCGCCGCCGTGGTGCTGAATGCCGGTGGATACACCCACACGTCGGTCGCCCTCCGCGACGCCGTTGGCTCCATCTCCATCTCCGTGATAGAAGTCCACCTCTCAAATACGGCCGCTCGGGAAGCTTTCCGGCGGACGTCCCTCATCGCTCCCGTCTGTGCAGGAAGCATCGCCGGTTTCGGGAGCGACTCATATCGACTTGGGCTTCTGGCCGCCGCCGAAATGACGGAAAGCCAGACCTGAACGGACGCCGGAGCGGTTCCGATGGATATGGAGCGAATCAAGGAGATCATCGGCCTGCTCGAAGAGCGCGAGGTCTCTGAATTCGAATACGAGGACGAGTCGTTCCGGATTGCGATCCGGCGCGGCGCGCAGATGACGACGCAGGTCGTGGCCGCACCCGTTGCGCATGCTTCGGCGGCTCCGATGGCGGCCATGGGGGCACCCGTGCCCGCGGTCTCCGCCAATGCGATCACGTCTCCGTTCGTCGGCACCTTCTACCGGTCGCCGTCGCCCGACTCGGCTCCGTTTACGGAAGTCGGCCAGCGGGTGAACAAGGGCGACACGCTGTGCATCGTCGAAGCGATGAAGCTGATGAATGAGATCGAGGCCGACCGGTCCGGTGTCGTGAAGCAGGTGCTCGTCGACAACGCGACGCCGGTGGAATACGAGCAGCCGCTCTTCATCATCGAACCGGAATAGCGGCCGGTGTTCCGCAAGGTCCTCGTCGCCAACCGTGGCGAGATTGCGCTGCGCATCATCCGGGCTTGCAAAGAGCTCGGCATCGAGACGGTCTCCGTGCACAGCACGGCGGACCGCAACTCGCTGCATGTGCGCTTCGCCGATCAGTCGATCTGCATCGGCCCGCCGCAGGCTCGCGACAGCTACCTGAACATCCCCGCGGTCCTGATGGCCATCGAGATCAGCGGCGCCGATGCGGTGCATCCGGGCTACGGGTTCCTGGCCGAGAACGCGGGCTTCGCTGAAGACTGCGCCAACGCCGGGGTGACCTTCATCGGTCCCACCCCCCACCAGATCCGCAACATGGGCGACAAGGCCACGGCCAAGGCCACGGTGCGGGAGGCGGGCATCCCGCTGATCATCGGGTCGCCGGGGGTCCTGGAGTCCATCGACGAGGCCCGCCACTGGGCTGAGCTCGCGGGGTTCCCGGTGCTGCTGAAGGCTTCGGCCGGCGGCGGCGGCAAGGGGATGAAGATCGCCAAGACCGACGCCGACCTGGCGGGCGCATTCCGCCTCGCCCAGGCCGAGGCGCTGGCCTGCTTCGGCAACGGCGACATGTACCTCGAGAAGTACATCGAGAAGCCGCGCCACATCGAGGTGCAGGTGCTGGGCGACATGCACGGCAACGTCGTCCACCTGGGCGAGCGCGAGTGCAGCCTGCAGCGGCGGCACCAGAAGGTGGTCGAAGAGGGCCCCTCGCCCCTGGTGACCCCGGAGATGCGCGCCGCGCTCGGCAAGGCCGCCGTCGATGCGGCCAAGGCCATCGGCTACAGCTCCGCGGGCACGGTCGAGTTCCTGGCCGACAAGAACCGCGACTTCTTCTTCATCGAGATGAACACCCGGATCCAGGTCGAGCACCCGGTGACGGAGATGATCACCGGCGTGGACCTGGTCAAGCAGATGATCCTGAGCGCGGCGGGGGAGCCCCTGCCGTTCACCCAGGAGGACATCGAGATCAAGGGGCACGCGGTCGAGTGCCGGATCAACGCCGAGGACCCGGTGACCTTCGCGCCGTCGCCGGGGAACATCACCGGCTACCACGAGCCCGGCGGCTTCGGGATCCGGGTGGACTCCTGGGTCCACGACCGGGCTCGGGTGCTTCCGTACTACGACTCGCTGCTGGGCAAGCTCATCGCCTGGGGCGCGACCCGCGAAGAGGCCATCGCCCGCATGCGTTGGGCCCTCGACGAGTACGTGGTGGAGGGCATTCGCACGACGATCCCGTTCCACCGTCTCGTGATGCGGGATGCCGAGTTCCTTTCGGGCGACCTGGACACGGGCTACATCGATCGGTTCCTGGCTCGACAGAAGGCGTGACCTAGGCCGCTCTGCTATAAGCGGTCTCCGCAAACCGGGGTATTTTTCTTGGCACTCGACAAAGCCCGCGTGCTCGCTGCAGCTCAAAAGCAGCTGGCGCGGAACAACATCGACAAGGCCATCAAGGAGCTTTCCCGCATCGTGCGGGAGGACCCCAAGGACCTCCGCGTGCGCCAGAAGGTGGCGGAGCTCCTCGCGCGCCAGGGCAAAGTCCCTGAGGCCATGCGCGAGTTCCAGATCGTCGCTGAGGCGTACGAACGGGGCGGCTTCTATCCGAAGGCCGCGGCCATCTACAAGCAGATGCTCCGGTTTGAGCCGGACCAGATGCAGTGGCACCTCGCCCTGGGCGAGATCTACCAGCAGTTGGCGCTCCTCTCGGACGCGATGGACCACTTCAACCGGGTGGCGACGCACTTCGACGAGCACGGCAACACCCGCGAGCGGCTGGACATCTACAACAAGCTGCTGCGGCTGAACCCCGAGAGCATCGAGTACGGCGAGAAGCTCGCCGAGATCTACGCTCAGGACAACGACCCCGTCGGGGCGTTCGAGGTGTGGCGCGGCCTGGCGGAGATCCTCGAGCAGCGGGGCGACCTCGAGTCGCTGATCCGCGTGTACGAGCGAATGTCGTCGCTTCGACCCGATGAACTGACGCTGGTGCGTGCCCTGGCGGACCTGTACCTGGACCGGGGCGACCCGAAGCGGGCCCTGGCGAAGCTGCAGATCTGCTTCAAGAACGACCCCCAGGACACCGAGACCCTGAACCTGCTCGCGGACGCGTTCATCGACCTGGGCCAGGCGGCCAAGGCGGTGGCCGTGCTCAAGGAGCTGGCGCAGATCTACGAGTCCCTGGGCTACGAGGACTACCGCAACCAGGTCTACGACCGCATCGCCGAGCTGGACCCCAGCGAGGGCGACGGGCTCGCCGGCGACGGCGGCATCGAAGGCGTGGGCGGAGACGACGCGGTCGAGGGCTTGCAGCTCGCCGTGGCTCAGGAGCTGCCGGACGCCGTCGGCCGGGCCATGGCCGAAGTCGAGGTCTACCTGCAGTACGGCTTGTCCGAGAAGGCCGTTGCGCTGCTCGAGAAGACCGTTGCGGGACACAGTCAGGCCTACGGCGCGCACCGGGAGCTGGTGCGGCTGTACGTCGCCACCGGCGAGCCCGAGGCGGGCATGGAGCACCTGACCTCCATGTACGAGATCGCCATGGACCTCAACGACTACAACGCCGCTCGGGCGTGCCTGTCGCGAGCCTGCGAGATCGACGGCGACGACGCCGCGGCCCGGGCCCGCCTCGAGGCCTTCGAGCAGGCCATGGGCGACTTCATGGGGGCCGACCCCGACGAGAGCCAGGCCGAGGTCGCCTTCGACGACCCGCCGCCGGCGGGCGACGCAGGCTCTGACGTCGTGGACCTGGGTTCGGCCATCGAGCTGTCCACGCGCATTGCGGCGGACCGGGCCGAGCAGCTGGACGAGGCGGGCATCGACCCCGACAGTTCGTTGGCTGGCGGCACCGAGGACTTCGACTTCGACGACGACGAGATGCAGCGGCTGGCAGCCGAGCTGGCGGACGGCGGGGCTCCCCCGTCCGCCCCCGCGGCCGACGACGATGACGCCGGCGACGACGACCCCTTCTCGGGGCTCGACGACATCGACATCGACGACCTGGGCCTCGACGACAAGCCGGAGACGCGGCTGTCGGCGTTCGAGCTGGCGATGTCGTACTACGAGACCGGGATGTACGAAGACGCGGCGCTCGAGTTCCGGCGGTCGGCCGACGAGGGCGAGCAGCTGGCGCAAGCCCTGGAGTTCCTGGGGCTGTCCCTGCGGCGGAACCGGGACTTCCGCGGCGCGGTCGAAGCGCTGCGGGACGCCCTGAAGTCCGGCCAGGTCAAAGAGACCGAATCGGTGCTTCGAATCATGTTCGAGCTGGGCGTCACCTACGAGGCTGCGGGCAACCGCCGAGGTGCTCTCAAGATCTATCAGAAGATCACCGCGCGCCGAGCCGACTTCCGCGATGGCGAGGTCGCCAACCGGGTCTCCTCCCTTGCGCTGGAACTCGGGGACGCTTAACTTCCCGCCCGCTGCGGGTGTAGCTCAGTTGGTAGAGTCCAAGCTTCCCAAGCTTGTTGTCGCGGGTTCGAAT
>Ga0055584_100005387_pt1 | contig 12525 bp, 10 predicted proteins | sample OSDHelmetaG_FD_58716 | JGI IMG/M metagenome (GOLD analysis project Ga0055584, IMG submission 58716) | Pelagic marine sediment microbial communities from the LTER site Helgoland, North Sea, for post-phytoplankton bloom and carbon turnover... | ecosystem: Environmental > Aquatic > Marine >... | reverse complement strand
AGGCCTGCGTGTGCACATGGATGGTGCCCGCGTCATGAATGCGGTGGTCGCCAGTGGAAAGAGCTTGGCCGAGATTGTGGCTCCCGTGGACAGTGTTTCCATCTGCCTGAGCAAGGGGCTGGGCGCTCCAGTGGGCAGCATTCTTGCCGGGCCCAGGGACATGATTTTTCGCGCCCGCAAAGTGCGCAAGATGCTGGGCGGCGGCATGCGCCAGGCGGGTTTCATCGCGGCCGCCGGCCGCTACGCCTTGATGCACCACGTGGAGCGCCTGGCCGAGGATCACCGCCGCGCTCAAGATCTGGCCGCAGGGCTAAACGCTCTTGGGCTGGGCACCCGCCCGGTAGAGACCAACATGGTCTACGTGAAAATTGCGGGTGCCGAGGCGGCTGCAGAGGCCCTGAACGCTGCTGGGGTGCTGTGTTTTGCCCTGAGCGACGACGCCATCCGCTTGGTTACCCACCTGGATGTGGACGACGCAGGCATTGCTCGCGCGGTCCAGGTCTTCCAGCAAATCGTGGGTTGAGCTTCCCAAAAGCGGAACTGACAGAGCAAAGAACCCCCGTCGGCAGTGCCGACGGGGGTTCTTTTTGGGTCTCGCTGAGACTCAGTCGCAGTTGGCCTTGCCGGCGTAGCTCACCTTGACCACATCGCCGCCTTCTGGGATGTCGACCTCGAAGACCACGGTGTTGGCGTCGACGTTGTAGTACCAGCCAGTGGTGACCTCTACGTCGTTGACGAGCACGACGATGGTGCTCTCCACTGGGGTGGCTTGCAGCTCGTAGGTGTCCACGGAGATGGAAGCCTTGGCCAGGGCGCTCATGTAGCTTGTCCAGGAGCTGGCACAGATGCTGAGGAACTCACCACCGGTGTAGTTCACAGCGTCGTAGTAGCCGGTACCTGGGTCCGCGCTGCCACAGCCTCCTGGGTAGTCGCCCACGATGGCGGAGAGCTTGACCAGGGATGCAGATCCCTTGGCCGCCTGGATCCGGTTGACGTAGCTGCCCCATGCGGCAGAGCTCTGCTCGGGCTCGTCGCTGACCATGATGACGTGCAGGAGAGCACCATCACGCATGAAGCTGGCGTTGCAGCCGCCGCCCCCTGCAGCCAATTCTGTGGCCAGGGCGGCTGGGGTAAGCAGCGCCTCGGTCAACCAGGAGCCGGTGCCCCTTTTGACGGCGGCGGAGAACTTGGACTCGTAGCCGGTGGTGGTGGACTTAAGGATACCTGCGGCTTGGTCCTTGCAGCCGTCATCGTCGCCAATCACGATGACGTGCCAGTCGTTGGTGTAGCTGTCCAAGTTCTGGATGAAGTAGCTAAAGTTGTTGGCCAGGCGGGCCTGGTCGTCGTCCATGGAACAGGAGTTGTCCACCAGGAACATAATGTCCGTGGGTGGGTCGAAGGGGACGGTCCACTTCTCCTTGTACTCGGCTGTGAACTTGCCTTCGCCCTCTGCGATGCCAACCAGGCTCGCGCGGGGACCGGTGTTGTTGACCACGAACTCGCCGGTGTAGGCGGACTCGTCGTTCGGGTCGAAGTAGATGCTGAGCTGGGTGCTGTCGCCTGGAGCCAAGGTCATGGGCAGAGACAGGCTGTGGCTCAGGCCAAAGTCAGTGGTGCCAAAGTCATCGATGCTGGTGATGTCCAGGCTGTCGGTGCCGACGTTGGTCAAGCTCAGGTTGGCCTCTTGCTCGCAGCCCACGTAGGTCTTGCCAAAGTCGTAAGGGTTCGGGTTGATCTCCAGCTCGGGGACCAAGCCGCCGCCCAGCAGATCGACCGTGGCCTTGGGGACCAGCTCGTCGTTGCTCGAGACGATGGCCAGGGTCTCTTGCTCTACGCCGAAGGGCGTGAACTCCACCTGAATGGCCTCGGATGCGCCAGCGGGCAGCACGAACTCCAGGTCGTCGTTCAGGATGGTAAAGCCATCGTTTCCTGCGCCGAGCTCGATATCGGAGACCAGCAGCTCGCCACCACCGACGTTGGTGACCTCGAATTCCAGCACGGAGGTTTCGCCGCGGGCCAGTTCGCCGAAGTTAAGGACTTCGGGTGCCAGTGCGATCTGAGGGTCGCCGGCTCCGTAGCCGTCCGTCTCAGCTTTTAGCTCATACTCGTTGCAAGCTGTGAGCCCTGCAAACAGGGTCAAGGCGGTAATCATTTTTAGGGCCTCCGGAGCGTTGCTACGCTCTGTGTGCGTTGCCTAAGCAAAAACCATGCCGGGTCTCATGTCAAGGGCTTCTGTGCCGCTTGTGGTGGTCATCTGCATGGGTCGACCATTGCGGCCGGTGGATCTGCGACAAAGATCTCGCAGATCCTATCCGGAGTGGGGCGCGTAGACCCCACCCGGATAGGGTGTTGTAAGCACAAAGAAAGGGCTGATTTAACCCAAGAGCTCGCTCACAGCAGCACGCTCGCCCAACAGGTCGTCGACGGAAGCTTGGATCTTGCCCTTGGCCCAGTCGCTGTGCTCAATGTCGGTGACGGGGGTGACCTTGCGGTCCTTCACGGTGCAGGGAACCGAATAGACGATGTCGGCAGGGACGCCGTAGTTGCTGCCGTCGCTGTACAGGCCGATGGATGCGATCTCGCCAGGGGCGGTACCGTTCCAGAGGGTGCTCATGTGGTCCACAGCGGCAGAGGCGGCGGAAGCGGCGGAGCTAGCGCCGCGGGCCGTGATGATGGCCTTGCCACGGGTGGGAACGGTGCTCATGAAGTGGCCCTCGAACCACTCTTGGTCGATCTGCTCGGTGGCCAGCTTTCCGTCGACGCGGGCGTGGGCGAAGTCGGGGAACATGCTGGGGGAGTGGTTGCCGTAGATGGCCATGTTGGTCACTTGGCCAGGGGTCACGCCCAGCTTGGAGGCGATCTGGCTCTTGGCACGGTTCTCATCCAGGCGGGTCATGGCGTGGATGCGGTCCTTGGGCAAATCGCCTGCGTTGTGCAGGGCGATCAAGGCGTTGGTGTTGGCAGGATTGCCGACGACGAGTGCCTGAAGGTCGCTGGCGGCCTTTTGTAGGGCTTTGCCCTGTCCCACGAAGATGGGACCGTTGGCAGCGACCAAGTCAGCGCGCACCATGCCGGGACCGCGGGGGCGAGCGCCAACCAAGAATGCGTTGTTCACGCCGTCAAAAGCCACGTCGGCCTGGTCGGTGATCTCAATGCCGTGCACCAAGGGAAAGGCGCCGTCCATCAGCTCCATGACCACGCCTTCAAGGGCTTTCATTCCGGGAGGAATCTCGAGCAGTTGGAGGATGATGGGCTGGTTTGGGCCGTAGCAGGAGCCACAAGCCAGACGGAAGAGCAGGGCGTAGCCGATGTTGCCAGCGGCGCCGGTGACGGCCACCTTGATGGGAGCGTTCATTTGGGTCTCCAAGAATAGGTAAGTGTAAGTAATGCGGCCCTAACCCGGCAAGGCGCTGGAAGGCCCCTCTCAATGCGGTGTCAGATTCCGAGGAACTGGATCGCCAGGCCGCTTAGCAAGATGGCAAATCCGGCCGCTAGATTGCCGTAGCGCTCAACGGATTTGAGGGGGGCGAGCCGCAAACCGAGGGTGCCGAGGGTGGCCATGATGAGCATTGTGCCGATGGTGCTCACGGCGAAGAGTCCAGCCACCTGCGCCACCAGCCACCAGTCTTGATCAAATGCAGGCACCATGAGCACTGGAATCAAGGGCTCACAGGGGCCCAGTGCAAAAACCACGAAGAGGCTCCAGAAGCTCAAGGATCCAGCTTTGCTGCCCTGGTCGTGGCCCTCGCCAAGGCCGTGTTCGGTAGCTTGGCAGAGCCTTTTTGCGGACCAAGCCATGTAGCCGAGCCCAAAGAGGATCAATCCCCAGGCCGCCAGCGAGCCGCGAACGGACTCGATCCACTCCATCATCCCCAAGGCCGTCCCCAAAGCGATGCCGACAAAGCCGAGTCCGATGCTGCCGATCACGTGTCCGGTACCGCAAGCAGCGGTGATCCCCAGCACCTTGGCCAGAGACCACTTCCTGGCACGACCCAGGACGACGAAGGGAAGGTAGTGGTCCACACCAACCACCGTGTGCAGGAGAGCCACGGAGAGCGCGGCAGCCAGCAGAGGCGCCCGAGCGGGATCTAAGAGGGCCATGGTCATCGGGTGCCGTTCACAGGAAGGTGCACACCACGCGGCCGATCAGCCGCTCGTTTGGGAAGGGGCCCAGGCTGCGGCTGTCGCTGCTCTGGGTGGGGTTGTCTCCAAGTAGGATCCAACCACCGGGAACTTGGTGACTCACTCGCTTGATCAGCAAAAAGCCGGGGCGGCCTGGATGCTCGGCTACTGCCAGATCACCAGGCTGTGGCACGCGCCGCCAAGCTTCCATGAGCACGGTCTGGCCAGCTTGCAGTGTGGGCTCCATAGAAGAACCCTGGACGCGCACTCGCTTCAGGCGCCTGAGGAGCCAAAGCACAAAGTGCCGACCCTCGCGAGTCGGCACCTTGGGATGGTTCACCGAGGAACCTGACTCAGCTGGCGGTGTACCAGGCGATGTCGCGGTTCTTGGTCTTCCAGAAGAGCTCGTGGATCTGCTTGACGTAGTTCATCACGTTCTCAGAGTGGTGCAGGCTGCACTCGACCTTGGCGTAGGAGATCTCCTTGGTGGCCTTCCAGATCAGATCGTGGATCTCGGGGTGCGCTTCCAGGTGGTGTGGCTTGAAGTAGTCCGTCCAAAGGATGAGGATCTCCTTCTTGGCGGCGGTGGCCTGCTCTTCTTTGATGGCCACGAAGCGGGCGAAAGTGTTGTGGTACTTGACCACGGCAGCCTTGTCGCTGGAGTCGGGGACTTCCAGTGCCAGCAGCTTCTTGGTCATGGAGAGCACAGCCTCGGCTGCGATGCGTGCGCTTGCGGGGTCGTAAACACCACAGGGGCCATCACAGTGAGCGTGGACGGTTGTTGCGGGCAGGGCCTGGTCGAGGCGACGCATGATGCGATTCAGCATGGGGGTATCCGTGTACAAGAGTGCTTTGGCGCGGAACCTCTATCGGTCGGGTCCGCCCTGTCAAGGCATCGGTTAGTGAGGGAGCCCCGGAGGGTTGCGTGCTGAAACTCGGCGAGCTGGAACTGTCACAGCGTCTGATCCTGGGTACCGGCAAGTACCCGAGCTTTCCCGTCATGCAGGCCTGCCACCAGGCCGGCGAAACCCAGCTGGTCACGTTGGCGATCAGAAGAGTGGACCTGAACGCTGGTGAAGGGGAGTCCATCATGGACTTTATCGACCGGGAGACGGTCCACCTGCTTCCGAACACCGCCGGCTGCTACACCGCAGAAGAGGCAATCGTCACCGCGCGTTTGGCGCGAGAGCTCCTGGGTACCCCCTTGCTCAAGCTCGAAGTTATCGGCTGTCCCCGGACCTTGTTCCCAGACCCCGAAGGCACCCTTGAAGCGGCCCGCGTTTTGGTCAAAGAGGGCTTTGTGGTCTTGCCCTATGTTCAGGCGGACCCTGTGCTCTGCCAGCGATTAGAGGATTTAGGCTGTGCAGCGGTCATGCCCCTTGCGTCTCCGATCGGGTCGGGTCTGGGCGTGCGCAATCCGGAGAACCTGCGCATCATCCGAGAGCTGGTGAACTGCCCGATGATTGTGGACGCAGGCATTGGAACGGCGTCGGATGCGGCCATCGCCATGGAGCTTGGAGCGGACGCAGTGTTGCTGAACACCGCGGTCGCGTCGGCTGAAAATCCTGTCGCAATGGCACAGGCTTTCAAGCTGGCCGTTCGTGCGGGGTACTTGGCGGCTGGGGCCGGTCGCATTCCCCGGAAGCTCTATGCCTCGGCGAGCTCTCCGGAAGATGGACTGATCCGCTGAGCGGCCCAAGCCGGGTTCCCCGTTTGCTTGTTCTGAGCGGGGGGGAGCTGGATCCTCTGCTGGCCGTCGTTCAGGCCGGTGTTCGGGATGTGCTGATCCGGGAGCCGGACTTGGATTTGTTCACAGTCCAGGTCTGGCTGGGTGCGTTGATGCAAGCCGGCGCTCGGGTGCGTCTGCACCTGAAAACACCTGGGGCGGTGGAATTGGCCCGGCGCTTCGGATTGGGGGTTCACTTCGCCTCGACCGGGGATGCGGTGCCGCAGGGGCTGCCCTTCTCCCAGTCCTGTCACAGCGTTGCCCAGGGTCGGCGGGCCTTTGAGCTGGGGGCAGAGTTCGTCTTTCTGTCTCCGGCATTCAGACCGCACTCCAAGCCCGATGACCTGCGACAGACATGGGGGGTGGAGCGCTTGGCACAGGCACAAAGAGCGCTTGGCCCGGTGTTGGCTTTGGGCGGGATCACCCCGGAGCGAGCGGCGGCGTTGCGCGCAGCCGGCGTGCATGGGGTGGCTGTGCTGGGAGGGGTTTGGCGAGCGGCGAGCCCTGGGGCCCAAGCACGCATCCTTCTGAAATCCGTGTCTGATTGAGTCCTTTGGGGGAAGGCGTGATGCGATTGTGCATGCGCAGCGCTGGGTCACCCACGCCTCCCCGCACGCGTCTCACCACGCGCTTCGAATCACGCCTTTCTGCACTTTGCCCATCGCGTTGCGCGGCAAGGTTTTTACTGCGCGAAGCTCCTTCGGACACTTGAACCCGGCCAGCTGCTCTCGGGCCCAGACCACGAGCGCTGCCGGATCTGCTTTCCCTACGAAGAACCCCACCACCTGCTCGCCCCACTCGGCATGGGGCACGCCGACGATGGCCACTTCGTGCACATTGGGGTGCTCCAAAAGCACGCTCTCGACTTCTCTCGGGTAGACGTTCAGACCCCCGGAGATGATCATGTCACCCGCCCGGCCAACGATGGAAAAGTAGCCGTCTTGGCTGACCTTTCCCAGATCACCGGTGTGCATCCATCCGTCGCCGATGGCGGCTTGGGTCTGCTTGGGCAAGCCCAGGTAGCCCAGCATCACGCTGGCTCCGGCAATACGGACCTCGCCGATCTGCTCGGGAGCCAAGTCCGCGCCGGTCTCCAGGTCTGTGATCTTGGCTTGGATGCCGGGCAGGGGCTGGCCGACGGTGCCTGCCCGGCGCTCTCCGTCGTAGGGGTTGGAGAGCACAATACCGACCTCGGACATGCCGTAGCGTTCCAAGATGCGCAGCCCAGTGCGCTGCTCAAAGGCGGCGTGCACCGTGGCTGGAAGGGGCGCAGATCCACTCGTAAACAACCGCATGGTGCTCAGGTCCGGCCGTAGCTCGGACTGGAGCAGGCGGTGGTGGAAGGTGGGCACGCCCATAAAGATGGTGACCCCGTGCTTGGGGATGGCGTGCCAGACGGCGTCGGCGTTGAACTTGGGCAGCCACAGAGTCTGAGCCCCGGCCCACAGAGCGACCAGCTGGGCGACGATTAGGCCGTGTACGTGGAAAAGGGGAAGGGCGTGGAGCTGCACGTCATTGGGCGCCCAAGCCCAGGCCTGATGCAGCGCTTCAATGCTGGCCCTTAGGTTCCCGTGCGAGGACAGTGCGCCCTTGGGTTGGCCCGTGGTGCCGCTGGTGTAGAGCAGCAAGGCGGGGGTGTCTGCGGGTTGATCGGGGGAGGGGGTCTTGGTCGGTGGCGCGGACTTTAGGGACATGGCCAGGGTGCTGGCGGGCTCCAGTGGGCAGGGTGGATCCAGTTTCAGGGACTGGACGCTCTCCTGGAGTAGAACCGCGCGCGTGGCACCGGAGTCTCGCAGGGCAAAGCGCAGCTCTCGTGGGGTGTAGGCCGGGTTCAGCGGCAGAACCACGATCCCCTCGCTCAAGGCGGCCAGGGTCAGGGTGAGCAGGGCGGGATGCCTGGGTAGCTGCAGGGCCAGGGTGTCTCCGCTGCCCAGACCCCTCTGCTTGATCCAGCCCCTGGCCTGGTCGACCTGCGCGGCGAGCTCGGCGTAGTGCCAAGCGTGTGGGACTTGCAGGACAGCCTGGGTCCAGTCGCCGATCCAAGCCAGTGCAGGCGCCTGGGGATCCCAGCGCGCACGCATTGCGTTGACCAAGCTCACTGGCCGCCTTCCTGTTGCTGTAGGGTCCCGTCGACCACCCAGCTCTGCAGCCGAGCGTAGCGAGCCGGGGACACCTCTTCTTTTTTGGCGTTCAAGACATTGGTGGACCAGCGGGTGGGCTGGATACGCACCAGGGGTAGGCCTGTGGCGGACATCAGGCGCATGTGCTCTCGATTTAGGGCGAGCAAAAAGTCGCGCACGCTGTCCTGGGGACCGGACATCACCACCAGCCTCCACGCTCGTTTCTTCCGGGTGCCCTTGAAATAGCCGATGCGCAGGTAGTCCCCGGCTGCCCGTCCACAGAGCTCAAGGCATAGGTGCATGAATTGCTCGGGCTCCGCTACGCCCTCGAACTCCCAGATGGCGCCTTCGGGCAGGTCAAAGGTGGGGTTGGGCTCCGTTTGGGTGGCCTGGGGTACTGCTTGAATGAGCGCGTGCGGACTCTTCCCCTCTGGTTCCTGGACGGCTTCTTCTACGACCTGGGTCCGTTCTTCCGGTTGGGGAGCCTTAGACTGTTCCAAATCGGTTGGGGGCATACTGGGAGCTTGCACCTCGGTGCGTACGGCGTCCAGCTGCGCTCGCAGCAGCGAGACGGCGGCCTGGTCGATGGCCCGATTGGAACGCAGGCGGGTCAACTCCTCGCGGAGCTCGATCACGCGCTCCAGGCTCATGTCCGATTCCAGCCGCGCCTGCTGGGTCTGGGTCTCGGCCCGGGTCGCGCGGGTCTGGGCACCCTCTCGTTCCGCCTCCGCTTCGAGCTGCAGGGCTTGTGCGGCTAGGGTTTGGGCTTGGGCCTGGCGAAGTGCGTCCTGGGCGGCCAGGAGCTCGCTCTGTTCCACCGGACGTACGGCCTGAAGTTCCGCCCGCAAGGAGCGCAGTTGGGCTCGAAGTTGGCGGGCTTCCTCGCGGGCCCGGTCCCGTTCGCCGGTACACAGGCTCAGCGCCCGGCGCGTTTCTTGGAGCTGGAGCTGGGTAAGGTCCTCGGACATGGACGTAGTCTACGCTGGTGTGTTGTTGGCTTTGGGGGTTGGGAGGAAGAAGACGCCAAACGCAGAACGCGCCCAAGCGGCGATTGGGCCCGCTTGGGCGCGTTCATCAGGAGCTGCTCGGCGCTTGGGCCGATGCCCAAATTCTAAGACAGGTCGCGGCCCTGGATCCACTTGCCGTAAATCGCGATGAGGATGGCGCTAATCACGCCGATGACCCCCATGATGTCCCAGACCATCGAGACGCTATGGGAGGCGTAGAGCTCGGCAGTGAGGGGGTTGGCCGTCGCGTTGAAGAGCGTTTCCAGGTGCATCCCGGCCGTTGCCAAGATGTCCGTTGCGAGCTGCTCGTCCAAGCCCGCCGCGGCGATGTCCTTGGGGGAGGCATCGTGCAGTTGCCAGGGAGTGATTCCTGCAGCGCTGAGCTTAGAGGCCGCCTCTGCGGTCATTCCTGGGAGCTCCGTGAGTGCCAAATCGCCAATGCGGTTGTGCACCAAGGTGTCAAAGGCTGCCCCCTCGGGGATGGCTTCGATGGCGGTCATGGCCATGCCGTCGGCACCCAAGACTTCGCGTGAGAACTTCTCTTTCGAGGCGAAGTAGCCGTAGAGCTCCGGGCCCAGCTTGCCTTCCAGCGTCCAGCCGATCGCCAAGGGAATCTGAGAGAAACCCAGGTACATCGCTTTTTTGGACGGAGGCGCGATGTTTCCGATGAACTCGCCCGTCTTGGGAGAGGAGAGCATCTCGCCGATGCTAAAGAAGGCAATACCACCCAAACACATCCATCCAGCCGTGGTGTGGCCGATCATGAAGATCGCACCGGTGGCGGCCAGGGCGCCGATGACCATGGAGGTGGTCGGACGGACCAAACCGCTCAGCCAACCAAAGAAGAAGCAGCTCAGCATGATCAGCATCGCGTTGACGTTGAGCATGCCTTCTGGCTGGATCTGGGTGCCGTACTGGTTGGTGACGATGAAGAAGTTCACGACGGCGTTGTCGGAGCCGCCTTCGCCGAACAAGCTGGTGACGATGTCACCGGTCCAGACCCACTCTTCAATGTAGATGGGCAGCACGTCAAAGAGCGCGTTGAACATGAACCAAAAGCCGGAGAGCAGCAGCAGGAAGGACCAGAGGTGGGGCTTGGCAAGCTCCTTGAGGCTGTCTGTGAAGAGGTTCTCTTCGATGCCTGCGGCCTTCTTCTCGGCCAACTCGGCCTCGCGCTCGGCCTTTCCTGGCTCCTTGTACATGAGCAAGAAGATGAAGTTGAGGGCGATGATTCCTGCACAGGAGAGGAAGACCCACTTCCAGTCCATCTTGCGCATGTAGCCAGCGAGCAGCGGGCCCATGAAACCGCCGATGTTGACGGTCTGGTAGAAGATGCCCCAAGCCACCGAGGAGTTCTCAGGTTTGGTGGCCTTGACCAGGGTGCCCTGGATGCCGGGCTTGAACACTGCGGTGCCCACTGCCAGCAGGATGGCGCCGGCGAAGAAGCCGCCGTAGCTGGCGAACGCGAACATCACCAAGTAGCCAATGATCTTGATGACCGTGGACGCCGCGATGGTCTGCTTGTAGCCGAAGCGGTCTGAGATACCGCCGGTGAAGACCGGCAGGATGGACTGCACCAGCGCCCAGATGAACAGCAGGTTGCCGTACTGGGACATGTTGATGCCCAGGCCGCCCTTGGACACAGGGTCCTTGGCGTAGAGTCCGACCACGGCCTTTACGCCGTAGAAGGCCAGGCGCTCGACCATCTCCATGCCGCCCACGATCCAAAAAACGTAGGAGAGGGAACCAATGGCCGCGAACAGCCCGAGCTGCTTGACCTGTTCCTGAGAATTGTTCGTATCGGTCGCCACGGGCGCTCCAGTCTGGTGCTCAAAAGGCGGCAGACGGTAGCGCAAAGCATCGCTGGTGTCGACGTCCGTCAGGTCTAAAGTCTCGCCGCGCCTTGCACTTCCATCTTTTCAGAACCCACTGAAAGCTTGGAAAATAGAGCCCCAATCACCCGGTGTTGCTTCGTGTACGACCGGGGCGAGGGGGGGGTCGCGTGGGGTACACCCTTGATCAGGCAGACCCGGAAGATACGTTGCTTGTGGTTGCACGGATCATCTTGTCTGACCGAGGGGGTCTCTGTGGCAAGGCAGGAGAAATAAATGCGCTCGCCGAGCGGCTCTCTTCTCTGGTAATGCCGCAGACGGGATGCTCAAGCTGGAGCGGCTCAAGTCCCCCTGGTTCCGCTGACCAAGACCCACTCGCTCCAAGTCCGGGCCCGATTTACTGCTGAACCTGCACAACCCCACCGATGTTCCCTGGCCCAATGCTGATCACCAGGCTGCCCGTGGCCCCCTTGGGCAGGGTCTCATTGGCCAGGATCTCCAGGCCGCCAAGGCGCCGGACCGTGTCGACGTTCATCACGCTGCTCAGGGCCGGGTTGCCGACGACACTCAGGGTGCCGCCTACTTGAACCAGACCCTCCAGACCTCGCAAGGAGATCAGGCGCTCGTTGTCTCGGATGGTCAAGGCTTGGTCCACCCACGCCAAGTGCTCCAGGCCTGCCAAGTTGCTCAGCTTCTTGTTCCCAGTCACCTTCAGCGAGCCTACCCGGACCAAGCCCTCCAGGCCGATGTCGATCAGGGCTGGGTTGGCCAAGATTTCCAAGCGCTCCGCATAGAGCAGCTCCCTCACCCCACCTGCGCTGAGCAGCTTGGTGTTGTCTTGTAGAACCAGCGCGCCCACACGGGTCAGGCTGGAGAGACCCGTCAGGTTGCGCAGGCGGTTCTCCCCCTGCACCCGAAGCTCCCCATCCACTCGGGTCAGCTGCTCGGCGCCCGTCAGGGAGCTCAGGGCGTTGTCGCGGAGAATGACGTTGCCGCTCACGCTCACCAGGGACCCCAGTCCGGCCAAGCTGACCACCCGGGGATTGCCCATCAGCACCCACTCGCCGTCCACCGCGCGCAGCGCGTCCAGACCGCGGAGAGTCCGCAGCCCGGCGTTGTCTTGAATCACCAGGGCGCTGGTGCTCTGCAGTCCGCTCAGTCCGGCGGGCTCGCCCAAGCTGGGGTTGTTGGTGATGTGAAGCCCATCGGGTAGCGCGGAGATCCCCTCCACTCCTGCCAAGCTCAGCAGGCTGGTGTTGCCGGTCACCTGAAGACCGGTGGCGCTGTGCAAGCCTTCCAGACCGGCCAGAGACAGCAGGGCCCCGTTGCCTTCGATGTCGATCTGCCTGAGTTCAGCGACCTGGTTCAAGCCGCTCAGGCTGCGCAGGGCGTCGTTGTTCACCACCCGCAGATTGCCGCCTACACTCTGCAGTTGGCTGAGCCCGCTCAGGTCGCTCACCGCGTCCAGGCGAATCAGTTCCAGGTTTCCACTCACCGACTCCAGGCAGCTCAAGGCGCTCAGGTCCTGCACCCCCAAACCGACCAAGCGCAGGTTGCCCTTGACCGCGTTGTAGTCCAGGGCCCAGGACTCCATCGCCTCGGTGCTCGAGAACACCAGATCCCCAACAAAGGGGCCCAGCTGTGAGCATGGAGCTTCCTCCGGAAAGCCGGTGTCCCCGGTGTCCCCGGTGTCCCCGGTGTCCCCGGTGTCCCCGGTG
>Ga0055584_100005385_pt1 | contig 12527 bp, 10 predicted proteins | sample OSDHelmetaG_FD_58716 | JGI IMG/M metagenome (GOLD analysis project Ga0055584, IMG submission 58716) | Pelagic marine sediment microbial communities from the LTER site Helgoland, North Sea, for post-phytoplankton bloom and carbon turnover... | ecosystem: Environmental > Aquatic > Marine >... | reverse complement strand
CCATACCAGACTCTAGAATGCGGCATCATGACAACGGGAGGTGTTTCAAAGCCTTCGACTAATATGCCGCATTCCTGATTTAGCGAGAAACCTAAAGGACCGGTAATCTCCGTTGCACCCTGCTCCACCAACCATTCTTCCGCAGCGTTAAATAAGGCCTTAAAGACTTCAGGGTCATCAATTCCTTCAATAAAACCAAAATGCCCTGTGTTTCCGCCATAGCGCTCCCGGTGTAGTTCGTCCAACTGAGCGCTGATCCTGCCTACTGGTTTGCCTTCTTTATATGCAAGCCATGCATGCCATTTACCATGTTTAAAAAAAGGGTTTAAAGAAGAAAAATGTAGTTTACGTTCGAGTTTTAACGGTGGGACCCAATACGGGTCATCTGCATATATCCGCCAAGGTAGCTTAATAAACTCGTTTTTATCCCGGCGAGTGTTTACCGAGCATATCTCGATGATGTCGACATTCACAATTTTACTTTCGGTGTTCATGATGACTACGCTAAAAACTCCTCAGTCGAAAAAACTCAAAAGAATACCATAGAGCGGGGTTTAGGTAGCTTTCAATTTCACTGAAAAAGCAGTGTAATTTGGGCGTGCAAAGTTTATTTTTTTATTATATTATTCAGGAACATGGCTAGTTCTCTTAATCTTGACACGCAGACATTTAACCCAACTATGCGAAAGTTTGGGGCGCCGGCTTCCTGTATTCACAATTATGAATACTGGAGTGTCATGCTAAGACCAGCTCAGATAACACTTGGAGCCCTTGTTTTAGCGGCTTTTGAGCCTGTTAACAGTTTTTCTGAGCTAAGCCAGGACAGCTTTAATGAATTGAAGATTGTAACTTCGGATTTGGAGAAAAGTTTAGAACAGGCTTTTTCCTATAACAAACTGAATTATTTGATGTTAATGATGGTCGATCCGGATGTTCATTTTCATGTTATACCGAGATATGAGAACTCGAGATTTTTTGCTGATGTGGAGTTTTTTGATAAATCCTGGCCAGGACCACCTGACCTGGGACAAGTCAGTCAGACAAATGAGTCATTAAATGGCAAAATCGTCTCCCATATCAAAGAAAACTGGATTCATTGAGATAATGGCTATTTTCATGATTTTGATGCATTTTTATACGAAATTGTGTACGATGCAGCGCCATCGCCTCCGGGGGGGAAGCGATTTTGGTTATTTTTGATAACCACCCTTATTAAGGATATATTCTTTTTATTGAAACAGACGGAATCTGAAGTCGTAATTGGGCATTAAAATGTATCATAGTAATTGTGTCCAGTAGTCTCAGATCGTTGTCGGAGTTATTAAAGCTGTGAAACAAGACGTGACAAAAACTCAAAATACACTGCCACAACGACTGGCAGATTTTCAGTCTCTAACAGAGGCACTTGATTACGCAGCAAATGGCGTAACAGGTTGCAATTTTTTTGATGCTAGAGGAAAACTTCGAGAAGTCTTGTCCTACGAACAACTTCGTGAGCGCGCTCAATCCTCCGCAAAACGTTTACTTAAATTAGGTCTGAAAAGAGGCGATAGAGTTGCTTTAATCGCCGATACAGAAGCTGACTTTATCGTACTGTTCTTCGCTTGTCGTTATGCCGGCATGCTTCCTTACGCAATGCCAGTCCCTGTTAACCTTGGCAGTCATAACATTTATGTGCAGCAATTATCAGGTCTGCTTAAAGGCGGTGATGCTGCTATCGCAATTGCACCTGAAGATTTCATCGGCTTCTTACAAGAAGCGGCTGAGAATGTAGAGAACTTGAAATGGGTAGGAACACCGGAACAACTCAATCAACTCGAGATGAGTGATGAGGAATTTGTTCCTGCCGCAGCTGACGAGCCCGCCTATTTACAATTTACATCAGGCAGCACTCGTTTCCCGCAAGGTGTTTTAATTTCTGAACGCGCAATCATGAGTAATCTTCAGGGAATTGTTCGCAGTGGACTTGAAGTCCGTAGCGGCGACCGATGTGCATCATGGCTTCCCTTTTATCATGATATGGGCCTTGTAGGTTTCGTACTTGGACCAATAGTTTCTCAGCTTAGTGTCGATTACATGCGTACACGAGATTTTGCAATTCGACCCCTGCAGTGGCTCCGTTTAATTAGTCGCAATGTCTGTACTATTGCATTCAGCCCACCTTTTGGGTTTGAATTGTGCGCACGTAGAGTACGTGAAGCAGATTTTGCTGAACTAGAACTGAACAAGTGGCGTGTGGCCGGTGTTGGTGCAGAAATGATTCGACCCAGCATACTTGATAATTTTGCTAAGATTCTTGCTCCTGCCGGATTTAATCCAAAAGCATTTTTGCCCTGCTACGGGCTTGCAGAAGCTTCACTTGCTGTAAGTTTCTCTCCTTTAGGTCAAAAACTCGATGTGATGCACATTGACGCACTTGCACTCGCTGAAAGAGGTGTGGCTGTGCGTGTACGCTCTGATAGTAGAAAAGTAAACACAATTGTTAATTGTGGTAAGGCCTTACCCGGGCACGATATCAAAATAGTAGATAAGCAAGGTACTGAACAACCGGAACTTCGCATTGGCAGAGTTTTGATGCGTGGTCCCAGTATGATGGAAGGCTATTTAAACGACCCTGAAGCGACCAAAAAAGTCTTGTCTGAAGATGGCTGGTTAGACACTGGAGATCTTGGATACAATTTTGAAGGTAACCTTTATCTAAGCGGTCGACGCAAAGACGTGATTATCGTAAATGGACGTAATATCCGTGCTCAGGACCTCGAAGAAGTCGCCGAGGAGCAGCCAGAAGTACGTATGGGCGATGCTTCTGCATTTGGTATTGAGGATACAGAAGAGCAACAAACAGTTGTACTAGTTGTAGAATGCCGAATTTCTACTACACCAGAAAGACAATCATTAATCTCACGTCTACAACGCTTGGTATATGAAGGTTTTGGCGTTCATTGTGTTGTTGAACTGGTTAAATCTCACACATTACCTCGCACTTCTTCCGGTAAATTATCTCGTGTAGCAGCACGTAAGGGCTTTATGGAAAGAGCTGACTGGAATCAGGAAGCAAAACCGCAACGCGAACTGGGATAAGTTCCACTACTTTATGCCTGAATTGGTGGCACTTACCGGAGCCACTGGATTTATCGGCACAGCTCTAACCAATACCTTCTCTCAAGCCGGAATAAAAGTACGCGCTCTTAGTAGAAAAAAACGCGTTAGCAATAATTCAGTAGAATGGATTGAGGGAGACATGCACTCACCTCTTGCCTTAAAGAAACTTGTCCAGGATGCCGATACAGTAATCCATTGCGCAGGAAATGTGCGTGGAAAATCCAAACTGGAATTTCTCTCAATTAATCAGGGCGGCACCGAAAACCTGTTAACGGCTTGTAAAGAGCAAAAGAATATTCAACGTTTCCTGCTGATATCATCTCTAGCGGCAAAACAGCCGGATCTTTCCTGGTACGCGTTCAGCAAACATGCGGCAGAGCAAACATTACTTTCCTATAAAGACCATATCCCGTCCTCGACAGTTTTTCGGCCAACCGCCGTATATGGACCTGGCGATAAAGAGATTAGACCTTTATTAAAAGGCATAAAAATGGGTTTGCTTGCCAGACCAGCTGCAAAAACAAATTTTAGTCTGATACATATAAATGACCTAGTCTCAGCAATAAACTTATGGGCCAGACATCCCACTGCCGTAAATGGAGTTTATGAGTTGGATGATGGCACCGCTAATGGCTATAATTGGGATAAGCTAATTGATCTAGCCCAACAGCATTGGGGAAAATCTGTGTTCAGTATTTCTGTTCCAATAGGGCTTTTGAAAATACTAGCAAATACTAATTTAAAAATTGCGAGATTGTTACGCTACTCGCCAATGTTAACGCCAGGTAAAGTACGTGAAATTTTATATCCAGACTGGGTTTGTGATAATAGTGATTTGAGCACGGCCATAGAATGGCATCCTTCAATACAACTTTCTCAGGCTATGCAGGACCCTTCACTTCTGGATTTATAGACGACAAGCAAAGAGAAAAATGACAGCAGAATATAACGAAGTACTTGAACGTCTGGGTAAGCAACTTGAAATCATTGCCGGCGATAAAATAAAATTTGATGAATCAACCGATTTAGTTGAAGGCTTAGGCCTGGATTCATTTAAAGTATTAGACCTGCTTTTGGAAGTTGAAGATGAATTTGATATTTCCGTGCCAATGAACGTGTTAACAGATGTACGAACTGTAAAAGATATGGCTCAACGCATTCACGAGCTGGGGCCTAAATCCGCATGACATTATTTAGTAAATTCGATTCTCTCGCGCAAGACAGGGAAGCGTTGCTTTCAGTTGGTTTTGATCCTTTTGGCACACCTATCGAGGAAGTCTACTCACCTACCGAAGCGAAGATAGATGGTAGACGTGTTGTACTGGCAGGCACCAATAATTATCTGGGACTCACTTTTTCACCTGAATGCTTGAAAGCTGCACATGAGGCACTGGATCAGCAAGGCACGGGCACTACAGGATCTCGTATGGCTAACGGTAGCTTCGCAGGGCATCGTGCACTTGAACAGGAACTATCCGAGTTTTATAACTGTCGCTCAACAATTGTTTTTTCTACCGGTTACCAGGCTAACCTGGCCGTAATCTCGGGCTTAACTCAGAAAGGTGATGTAATTGTCATCGATGCGGATTGTCATGCGAGCATATACGATGGATGTAAGTTGAGCGGGGCTGACGTCATCCGCTTTAGACACAATGATCCTGAAGATTTGAATAAGCGTTTAAAAAGACTTGGCGATCGAGCTTGTGATGCGCTAGTCATGGTTGAGGGCATATACAGCATGCTAGGCGATCGTGCACCTTTACAGGAAATAGTTGACGTTAAGAAAGCCCACGGAAGTTATCTTGTAGTAGATGAAGCCCATTCTCTGGGTGTACTGGGAGAAACTGGTCAGGGACTCGTTGAAGAAACCGGTCTTTTGGCTGATTCAGACTTCATCGTTGGTACATTCAGTAAAAGCCTTGGTAGTGTTGGTGGCTATTGCTCGAGTAACCACCCCGAACTGGACTTCCTGCGTTATACCAGTCGTCCATACGTGTTTACAGCCTCACCTTCGCCCTCTGTCATTGCCTCCACACGAGCTGCGCTACCATTGCTACGTGATGGTAATCATTTGCGCAAACAACTATGGGCTAATGCAACTAAACTTTATAACAGTCTAAGCGAACTTGGTTATCAACTTGGCCCTGAGGTCAGCACTGTCGTCGCAGTAATGTTAGATACTCGAGAACAGGCGCTTGCATTTTGGAGAGGTCTACTCGAACAGGGAGTCTACGTTAATCTGGTTTTCCCTCCGGCAACACCCGGAAATAAATCACTGGTTAGATGCAGCGTCAGTGCCGCGCATAGTGAAGAACAAATATCAGCTGTTTGCGAAGCATTTAAGAACCTCCGCCATCTTGCTGATTAACAGTTAGTCCTGTGCGACATCTGGACCTGACTGCCTACTTGTCTTTTGATGCGCCTGATTTCCACACCTTAGTTGAACTCATCTGAGTATTATGCGTATTGTTTCTCTCACCTGTTCAAACACTGAGATTGTATGTGCACTTGGCTGTGCCGAATATCTCGTCGGCGTCGATAACCACTCAGATTTTCCTGAAGATGTCGTCTCTACGCTACCCCGAGTAGGCCCTGATTTGCAAATTGATATTGAGAAAGTTCAGGCATTGAAACCTGATATTGTGCTTGCATCATTAACAGTCCCTGGTCATGAAAAAGTAATTGAAAGTCTTGAGCAAGCAAAATTAAATTATATTGCTCCGGAACCAATTTCCTTAGATGACATATATGCAGATATCATGTCTATTGCTAACAAATTAAATGTGATCGACAGAGCAACTCAGCTTATTCAGATGATGCAGAATGAAATCATCAGTTCCACTAAGCTAAAAGTACTTTCGCCCAAAATTTTAATTCAATGGTGGCCTAAGCCGGTTATAGTTCCGGCACAGCAAAGTTGGGTGAACGGATTAATCGAAGCCGCAGGTGCTGTTAACCCACTTGCCGACAGGCCTGTGAAAAGCCTGCCTTTAACGGATGAAGAGGTAGTGGATATCAATCCTGATGCGATAGTTATCGCATGGTGCGGTGTTAAACCTGACAAGTACCGGCCCGAGGTTGTCTATAGAAATAAAACATTCCGTTCACTAGATGCGATACGCAATAAACGAGTCTACTGCATTCCTGAAGCTTATTTAGGCAGGCCTTCGCCTCGTGTCGTAGACGGATATCGCAGCTTGAAAAAAATCACTTCAGAAATAAATAATTGATTTGTTAGTTACATACTTCTTCTATATTGCCCGCCCACATCGAAGAATGTATCCGTAATTTGCCCCAATGAACAATAACGCACGGCATTGACAAGCTCTTCGAAAACATTCTCGTTCTCAATCGCCGCTTTTCTAAGTTTTTGCAATGCGTGTTCTGATTTATCAGCATTGCGTTTTTGAAAATCACGTAAGCGTTTTATTTGATTTTGTTTCTCCGCATCAGTTGAACGTGCCAGTTCCACGGTAAACTCTTCAGGCGGCTTCGGGTTTAAAAAGGTATTCACACCAACAATGGGTAAACTACCGTCGTGTTTTTTATGTTCATAAAACATTGATTCATCCTGAATCTTGCCTCTTTGGTATCCGGTTTCCATAGCACCGAGCACGCCCCCTCTTTCTGAGATTCTTTCGAACTCCTGCATAACAGCTTCTTCAACCAGATCAGTTAGTTCCTCTATTATAAAGGCACCCTGGTTTGAGTTTTCGTTTCTAGAAAGCCCCCATTCTTTGCTTATCACCAATTGTATGGCCATTGCTCTTCTAACCGAATCTTCAGTAGGAGTCGTAATAGCCTCATCATAAGCATTCGTATGCAGACTATTGCAGTTGTCATATATAGCAATTAAGGCCTGCAGTGTAGTACGTATATCATTAAACGCCATCTCTTGTGCATGCAGAGATCTTCCTGAAGTTTGAATATGATATTTTAACTTTTGGCTTCTTTCATTCGCACCATATTTGAAGCGCATACTGGTTGACCAAATTCGTCTCGCAACACGGCCCAGTACGGTATATTCCGGATCCATCCCATTAGAAAAGAAGAATGAAAGATTTGGCGCAAATTCATCAATGCTCATGCCCCTGGCAAGATAAGCTTCGACAAATGTAAAACCATTTGCCAGAGTAAATGCCAGCTGTGATATCGGGTTCGCTCCCGCCTCTGCGATATGATATCCGGAGATAGATACTGAATAGAAATTCCGAACTTTTTTATCTATAAAATATTGCTGTATATCACCCATCATTTTCAGACTGAATTCGGTAGAAAATATACAAGTGTTTTGTCCCTGATCTTCCTTCAAAATATCTGCCTGTACAGTGCCGCGGACATTTTCCAATGCAAAAGATCTGATTTTTAATTCTTCATCTGCTGAAGGTTGCCTTCCATTTTCTGCTAAGAATTTATCAATATTTTGATCGATAGCAGTATTAATGAACATGGCAAGCATGGTCGGTGCAGGCCCATTAATAGTCATAGAAACAGAGGTTGTTGGAGAACAGAGATCGAAACCATCATACAAAACTTTCATGTCATCCAAAGTCGCAATTGAGACACCTGAGTTACCCACTTTGCCGTAAATATCCGGTCGCTCATCCGGGTCAAATCCATATAAGGTCACAGAATCAAAAGCAGTGGATAGGCGTTTCGCATCAGAATGCTCTGATAATTTTTTGAAACGCTCATTTGTCCTAAAAGGATCACCTTCACCAGCAAACATCCGCGTAGGATCTTCACCTTCCCGTTTGAAGGGAAAGACCCCTGCCGTAAAAGGAAACTTACCGGGCACATTTTCCAACAGCAACCATTTCAGAATTTCGCCGTGGTCTTCAAATTTTGGCAAAATCACTTTAGGGATTTTTGTACCAGACAAGGTAGTAGTGGTAAGTGCTGTTCGTATTTCCTTATCGCGAACTTTAACGACGTATTCATCGCCACTGTAGTCCTTTTTCACCTGTTCCCAGGACTGCAATAATTTGTCAGCACGAATATCCAGCAACTCATTTCGTTTGCTAATGAGATCTTCCAGATCAGTACTACTTTTTCCGGCTTCACTCAATAACCGTTTACTTTCCTGTAATTGCTGCCGCTCCCTGGCTATTTTAGTTTGTTCTTTAACCGTTATGTGATAATCACGTACAGTAGAAGCAATCTCCGCCAGATAACGCTGGCGGGAACCTGGCACAATAATAGTTCTCTCCGTAGAGGTTTTGTTACTCAATCGGCCCAGATGACTAGCAAACTTTCTAAGACCCTTTTGCTTTAGAACATCTAATACACATTGGTAAAGTGCAGTCACACCATCGTCATTAAACTTGGAAGCAATGCTACCAAACACAGGCATTTCATCAGGACTGACACTGAAAGCTTCTCTGTTACGTTGCATTTGTTTACTGACATCGCGCAAGGCATCTTCGCCGCCCTTACGATCAAATTTATTGATCGCTATTACATCGGCGAAATCCAGCATGTCAATTTTTTCAAGTTGACTCGCGGCGCCAAATTCAGGTGTCATTACATACAAAGAGGTATCCACATAAGTCACAATGCCCGCGTCTCCCTGGCCAATTCCAGGCGTTTCTACAATAATCAGGTCGAATCCAGAAACCTTCGTCGCGTTAATAATGTCACTCAAATACTCAGGTACTTCTGCAACAGATGCGCGTGTTGCAATTGAGCGCATATAGATATTTTCATGATAAATCGAATTCATACGAATCCGGTCACCGAGCAAAGCACCTCCGGTTTTGCGGCGTGTTGGATCAATGGCCAGGATGGCTATTTTTAAAGCATCATTGCTGTCTATTCGGAATCGGCGGATAATTTCGTCCGTTAATGAAGACTTACCTGCTCCACCCGTGCCAGTAATCCCAAGTACAGGCGTTTGTTTGCCCCTGGCTGATGCTTCTTTTGCTAATTTTTGTTTTTGTGATTCATCCAGATAACCATTTTCCAAAGAGGAAATTACTCTGGATAAATTCAAGCGATTACCATGGTTAAGTTCAGAGATTTTTGCCGGACTGATTTGACAGGGATCGTAATTACACTGCTCAAGCATATTATCTATCATCCCCTGCAAACCAATTTTCTGGCCGTCTTCAGGTGAATAGATGCGGCAAACACCATACTCATGCAACTCACTAATTTCATCCGGTACGATTACGCCACCACCGCCGCCAAATATCTTGATATGTTCGGCACCGCGCTCACGCAAAATATCGACCATATATTTGAAATACTCGACATGCCCCCCTTGGTAGGAGCTTATGGCAATTCCGTGCACATCTTCCTGTATAGCAGCTTCTACAACTTCGTAGACGGAGCGATTATGGGCAAGATGAATGACTTCAGCGCCCGATCCCTGCAGTATCCGTCGCATAATATTAATTGCGGCATCGTGTCCGTCAAACAGACTAGCAGCGGTGATAAATCGCACATATTCAATTTTGCTGCCAACACTTGTCGCACTTTCATCAGCCATTGCTTTGCTAGAGCCCATTATTCAATCTCCAATTGGGTTTGATTATAATAATTCTGTGCTTTATTATATTTACGTTAACGTAAACGTCAATCAACTATGAAAGATCTTGATAATATTTCCCGTGCTAGCGAAGTCTTAACAGACAGTGCTGACGAAGCTACTTATTCGATTTCAGACTTAGCCAAGGAATTTGACGTCACTACCCGTACCATTCGCTTTTACGAAGCTGAAGGATTGATTAAGCCAGATAGAATTGGTCGCCGGCGAGTTTATAATCTGCGCGAACACACACGCTTAAAGCTGATTATCAGAGGTAAAAGGCTGGGCTTCTCTCTTCTTGAAATAGGTGAAATGTTTGAACTCTATGATTCTGAGCCTGGAGAAATCGCTCAGTTACAACTGATTTTGGGTAAAGTGTCGGATAGAAAACTTCTTTTAGAACAACAGCTTGAAGATATTAAAATCACCATACATGAAATGAGTGAATTGGAAAACCAATGCCAGCTTCGTTTAAAACAAATGGAAGCATAAATGCCTGCTGCTGACGCTATCGCCTCCCCCTGTATCAATATCTGTAGTCTCGATCCCAACCAAGATATTTGTCTCGGCTGTTTTCGTTATTTGCACGAAATCGAAAAATGGAACAGCTTATCAGATCAAGTGAAAGTCAAAATTGTTGATGAGTTAGATAAAAGAAAAGCATTAATAACAATGAGATAAGTACTTTAAAACCTATTATTTATCCAAAGGCAAACTGTAGTTTTCAAATTGTTTTCTAAGTTCCAGCTTTAAAATTTTACCAGTTGCGGTGTGCGGTATTTCCTCGACGAATATCACATCATCTGGCAACCACCAGCGAGCCACCTTGTCTTCAAGCCAGCTCAGCAGTTCCTCTTTCGACAATGACTCTGCTTCTTTAAGTATAGCGATGAGTAAAGGGCGTTCAGTCCATTTCGGGTGGGCAATACCAATAACGGCGGCTTCAGCGAGTTTAGGGTGTCCAACAGCTATATTCTCCAAATCTATTGAGCTAATCCATTCGCCGCCCGATTTGATCACATCCTTGGAGCGATCTGTGATTTGCATATAACCTTCTGCGTCAATCGTGGCAACATCTCCAGTAGCAAACCAACCTTCCTCATCGTGCACATCACTCGGCTCATCAAGTTTATAGTAATCACTGCAGACCCAGGGGCCTCTTACTTTCAACAGTCCTGAAGCGATACCATCGCGGGGCAATTCATTATTATCGTCGTCGACTATTTTCATTTGTATGCCAAATAATGTGCGTCCCTGTTTTAATCTAATCTTGTACTGCTCAGCTTCAGAGAGTGTCTTCATTTCAGGTTTTAAGGTATTGACGGTGCCTAAAGGACTTGTTTCCGTCATTCCCCAGGCATGGTTTACATAGACACCATGTTTATCCTGAAATTCCCGCATGATTGACTCAGGGCAAGCGGAACCACCGATTATCACCCTATTTAAACTCTCAATTTGTTTTCCAGAGGAGTTTAAGTACTCCAGCAGGGCTAACCACACTGTTGGCACACCGGCAGAAAAAGTGACACCTTCTTCTTCTATCAGAGCCTGTAAAGTTTCGCCGTCGCCCATCTTGGGCCCGGGAAAGACAAGCTTTGCTCCCATCATCGGTGCCGCATAGGGAATACCCCAGGCATTGACGTGAAACATCGGTACCACAGGCATGGCGACGTCACCAACAGCAAAGTTAAAGACTTCAGGTGAAGTGGAAGAATATGAATGTAATACGTTTGCTCGATGACTATATAAGACACCTTTCGGATTACCCGTCGTGCCAGATGTATAGCAAAGACTACTGGCAGTATTTTCGTCAAACAATGGCCATTCTATCTCAGCAGAAGCATCGGCAATGAAGGTCTCGTAACATTGGCTATTGACTAAAGATGTTGAAGGCATATTTGCTTCATCCGTCAAGATAATGAAGGACTCCACATTGGCCAGTTCTTTTTGCAGGGGCTCAATAATTGGAACAATCATCGGATCGACAAAAATCAACCTGTCTTCGGCATGATTGATAATGTAAATGATCTGTTCGGCAAACAGTCTAGGGTTAATCGTATGTGTAACGGCAGCTATCCCGGAGACTGCATAATATAATTCGAAATGACGGTAATCATTCCAGGCTAGTGTTGCAATCCGATCGCCCTCGAGTATTCCATATTGAATAAGGGCATTTGCCAGTTTACGGGTTCGCAAAAAGGCCTCGGCATAGGTATAGCGATGTCTTGGGTTATCATGAGTGACCGACACAATTTCGGCATCAGGATGATTAATTTCTGCATGCTGCATTATTGAAGTAATGGTAAGTGGGTAATCCATTATCAAACCTTGCATCTAATCATTCCCCTTTTAAGTCACTGTAACAATGAGAGTATTTACCTCGTGAATGCTAATAGTGTTCTTTCTGAATAAATCTTTATTGCTCTTTATTCATACTAGAATAACAATGCAATTCTCCCATATTCTTTTACTTAGCCTCAAGATAAATAATAGGCTATAGTGAAATTAGGTGAGAGGAAATTACGGGTGAGAGTAAATGCAGCTTGTTGATTTAAATAAAATTAAAGTATCTTGTGCTAATTGTAATTTAGCAGAATTATGCCTACCACGAGGACTTAACAAGGAAGAGCTCAAGGAATTAGAGCAAGTGGTACGGCAATCAAGACCGCTTCAAAAAGGTGACCATCTATTCCGTGACGGAGATCCCCTTTCTTCACTTTACACCGTACGTTCCGGCAGTATAAAACTCTATATTCATAGCGATGAAGGTGAAGAACAAATAATAGGCTTTTATTTGCCGGGTGAAATTATTGGTCTTGACGGTTTGGAACACAATAGTCACAGTTGTAATGCGGTGGCACTTGAAACCAGCAGTTTATGTAGCTTTCCCTATACA
>Ga0055584_100005384_pt1 | contig 12527 bp, 7 predicted proteins | sample OSDHelmetaG_FD_58716 | JGI IMG/M metagenome (GOLD analysis project Ga0055584, IMG submission 58716) | Pelagic marine sediment microbial communities from the LTER site Helgoland, North Sea, for post-phytoplankton bloom and carbon turnover... | ecosystem: Environmental > Aquatic > Marine >... | reverse complement strand
GATTGGTATTTCCGCTTGAGAGTTCTTGAGCTCTGCGTGGAGTTGCAGTCCCGTCATCTCAGGCATCATCAGATCAGCGACGATACAACCTGATTCGACCGATCTGGCCTTCATCAGAAACTCCTGTGGCGACTCAAAACTCTCGACGTTCAGGCCGACGGACTCACATAATCTGCGGATGATTACCACATCATTTGGGTCGTCATCAATCATGTACACCGTAGGAGTAATGGTTTCATTGCAGAGCATTTTAATTTTGTTGAGTAGTTAGACGAATGAATAGGATCGTGTGTAACAACAGGTAACAGTGTTGTAGTGACTGCTGGGATGCCCACCGGAATAGAAGCCATTCAAACGAGGTTTGAATTGGCTCAAAAGAATCAGATTGGTGTGCCTGCCAACTGTGTGATCGTGAAATCGATAACCACTGGTAGACGGAAACCTCACACAGTTGCCGTGTGGCGTTTCTGGTCCTGATTTGAAATATCGGACGGCGAAGAGATTTTCTCTAGTGTTGCCTGCAGATGGAAGGCTGCAGTTTTCCGCAACTTGGTAAGTTGTCGTGATTGTTGGGGTTAGTTGCGGGGTGGAATGCTGGTCTCAGGTTCACGCGGAGTCTGATTGAGGTAGAGATTCACGTCATGTGTGGCGCGCCCCCCCGCTAGAATATCTACGTTGCCATCGCCGTCGAAGTCATCGCACCAAAGGTCTTCGCATGCCATGGGGGCGTCTAGTTGAGTGCGCTCCCAACGCTCTCCGCTCACATCTGTTGCGTGATACAAATAGATACCGGGTGGAGTGCCATCAGCTTTTGGTTGTCGGTGAGCTGCAACAACTTCGTCCTTTCCATCGCCATCTAAATCTGCACACCAGATGGCGTGTCCCTGTGCGAACGAATCATCCAAGACTATTCGTTGCATCTGGCTATTCAGTGCCTTGCCCAAGTATACGACGACCTGGTTTCCGTGCATTGGCTCGATGGTAGCGAGCATGACCTGTTGCCCAAATGTGCCCTTTTTTACTTCCCCTGCTCCTTGCTGCGTTGGTTTTTCGCTGGTGGCACCCTTGGAGAGTCCCGTCACTGAGAAACTGCCATCCGCCGCACGCTGTACTAAGCTTAAGCCTTCCTGACTGGCCACGATGGTGTCCTTGGATTGGTCTGGTTTGGTGCTGTTGATGTGCCAATGATTGTGAGCACGATTGAGAGAACGAGCCATGATTTTTGGGGTCCAATTTCCTGTGGCTGGTTGATCAGGAATTGGATAGGCCAGTAGGCGAATACCGCTATTGGCATCACCGTTAAGCGGGGTGACAACAATTTGATCACGTCCTGTTCCCAAAACATCAGCAAATCGCATCCGGTGTGTCCAAGCCTCGGCACCAATGGGATGAACCGTCCAAGGTTCCTGCAGAGATTTGCCTCGGTTGATCCAGAAAATCTCTCCACCACTCTTTGGCCATCCTGCCCCCATCGCGAAGTCGACTTTCCCATCTTTGTCGATGTCACCAGCAGTGATGCAGACATGATCTTTTGTAACAGCATCACTGATCATGACGTGTTTTTTCCAGTCAGGATTCCGATACCACATCGCTTCTCGTTCGCTAATAGCGACAACATCCAAGCGATTGTCACCATCAACATCTGCAGCTGTGACTGCGTAGCAGACCTTGCCTAGATTCGGATCGATCACGATCTTTTCGAAGCTCAACTGCTCAGCGAATGACTTTTCTATTGGCAGTACCAAAGGCAACGTCATCAAAAAAGAGATCGCTAACGCGTTTGAACGATGCATGAGGTGGCTCCGCAAAGACAGGGTATCGGTGTGGTCCAGTGTAATGATTGGAATTGATAGTCTAGCGAGTTTGTCAGCGGCCAGTAGTGAAACCTGTTGAAGCAGTGCTCTGTTCACTACTTTGCAGGCGCAAAAAAAGGGCGCCCCGTTTCCGGGGCGCCCTTGAATTGATAACTGCCTTTCAGCAGTTTGCTGAATTCACGAACATTACTATTCGTTGGTTTCTCTGCCAAGCATCATCATGATGGGAGCTTGAGCACCTGCAGCGTTATAGGTGTAGCCAGCTTCCAAGGCACGGTCGATCCGTTCCTTGGTCTCTGTCAGGTGAGCCTTGGTGTAGGCATCCATCTTCTTGCCACACTTATCAAGTGAACCTTGAATTTTGCTGGAAAGCGCTCTCAATTCCATTCTGGCAAGGTTGCTGATGGGTTTGTGTGCTGCCGTGTCGTCGGATGATCCAAGGATCAGGTCGACGAGCCGTTGCATGTGCTCACGTTGAAGGTTTCTTCTCAGTGAGGAGATCATGGGCTCGCGATCATTACGTCCATCGGGGCACTCCGCCTCCAGCTCACTCCAAACCGTTTCATTGATTGATGAAAGCAGTTCAGGTAGCGTCAAGGTGTCAACGTCAGCAGGTAGTCGCAATTCGTTGTCGTAAACCCTTCGCAAAGTGGTCGGGTTCATCAACAACGTCAGAGCGGATGCCTGAACACCCAGAATTCGGTCGTGGATTGGCCAAGTTGCTTCATTGGACATGGCACCACGTGAGCCACCATCCAACCATTTGTCGACACTCATTCGTTCGAGCAATTTTGGTGTCAGGCCATACGCATCGTCGTTGAACGAGGTATCGATCACAAATTGTAGAGCAGCTCGCTGCTGGTCAGCAGGAACGACCTCAACAGGTGGGCGATTACCTGGATCACCCTTCTTGTCACGGTTGATAAATGCTCCACCGATCCAGTTTGCCATCATGTTCATGGCACGTGTTTGCAAGCTGAGTGTCAGCTCATAACCACGACGGGCTTTCGCCCAGCTGTCACCGTCTTTGACAAACTTATCAAGGATGCGTTCTCGGTACAGTTTGATCAGCTTTCGCTGCTCATTGGCGTAGTCGAGAGGATCCTTAGAGAAGTCATACCGGCGAGCCAGTGGATCAGGACCGTTGGTGTCTTCATCGGTAGCGTATTGCAGTTCGGGTTCGTTGCAACGCTTTAAGATTGATGCAAGCTTCTTGTCGTCGGAAGTGTAGCCGTACTCGATCGCCCAGTAATCGTACGGTCCGATGTCAATCATTCCGTAATCGCCTTGGACTTCACCAGATTCAAGTCGGTAGTTGATGGGTGTGTAATCCATCACCGATGCGGTGAACGTCTTATTGCCTTTGACGTCCTTGCTGTTGATCTCGTCAAGAGTCAGTAAGCCAGAGGCTTTGAAGTTGTGACGAAGGCCGAGGGTGTGTCCGACTTCGTGGGCAACCAGATCAGCGAGCAGGGGACCGACGAACCATTCAGGCATGCCATCGAGCATTGGATCAGCAGGTGCTGTGGGTTTCTTAGCCACAGCTTCGCTAGCTTCCTTTTTCTCTTCGGCTCCATCTTCTTTCTTCTCTTTGTCGTCCTTATCGCCTTCTGCATCCTTGTCGTCTTTTTTGTCCTTGCCAGCTTCCTCGGCTTTCTTGTCGTCTTCCTTTTCCTTGGACTGATTCTTTTTCTTTCGCTTCTTTTGCTTCTCGGCTTCTTCGGTTGCCATCAGAGACAAGGCCCAGTCCATCCGAGCCAAAGCGAGATCCAGGTTGCGACCGCTGGCGGCCATGCACAGACCGTTTTTCTGGCTGACCTGTCCGTACAGACCATCGAATTCATCGTCGCCGAGCAAGGCAGGATCTGCCTGTGCGAATTGATAACCTGCCATTGGCAGTTGCGACTGCCGTTGAAACTCACTCCGCAGATAGTTTGCTTTTTCTGCTGGAGCCAAACGCACGCGTGGATCCCAGCGTGGGTTCTTTCCAAGCCATGCCAGTGTTTCCGCTGCCATGCCTTCCATCGCCAGTTTGGGCATCAGGTCTTCATAGTTGTAATTGAAATGTCGAATCCAACCGTCGGTCAAGATGATGTCGGCGTCGAGGATCTCACCCGTGGATGGGTGTACGCGACTCGGGCCGATTGCTGTTCCCACATCGTTGTTCAACCAACGAATGAAGTTGTAGCGAACATCCTCGGGGTCTTTTTCCATGTGAACACCGCTTTGGGCGTCCTGATATTCGATCACGATCGCGTCGATCAAGCCTACCTTTTCAAAGGCTTTGTTCCAGTAATCAACACCAGCCTTGATCCATCGGCGATAGCGAACGGGCGCAGTGTGCTCAACGTAGAACCGAATGGGCTCTTTTGGAGGGCTGAGTTGAAGGCTCGGATCACGTTTCTGCAATTTCCAGCGATTGATGAAACGAACGCGAGTGTCGTCATCCTCGTATCGGCTCAAATCGGAGAACGATGTCGTGAAGTAACCTACTCGCTCATCAGCTTCTCTGGGCTTGTACCCTGCTGTCACGCTGGGGACTTCACTAAATGAGTAGTGAATCGTTTGTAGGCGGCCAGTGCCTCCCACAATCTCAAAAGCGATTTCGACATTCCCTGGGAATACCTTGGCGGAGGCCAACTTCGTGATTCGGCTGTTGCTAATGCGAACCGACGGTCCGAAGAAACGGCTCGCGTTTCCAATCAGCAGTGAATCCAAATCGATGACGGGGCCACCGGTTGGTCCTAACGCAAGAATTGGTACATCCAGCAACACGCGATCGGTGAACAAACGCTTCACGGACGCTTTGCTTTCGGCATCGCCGGTGGCTCTGATGTCCAAATTGGGTGCTATCAGGGCCAGGCGATCGCCGTAACGACGCCACTGAACGACCCAGTCGCCTGATTGCAGACCGGCGTACTTGTCACCGCTGCTCACAGTCAGAGCAATAAAGTAGTTCTTCCCCATGAAGTTTTTGGGCAATTCACCCAGCAACTGAGCATCCTTGTCCTTCTTCCACAAAGTAAAGAGGCCCTTGGGGTTTTTCTGGTCATTGACGGCTAACTTGGTGTAGCCCTCAGAGACCTTGTCGAAGGGGGCTAGAGCGGCCTCGACGCTCGCCAACGGAGCGAAAGCGAGGGCGAGAGCAATGAGTTTGTAGTGGTATTTCATTCCGGACACTTAAAATTAAGGATTGGATTCCTTGGAAAGGTTAGGTCACAGCAAAGCGTTGCAAGGAAAAGCGACGCTTTTTGAGTCGAATTGGAGCGGACGGGAGATGTCTACTACGTTCAACGCGCGGGGAGGGTGCTTAGTTCAGCACAACCTACCGTTTTATCCGATAAAGTAGGGGGAATCCAAACATTCTTTCCTACTTCTTCGCATTGTTTCGACTGAAGGTGCATTAAAAACAGATCGGTTCGGCTCTCCGAAGTGATCTCGCGGCGGACATTGACGGTCTGCCTATTGACACCGACAATCCATGGACAGGCGTTTTTCCCTGTGCCGATGCCGGGCAGACCCGGTTCACCACCCTCATCATCGAGAATAGGCCGAATGAATCCTTTGCAGCAGCAAGATCCAGCAGTCTGGGACGCGATTGAAGCCGAAGCGATCCGTCAGCAGGATGGCTTGGAAATGATTGCCAGCGAAAATTACACCAGCTTGGCGATCATGCAGGCCGCTGGTAGCGTTCTGACCAATAAATACGCCGAGGGATACCCGGGCCGCCGATATTACGGTGGATGTGAACACGTCGATGTTGTGGAGAATATCGCTCTTGAGCGGGCTCGGCAGCTGTTCGGCGCCGAAGCAGCCAATGTGCAGCCTCACAGTGGGTCGCAGGCCAATACTGCTGTGTACCTCAGCTGTCTGGAACCGGGGGATCACGTCCTCGGACTTGATTTGGCTCAAGGTGGACATCTGACCCATGGGATGAAGCTGAATATCAGTGGTCGGCTCTACAACTTTCACAGCTACGGAGTCGATCCGGAAAATCACCGTCTCGACTTCGATCAAATCGCTTCATTGGCACGAGAGCACAAACCGAAATTGATTGTGGCTGGAGCGAGTGCCTACCCTCGCGAAATCCCACACGACAAGTTTGCTGAAATTGCAAATGAAGTCGGTGCCCGATTGTTGGTTGATATGGCCCATTACTCAGGGCTGGTCGCTGCGGGGGTTCACAATAGCCCTGTACCGTACGCTGATTATGTCACCACAACGACGCACAAAACTTTACGGGGACCCCGAAGTGGTCTGATCCTCTGCAAGGAAGACCACCTTAAATTGGTCAACCGAAATGTATTCCCCGGAACGCAGGGTGGTCCGCTCATGCACGTGGTCGCGGCTAAGGCGGTTTGCTTTGGTGAAGCCATGGCAGACGATTTCAAGGTCTATGGGCAGGCGGTGATCGACAATGCAAAGGTGCTCGCTGAGACGCTGATGGCCAACGGTTTGCCTCTTGTGAGCGGGGGAACCGAGAATCACCTAATGCTCGTTGATGTCACTGCTGCTGGACTTGGCGGAAAGAAGGCTGAGGCAGTGTTGGACAACTGTGGCATCACCGTCAACATGAACATGATTCCGTTTGACACTCGGAAACCGATGGATCCTTCGGGGATCCGGATCGGAACCCCCGCGCTCACCACCCGCGGGATGGGACCAGAGGAAATGAAACGTGTGGGTGTCTGGATCCAGCAGGCGTTGAACAATTCAGACGATTCTGCGATGCATGAAAAGATCCGTGGCGAAGTGCGTGACATGTGTGAAGACTTTCCTGTCCCCGCGGGACGAGTCGCGACTGCCCCAGCTTGCTGATCCACCAGCGTTTCAGATTTTCTGAATCGCTGGCCCCAGATATTTTCCACCCGACGTACCCCTCAATCCGTTCAATGCACAGAATTCTGATCGCTGATGACAACGACGCTAATCGGGAATTGCTCGAGGCCTATCTCGTGAATGTTGACTGCGAGATCGAGACTTCGATTGATGGTCAAGACACGCTGGACAAGGTCGCATCATTCAATCCTGATCTGGTTCTGCTGGATGTCATGATGCCGCGGTTGAGCGGATTTGAGGTATGTGAAAAACTGAAAGGGAATCCCGAAACCAGCCGTGTCATGATCCTGATGGTCACCGCATTGAATGAGTTGGGTGACATCGAGCGTGCTGTGTCAGCTGGTACGGATGACTTTCTCAGCAAACCGGTCAATCAGGTCGAGTTGCTCAAGCGGGTTGAGAATATGCTCAAGCTCAAGGGAACCGCGGACGAGTTGGATCGCTTGCGGCAGTACATCCAGGACATGGAAGAAAGCAACTGAACGTCGCTGCTTTTCGTCGCTGCTTTTCGTCGCTGCTTTTCGTCGAGGTTCACCGCTGCCCTCAAGCAGCTTTCGAGGATAACCAGCCTCAGGCTGTTGGCTTTCGATCAGCATCGGAGCTGGGACGTAACGGATCGTTTTTGTTGAGATCCAGTATCGTTTTCACGACGTCGATCATCTGGTCCAGCCTGAACGGTTTGAATAGCACGCATTTCGGGTGAAGCCCGTTCTGTCGTGCTTTCACGATGGAATGTCCCGGGTCGTACCCGAATCCCGTCATCAGAACCATTGGTACCCGGTGAATGATGTCACCGAGTCGCAACATGAGTTGATAGCCGCTGAAGTCGGGTAAGCGAATGTCGCTGATAATGACGTCATAGCCGCTTGAACCTCCACTGCTGCGAACCATCATCACGGCTTCTGCACCTTTTTGTGCAGTTTCAACGACGCAACCGTACCGTTCCAGCAACTGATGCGCGTCTTCGCGAACTTGCTCATCAGCATCAACTACAAGGATTCGTTTATCTCTCAGCGCTGCGTGTTGCGGTGATTGCACACCGGCTGGGACTGCTTCCAGGGGTGTCATTCGCTGACCAATCTGTTGAATGGTCTGCTTGATGTCTCGCGCATTGTGCAAGATTCGCCGCAAACGATCGACCACTTCTGGACTGTGCCCTATGTAACCCTCCATCACATTCACAGCGTCATTTAGGATTTCATCAACGGGCATCGCTACTGCGCTGTGAATAGCATCACACGATTGTTGAGCAGTGTTGGCTTTTTGTGCAACCAAAAGCTCGAGTGTGTTCAGTGCAAAGGCAACGTCGCGAGCGAAAATTTCCAGGAACTGAAGGTCACTGTCGGTGAATGCGGCGGGTTCCGGGCTTTCAACATTGATTGTGCCAAGCACCTGATCGTGCAAAATCAGAGGGGCTGTTAAGGAACTGCGTGATGTACTTGTCCCCGGAATGAATAAGGGATCATTCTCGACGTCGTGGCAAACGTAGCTCATGCCGCTGGCCGCCACGTAGCCGGTAATGCCGTTACCTTGAGGGTGTGCAAAGAGTTGCCGATCAGATGCATCCTGATCAATCTCAACGCTCAACAGCGGAACGAGATTACCTGTCGCATGTTCGAGTAGCCGTATCTCAATGACCTCGAAATTGAGTAGATCGCTTAAATAATGGCGTATGTTCTCTTTCAGAAGGTCGATCCGGTCGTCAACCTCCATCATGAAAATCTCTGTAGGACGAAGGTCCGCCAGTTCGCGACCTGCCTGATGGATCGCAGCTAGTTTTTGCTGTTGGAGGATTTCATCCGTAACGTCGCTGACTGTCACGATCAATTGCCGTGAGTGATTGCTTTGCACGATCGGTGCGGCATGAATCTGATAGTACCGATTGCCATCACTGTGCAGCGTGCTGGTACTTTCTTCGCTGGTGGCCAATGCGGTATGAAATGGGCAGAAATCAGGTCCCATGATCTCGGGATTCGACAGTAAATCGTAGAAATTCCTGCCAGCCACCGGCACATTGTCCGTGCCCGCCCACTCAATCAGGCGATCATTCGCCCAAAGCACGCGCATGTCCGAGTCCATCAACGCCACGCCTTCTGGCATGTCTCTCAGCATCAGCCCACTCTGGGCAATTCCACGCAGCTCACTGATTTGAGGCAACTGGTCCCGAGCAATCCACACCCCATCAATGGCTGGTTCATTCAAAGCGTCGACGACAGCAATGGAAGTATCGACGAGAATCACGCTTTCCCGTGCGATTTCACTGGGAAGCGTGGTCGGATCTCCAACGCAGATCAATTTGCCTGATTCGCTCATGGACTGTGTCACCGCCTGAGGCGATCGATTCATCGACCTTCTCCTATCACAACCCGTCTTGGCACTCCAAGACGTGGAGTCACGACTGAGCCGAAGCGTGATCGCTCACGATTGGGCTGTTGCCGCCCGGCACAGAACAAAGCAATCGACCGCCTATGGACGAACCGTGAAACACGGTGGAGGCCCAACGTTCTGACACCACTTTGAATCATAGGGAACAAGGCATGTTTTGTCACAGGTGCCGACTTCTGAAGATGGGGAATAATTTTCACAAAATTACCCCTCTTCGTGGCTATCGGCTCTTCCTAATCGATTCTTGCCCTTTGGGTGAAGAAAACTCCCGGCTTCTGGTTTGGGCTGTCATTGTGGCCGGATTGCTGGGGTTGAGTGGTGTGTTGGTCTCAGCGTTCGCGGTGTCATGGTCTGATCGAGAGGCCAACTTACCTGCCCGAATGATGCCTACAGAAGAAGACTCACGTCCGAAGACAGAGGCCGGAAAAGCAAACGTCTAGCCGTTGCCACCGGTCCCAATTCATGACCGCTGTGAAGTCTGGCCAAAACTCAGCTCTTTTACCCCGCCCTGTTTCCCAACGCATATCGAAGACAGACCCGAGGCGGAGCTCACTGAGCATTGATTGCAGGTCTGATTTTCCGCGCCTTTGTGATGTCGCTCACCCAGGAAAACTGCCTCTGGGAGGCTACGAAAGTTCCGAGCAGATTTACCTACCCCCCAAGTGTGCAACCCGAGGTAGAGGGATGTCTCGTTTAAATTGCCCCGTTTTCCCATCTTCGTCGGGTGGCGCAGATTGACACGCGATCTGCAACGCCTAGACTCAGGCGCCTTGGTGGGTCTCTGCATAAGCTGTGTAGTTGTTAAATCTTGCCATCAAGGAATCTTGTTTGCTTGCATTTTGCGGGCATTATTGGGAGGGAATAGACAGAAATGAGATCGAGATTGATGCACGGTGTGCTTGGGATTTTGGCAGCGTTGTTGTGCAGCGTCGGGGCCGAAGCGGCATGTGGCAGTTGCAATGGATGCAAAACTAGTTCTGCCTGCGCTACGGATTGTGGCGAAACGAAAACTGCGTGCGGTACCCGCACGGTTACGCGTTCTCAGTATGTCACTGAGACCCGGATGGTTCCTCACACGAGCTATCAGCGTGAAACACGCACGAGAATGAAAAACGTCACTCGGAGAGTGGCTAAAGTCGAAAATCGTGAACAGACATACACAGTTAATGTCCCTCACGAGAAAACACGTACTGAAACCTACAAGGTAAATGTTTGTGTTCCGTATACAGAGGAAGTGACTTACAAGGTTCAAGTACCAGTAACGACTCAGGTCGAGCAGACCTATCAGGTCTGCGTGCCGTACACAGAGGAGGTCGAGCAGACCTACACCGTTTGTGTGCCCAAGACTGAGGAAGTGACTGAAACTTACAAAGTGATGGTTCCTTACACAGAGAAGGAAACTTACAAAGTGATGGTTCCTTACACAGAGCAGGTCGAGCAGACCTACAGTGTCAAGGTTCCTGTGAAGAAGACTCGCGAAGTTGAGTATCAGGTTTGTGTTCCTTACACCGAACAGATCGAGCAAACGTACACCGTTTGTATTCCTGAGACGACGATGACCAAGCAGACCTACAAGGTTTGTGTTCCTCACACTGAGATGGTTCAGCAGACGTACACTGCTCGTGTACCTGTTAAGGAAACAGTAACTCAGACTTACATGGTCAGAGTTCCTTACGTCGAGGAAGTTGAGCAGACTTACACGGTGATGGTTCCCTACACTGAGGAAGTTGAGCAGACTTACAATGTTCGCGTTCCTTACACCGAAGAAATCGAGCAAACTTACACAGTTCAGGTTCCAATGCAGGAAACTGTGAGTGCGGAGCGAACTGTCACCAAGTGCGTTCCTGTGACTACGATGCGAACTGTGACCCGTGATCGGGGTAGCTACGAGTGTCAGGCAGTGCAAGTTGCTTGCGGCGGATGCAATCGTGGTTGTCGCAATGGCTGTAATGATGCCTGTGGCGGAACCAAAACGGTTTACAAGCGTGTGCACGTTCCGAATCTGGTAACTGAAGAAGTGCCTTGCACAACTTACGAGCGTCAAACCACCAAGGTGCCTTACACCTACACGGTGACTAGTTGCAAAACTGAGACTCGCACCCGCAAGGTGCCAGTGACTCGTTGCAAGACTGAAACGCGAACTCGCAAAGTTAGTGTTACCAAGTGTCGCCCTGAGCAGCGAACACGGATGGTTAAAGTCCAGAAGTGTCGTACTGAAGAGCGTACTCGTGATTGTGTGGTCACTAAGTACCACACTGAGCAACGAACTCGTGAAGTTCCTGTCTGCAAGACTCGTCTTGAAGAGCGGACTCGCGAAGTGCCTGTTACGACTTATCGTCGCGAAAACCGCACCAAGACTGTTCCTGTTTGTAAAACACGAATGGAAACTCGGACTCGTGAGGTAGCCTACTGTGAGATGGCTGTTGAAGAGCGAAAGCGGATGGTTAACGTTTGCAAGACGCGAGAAGAAGAGCGAACTCGTGACGTTACTAAGTGCCGTGTTGAAGAGAGGACACGCACGGTTCCCGTGACAAAGATGGTCAAGGAAACACGAACTCGAAAAGTTCCTGTTACCAAGACACGCATGGAAGATCGTACTCGCATGGTCTCGCAGACCACTTGCAAGACCGAGGAGCGGACTCGTACCGTTAATCGGACTCGCATGGAAACTCAGGAAAAGACTCGCGAAATCAAGTACACCCAGTGTGTACCTGAGGAGCGGACTCGTACTTGTAACGTGACGGTCTACAATACTGTTACGGAAGAGGTACCAGAGGAGTACACCGTGTGTGTTCCTGTCACCACGATGAAAGAAGTACAGGTTCGCGTATGCAAACCTGTGACGACTGAAGTCTCCTGCGGTTGCTGCAAGTAATTTGCACCATCTGTGAGATTCATTTTAAGAATCAAGCCCCACGAGTTGTCTGTGAAGACGGCCCGTGGGGTTTTCTTTTGGCGTTGCATGGCTGGTCTGCTGTTCGCAATTACGGCATCATGGACGCTTTGATCATTCTTCGATCCTGAGTTTGTGACCGGAGGTTTATTGTGCAGTATGTCGATGTCAAAGTTCACGCAAATGTGGCGACGATCCTGATGGATCGCCCGCAAACACGAAATGCGCTGAATCCACAATTGATCGAGGATTTGACGACAGCTTTCTCTGATATCTATCAGGAAAAGCGAGTTGCTTCGGTTGTTCTGACAGGAAGTGGAGATCATTTTTGTTCCGGGATTGATCTCAATGTGCTGTCCGAGATTGCCCAAATGTCAGAAAGTACGGCTTTGCCAGAGTGGTTGGCAATCTGGCGAAATCTAACCGAACTGTATGAGGTCATGCTTCGCTTTCCAAAGCCGATTGTTGCGGCAGTGGATGGAGGTGCACTAGGTGCAGGGCTCGGGCTTGCTCTGGCCGCCGATCTGATTGTGGCTTCACATCAGGCAAAGTTCGGAGCGATTGCCGTGCGTCGTGGACTGGTTGGTGGGGCAACG
>Ga0055584_100005383_pt1 | contig 12528 bp, 10 predicted proteins | sample OSDHelmetaG_FD_58716 | JGI IMG/M metagenome (GOLD analysis project Ga0055584, IMG submission 58716) | Pelagic marine sediment microbial communities from the LTER site Helgoland, North Sea, for post-phytoplankton bloom and carbon turnover... | ecosystem: Environmental > Aquatic > Marine >... | reverse complement strand
CGTCAGTTGGGCAGAAGATGATACGCTGCTTCCCATTGAGAAAATGAGAAGTAGGACAACAATCCGAAGTGAGTTGCGAAGAATGGCCGAAACATCCATAGATGGGGCTCCTTGTAGTCTGAATTCAGTTTGATGGCTCTGGGCCGGTTTGTACCTTTCGACCCGGCTGCGTGGTCTATCCTTAAGATAGTTCTTCGCAACCGGCCGCCCATCAAAATAGGAAAAAGAGCGACTCAGTCGATGAATTTCTGTGTGTGTATTAAGCAGGTTCCTGACGTGCAGGCATCGGTCCAAACTGGACGGATGGTATTGAATGCCTACGATGCGTCGGCACTTGAGGAAGCTCTCGTTATCAATCAGGGGTCAGAAGACCGCATTGATCTAGTACTCGTCGGACCGTCATCGGCCAGCGAGACAATTCGAAAGGCGCTGGCAATGGGGGCGTCGGATGCTACCCATCTAGTCATCGATGAGGCTGCTGCGCTGGATTCGCACGCTGTGGCTCATCTGCTGGCAGGCCATTTTAAAGACCATACGTATGATGTAATCCTGACTGGGAAACAATCGCAGGATTCTGATGCTGGTTTGGCAGGGAGTATGCTAGCCGAATTGCTGGGTCTACCCTATGCTACTAACGCTGTTGGATTGAAAGCCGATGGCGATGCGATGGTTGTGACGAGACAAGGGGATGCCGGACAGGAGATCATAGAGATTTCCACACCGTGTCTGGTTACCTGTTCAAACGACATGAACAACCCACGTATTCCTGCGCTCAAAGGTATTATGGCTGCCAAGCGAAAGCAGATTGCAACTGACACTCCTGAGGTGCCAGGGTCTCGCACCGTTATTACGACTACCGCACCTCCTCCAAATCGGGAGCCTGGAATTAAACTTGAAGGAGAGCCTGAAGACGTTGTCTCTGAATTGGTTAGACGTCTTTCTGAAGAAGCGGGCGTCATCTAATTCGTTCGTGTTGAATGGAAGTAGCGTTGAGAACCGATCCATCTGGAATATGAAACCCATTTTAGTCTTTCTGTCCGTTCAGGACGGCCGCATTAAGCGCAGTTCACTTGAAGCAATGACTCGAGCCCGTGAGGTGGCATCGGAGCAAGGTGCTGATTTGCACGCAGCTCTACTGGGCTCCAAGAGCTCGGAGCTTGCCACCGAGGCCAGTAATCACGGTGCTACCACCATTTATTTGCTTTCAGACCCGGTGTTCGACTCTCATCTCAACGCTCCTGTGATTGCGGGCCTAGAGGCGGTGATTCGAAAATCCGATCCTAGATTGCTTGTTATGGCGTCCACGGAGGCTGTAAAGGATGTACTCGGATCCTTAAGTGTTCGATTAGACGCTGCCGTTCTACCCGATGTAGCGTCTTTCGATGTTGCGGGGGAGGAAGTAGTATGTCAGCGGCCAGTTATGGCGGCAAAGATGTTAGCGACTACGCACAGTTCGCATTCTTTAGTCATCGTATCTGTTCGCTCCGGTTCCTATGAGGCAACCCCATCTCCTGTAGATGCCACGGTTGAAACCGTTCCTTTTGTCTTCGATGCCGCCGACCTTGGCCTTACGATTCGAGAAATCGTTTCATCGGCTGGTAATACAGTAGACCTATCAGAAGCTCGCGTAGTGGTTGCAGCAGGGCGTGGGGTTCGAGACGAAGCTGGTCGTGACCTTGTCCTAGAGTTGGCATCGATAACCGGCGCAGCCATTGGGGCTTCAAGAGCAGTCGTTGAAACTGGACTTTTTCCTGCAACAGCGCAGATTGGTCAAACAGGAAAAGTGGTATCGCCGGATCTTTACTTCGCCGTCGGAATTTCCGGTGCTATCCAGCATGTGGCAGGAATGGCCAACAGTAGGATCATTGTGGCTATAAATAAGGATGCAGACGCTCCTATTTTTGATGTGGCCACCTATGGAATAGTGGGTGACTGTTTCAACATTTTACCGCTTCTCAATGCGGAACTGAAGAAGGCTCTTGCCTGAAGGCTCCTAGATGGAAGATAAGTTTGACTGTATCATTGTGGGTGGGGGCATCGCAGGACTCAGTGCCGCGATGACTTTGGCCCGCGGTAACGCTCGTTTCTTGCTAATTGAACGTGGCGAGTTCTGCGGTGCGAAAAACGTGTCTGGGGGTGTCTTATGGGGAAGCGATCTGGCCCGACTGGTACCTGAGTATTGGAAAGAAGATGCTGGATTTGAGCGATTTGTTAGCCATCGACGGCTCACGTTCATGGATGAGCAATCAGCCTTCAGTGTAGATTTCAAATCAAACCATTTTGCAGAAACGCCTTACACGGGTGTTACGGTGCTCCGCGCAGTGTTTGATGCATGGTTTGCGGGTAAGGTTCAGGAGGCCATCGATCAGAGTGAACACCCAGATGAGTCGTTCATTGCGACAGATATTTTGGTTGAGGAAGTGGTGATGGAAGACGGTCGTGTGGTAGGCATCCGGGCAGGGGAGGAGACCTTCCTCGCTGACTGTGTCATCATAGCAGAGGGCGTCAATAACTTGCTCACCCGCCAGGTAGGGCTAGAAAAGCCATACGTAGCGTCAGATCACGTGGCAGTTGGTGTCAAGGAGGTCCTGAAGCTTGACCAGAACGTACTCGAGGATCGGTTTCAGCTGTCTGGACGATCGGGCCTCACAAATGAGTTTGTGGGGGCCTGTTCAGAAGGCGTGGAGGGTGGAGGCTTTCTATACACGAACCAAGATTCAATCTCCTTAGGACTCGTTTTAGGAATGAATGACCTGAGGGATAAACAGAAAACTCCGTACGACGTCCTTAACACGTTTAAAGAACATCCTGTTGTCGCCGATATGATTCGGGGCTCAGAAACAGTCGAGTATTCCGCACATGTGGTTTCCACAGGAGACATTAAAGGCATGCCAGCGGAAATATTTGGTGATGGCGTTATGATTGCCGGAGAGGCTGCGCACCTGTTGCTTAATGCCGGAAAGGCAATTCAGGGCATGGATTACGCCATGCGAAGTGGAATTCTTGCCGCGGAAACTGCCCTCGAGGCCTCTAAGGCAGATGATCATTCCTCATCTATGCTGTCTAATTATCGTAAGGCACTAGAGAGCAGCTATGTTCTGCAGGACATGCGTTCTTTCCAAGATGCCGTGCATCTTCTCCACCGGGAGGAAATGTTTTCTACTATTCCGAATCTGGTGTGTGATTTCGGTAGGCAGTTCTTCACTATTGACTCCGAACCGACCATGAAAGCATCAGCCATGATGCGAGCATCCATCAAGCGACATGCGTCGTATTGGGACCTGGTAAAATTAGGATTAAAAGGAGCCAAAGCCTTATGAGCGTCGAAAATACCAAACGACTAAGCGTTGCTGATCGGCTTGGCCTGGCTAATTACCGGAACCAGGGTCGCACGGATGCGCGTGCACACATTGAGGTGGATACCGATATCTGTAACACAACGTGTCCGCATAAGTGTACGACGCGTGTTTGCCCGGCCAAGTGTTACACCTTGGATGAGAGTGGTAACGTCCACTTTCAATTCGAAGACTGCATCGAGTGCGGCACATGCCTTTATGCATGTGATCAAGGTGCCGTAACCTGGCGCTTTCCTCACCCCGAAGAGGGAAGAGGTGTCAATTGGTCACTAGGCTGATCTATCCTTTACTGCCTTAGGAATTATCGTCCTTGGTCTCTTCCTCTGTTCCCTCAGAGGCGTCATCAGCAGCTGCTTTTGACGGCTTCTTTTTGGCTTTTGCTTTCTTCGTCGCCGTGGGCTTAATGTCTGCACCGTCCCCACCTGGAGCTTCAGAAGCGGCATCATCTACGTCCGTTGCATCAGCTTCAGCCGATGCCTCAAGTACATCATCTTTTTTTGCTGGAGCTGCTTTCTGTGGCGTTTTCTTTTTGCGGAAGCTCAATTCGCCCGTGTCCTTCTTTACGTCGTACGTAATAACTAGTGTATCATTCTCCCCCAGATCATGTCCCAAAATGGCCTCTGCCATGGGGTCTTCTACGTACTTCTGAAGTGCGCGGCGAAGTGGACGAGCTCCAAATTTTGCATCGTACCCTTTGTCAACGAGGAACGTCTTGGCGCTGGTCTGAAGCTCAACCGTTACACCAACTTCCATCGCCCGAGCAAATAACTCGGCAGCCATAATGTCGATGATTTCGGTGATGTGCTTTTTCTCTAGAGGATGGAAGACGATGACGTCGTCAATCCTGTTTAGGAATTCCGGATTGAAAACGCGTTTCAGAGCGTCTTCCACCGTCGACTTCATCGTGGCATAGTTGAAATCCTGCCCTCCTTGAGAAAAACCAATGCCTTTGCCAAGATTCTTGATGTCTCTGGCGCCAATGTTTGAGGTCATGATGATGATCGTATTGCGGAAATCAACTTTCCGTCCTAATCCGTCCGTCAATAGGCCATCATCAAGAACTTGGAGTAGAATATTAAAGACGTCAGGGTGCGCCTTTTCGATTTCATCGAGCAATACGACCGAATAAGGCTTGCGGCGCACTTTTTCTGTCAGTTGTCCACCTTCCTCATATCCAACGTAACCAGGAGGCGCACCTACGAGCCGTGAAACGGAGAACTTCTCCATGTATTCGCTCATGTCGATCCGGATCAAGGCATCCTGCGAATCGAATAGGTAATGCGTCAACCTCTTTGCGAGTTCTGTTTTACCAACACCCGTTGGACCTAGGAAAATAAAACTTCCAATTGGTCGTTTCGGGTCTTTGAGACCGGCACGGGTCCGCCTGATCGAGCGGGCCAGCTTCCTAATAGCCTCATCCTGCCCTATAACCTGGCCTTTTAGCTCAGTCTCCATATGCAGGAGTTTCCGAGTTTCTGACTCAGAAATCTTATCTACAGGTACCCCCGTCATCATGGCTACGACTTCAGCAATGTCTTGAGAGGTAACATCGTAAATCTCGGTCTCTGCCTTTTCTTCCCAGGTTTTCTTTTCAGTCTCCAGCTCTTCTAGCAGTTTCTTTTCCTTGTCGCGTAGGCGAGCTGCTTCTTCAAATTTCTGACTCTTCACAACCTGATTCTTCTCTTCACGGACTTCTTCGATGTCCGTTTCTAACTTGACGATAATCTCAGGTACTTTGATGTTATTCAAGTGAACGCGGGCACCTGCTTCATCTAGAACATCAATAGCCTTGTCCGGAAAGTAGCGGTCAGTGATATATCGCTCAGACATCTTGACCGTTAAATCGATAGCATCATCGGTATACTTTACGTTGTGATGATCCTCGTATTTATCCCGGATGTTGCGGAGAATCTCTCGTGTTTCTTCTGGGGTAGCAGGATCAACCACAATTTTCTGAAAACGACGATCGAGCGCGCCGTCCTTCTCAATGTGCTGACGGTACTCATCCAGGGTTGTCGCACCAATGCACTGAATTTCGCCCCGAGCAAGTGCCGGTTTGAACATGTTGGATGCGTCAAGGCTTCCGGATGCACCGCCTGCTCCAACAATCGTGTGCAATTCGTCAATAAAGAGAATGACATCGGGGCTTTTTTCCAGCTCGTTCATCACCGCTTTCATGCGCTCCTCGAACTGACCCCTATACTTCGTTCCAGCTACAAGGGCAGCAAGATCAAGGGTAACAATGCGTTTGTCATAGAGAACGCGACTAACCTTTCTCTTGACGATGCGCATCGCCAACCCTTCGGCAATAGCTGTTTTACCAACACCTGGTTCACCAATCAACACCGGGTTGTTCTTCTTACGCCTGGATAAGACTTGCGCGACTCGTTCAATTTCTGGTTCGCGACCGACTACGGGATCTAGTTTGTCTTCCTCAGCAAGGCTGGTAAGGTCACGGCCAAAATTATCCAAAACAGGTGTTTTGCTCTTTTCACCCTTGCCACGATCCTTCCCGCCGGAGGAGCGTGCAGCACCTTTTCCGCTTCCACTGCCTCCGCTACTACCAGGAGTCGAGGATGCACGCGTAGCTGGCGCCTTGCCGCTTATGATTGTGTCGAGGTCAGAGCGTACCGCATCGTACGTAACGGAAAAGCCTTGTTGCAGAATTTGCGCAGCTAAGTTTTCATCATCTCGTAGAAGGGAAAGCAACAAATGCTCTGTTCCGATAACATCACTCTTGTAGAGCTTTGCCTCTAGATAGGTGATTTTCAACACCTTCTCGGCTTGTTTCGTCAGAGGAATGTTGCCGACAGTTAACGTTCCGCCTGTGCTGCGGACCGTGTCTTCAATCGATTTCTTGAGCTTGAATAGGTCGCAGCCGAGATTACGGAGGATTTTGACCGCAATGCCTTCTCCTTCACGGATGATGCCGAGCAGTAAATGTTCGGTTCCGATGTAATCGTGACCAAGACGGATTGCCTCTTCACGACTGTAGGAAATGACGTCTCTGACGCGATTTGAAAAATTGCCTTCCATGCTACTTTTTTGAATGCCGACCCAGTGACCAGACGTGTCGGGAGGAGATGCGAAGTCCTCTCCGTTATAGAAGAATGATGTTTAGGCCGAAAAACTAGATCCGCACCCGCATGTAGCGGTTGCGTTCGGGTTATCAAACGTGAATCCGCGTGCATCGAGACCATCTTGGTAATCGACGACGGTACCCATCAAATAAAGTCCATGACGCTTATCCATGAAAACGTTGATACCATCCACTTCAAACTGAATGTCGTGGTCACGTTTGCGGTCAAAACCTAGGATATAACTCATGCCTGAACATCCACCACCTTTGGCTCCTACTCGTAAATGGTAGCCATCCGGAATGTTTTTAGCCGACATAATTTTGCGAATCTCTTCAGCTGCCCGCTCCGTCAATGAAACGGGGCCTGTGCTTTGAACTTTTTCCTGTTCTGCTACGATACTCATGGACGTCTTCGGTGTCGGATTAGTGTCGGCGCGTGTTAATCAGCTCCGTGTCGATGCAACGATGCCATAAAACCGCTGTTCCTCCATCCACCGATAAGGGAGGAGGACAACCAAAAGATCAGGCGTGCTGTCCTAGGTATCGAATAAGAGCGCGGGACAAAAGGATAGAAGTAGGGGCGAGCACGGACTCTTCAATGTCGAATTGGGAGTCATGCAGAACAAATGCCGTTTCGGGACTACTGCACGTACCAATTCGCAATAGCGCCCCTTTCACATGGCTCAAGTAATGAGCAAAATCCTCGGCTCCCAAGCTAGGTATCGGGATATCATAAATCGCGTCAGATCCCTTGTCTTCAAGGATCGTTTTGCGGACAACTTCGATCACTTCTTTACTGTTTACCACTGGCGGCGATCCAAGATCGAAATCTACCTCAATCTTTGCTCCGTTCCCTTCACCAATAAGCCGTGCGGTCTGTTCTATGCGCGATTTAAATACGTCCCTGTCCTCATTGGCAGTGCACCGAAACGTTCCACCGAGTTCAGCCTCGGCAGGTATGACATTATAGGCCTCTCCGGCATGCAAGCGACAGATCGCAATGACGGCTGGCTTTCGTGGGTCAGAGATACGACCTATCATCTGGTACATCGCATTCATGATCTGGGAAGCAATCCAGATCGTATCAACGGCCTGATGAGGGCGAGCTGAGTGCCCAGTGGAGTCAGCAACAATTCGGACTCGAAACCGATCAGCTGAGGCCGTTGCCGGGCCAGACATGAGGCCAATTTTGCCTGCCTGAACGGTAGGGTCAACGTGAGAAGCAAGGACGGCGGAAAGGCCATCTAGGACACCGTCCCGAATCAAGAGGGGTGCACCACTAGGAATTCCTTCTTCATTAGGTTGAAAGAAGACGCGTACGGTGCCGTGAATAAGGTCCCTATGTTGGTCTAAATAGACAGCGATACCGATCGCGATGGACGTATGGGCATCATGGCCACACAAATGGGCGATTCCAGGCAGGGTAGAGCGATAAGGGACCTTCTTGAGGTCTTGAATTGGAAGCGCATCAATGTCCGCCCGATAACCGATTGTCGGACCTGGATGGTCTCCCTCGATGTCAACATAGAGCCCTGTTGTGGCGAGCGGACCATGAACCGTTAAACCATGAGTTTCCAGTATTTCCCTGATGAAGCGGGATGTCTTGAATTCATGAAGCCCGAGTTCTGGGTTACGATGTAGGTGCCGCCGGACGGACACAAGAAGCGTAGAAAGATGCTCTTGATCTGTAAAGTCTGCGTCAGGTGCGAGCGCGATTTCAGCTACTTGGGATTGCTCAGAGTCGACGGTAAGTGACATATAGACGCTTCTAGGTGCGCTCTCTAATTCAGTGGGGTCAAAAGAATTCCTCGGGAGTGAATCGAGGGGGCATCCTCATAGTACTTATTGTAATATAAGGATAACCTGTAAGCAGTTGGGACTGATCAAGACTAACTTATACCATGCCGAAGCGTTTCCTGAAAAACCATTCGATAGTCAAAAGAAACAGCATAAAGAACAGCAAAGGCATCAATTGCCACAACCTGATCTGCTCCATAGAGGTTGTAGTGACGGGCAGGTAGCTAGGCAACGCCCGAATAGCCTCGTTCATGCCATTCACGTTGGAACTTACGAATGCAACACCACCAGATCGAGAAGCAAGGCCACTCATAAGGTTGCCATCGGCACGAGTTTGACGGAATTCTATGGCGCGCTTGCCAATAGAAAAGCTGCCAGTATCTTTTCCTAGGATTGCATCATCTCGGGAGGCAGCAGCACGATACTCATACGCGCCGGAAGGGAGTGTTCCTATGTCAAGTCCATATCTGCCATTGCCCCTAGCCAACATTTCAAAAGGGAATATCTGACCTTCGGGGCTTGTTACCTGTAGGGAGAGAGATGCATCAGAAATCGGCCGCAATGATTCGTCATATACCTCACCGCGAAGGTTTACAGATTCTCCTTCTGCGAACTCCCTCTCAGCTGGATAGACCCGGACCAGTCGGTCATCATCAGATGCGTAAAGCCATTGAATTAGGTTGGCGAACATGGTCTTAAAGCGATCTGCTTCGAACTTCAAGTCCTCAGGTACCAGCGTCCAACGCCAAAAACCATTCGCCAGCAATGCGGCAGACTTTACTGAGCCCCGGCGCATGACAGCAAAAAGTGGGTCCAGAAGAGCAATACCACGGATCTCAACGGATGCCAACTCTGTTGCTCCAGGAGCCGTGGACCACGTACTTTCGCTTACATACAGAGGTGGAAGCCGCCTCCACAAAGAGGCGTCTTGACGATCAGCTATGTCAAAGATAGCATGGGAAGTAGCACCGGGCATTTGATTCATACTGCCCGGCACAAAGGAATCTCTACTTGATTCTAGGGTTACGGGTAGAAGCGCTCCAAACTCACTGTCTAGCCGGGCTAATGATGTTTCGTGATCTAATACAAATAGAAAGGGAGTACCACTAGCAATCTGTTCAGCGATACGACGTGCGTCGGCCGGAATAGTGGCGGGTCCTGGAAATCCAATGGAAAGTATCAAGTCATAAGACCCCAGATCTGTTGGCAACTCGCCTTCAATGAAGCCCCCGCGACGACTTTGCACGAACATGGTAAGTTCAGCCGTGTCATCCTCGTGGATTAGGCGTGAAAGAGCCGAAACGTCGGGGGATGGTGCACCTGCTACCAAAAGAATCGACTTCTTTTGATCTAAAACCTGAACACTAAACCGATGGTCGTTGTTACGCCAGGTGGCTTCGGTCTCATATCGAGTAAGCGCCACTCGGAATTCACGTCTGCCTGGATCGCGCGCTTCAAATTCGAGATCAACCACAACCTCTGTCCCGGATCGTGGGAGCGTCAGTCGCTCTGTTGATATGACGCGCGACCCCTCCATCAGGGAAAGCACTAGTGGAGAAGGTGTAATGCCCTCGTTACGAACCCTCACTTGTACCGGGACGATGGATCCGGCGTACGTGAGCTCATTCGTAATAACATCCGCAATTCTAACATCCCGCTGAGCGGACGTATCTCCGTGCGCAACCGTCATGAGTGGAACAGGAAATTGCTCAGCTAGGTGGAGGGGGTTAGAACCAGCGTTGTACAAGCCATCACTTACAAGAATCAGAGCGGAAAGGTTGTCGTCAGCTAGTTGAGAGGCCGCATCAGAAAGGGCGCTAGCAATATTGGTCCGCGAACTAGAAAGGGTTACGGTGTCAAGACTATCGATGATGGAAAGGTTGTCGGCGAACGTATAGAACCGTGTATTAAACCCGGTCGTTTCCGCTCTGATTGCCTCCATCAAGTCCATTGAACCGGATCTCGGAGCTCCAAGTAAGGAGTCAGCAAGTGCCATACTTTCAGAGCTGTCAAAGAGGACGGCTACGACAGGCTCTTCCGTTCTTGCTGTTTGTTTTTGAAGCAGAGGTTCAAATAGCAGGAATAAAATGACGGCTAAAGACACAAAACGTAGCGAGCCTAGAAAGAAACGCTTGAGGGGGTCTATCTCAGGAATAGTCGTCCTGTAAGTCCACCAGGCTCCCGCCCCTGCAATCGAAAGAAGGAGAAGTAGAAAAAGAGGTGATTGGCCAAACGTCAGGTTCAAAACGGATCAGATAAATGGGTAAATGAGCCAGCCGAGATATCCGAGGAAACCAGCTAGAAGGAGGGATCCGGAAAGCCTAGACAGTTGATGCTTCCTGCGAGCAAGAGGCCAGAGTAACAACGAAAAACCAATCATAATTGGCATGTGAAAGCTAATCGACTCTGTATGTACATCCATAGGCTGAATGACAGATACGGCTCCAATTACGAACAAGATGTTCAGCATGTTACTGCCCAAAATATTGCCTACTGACAGATCGGACTCATTCTTCGACATTGCCATGAGGCTAGCAGCCAGCTCCGGGAGACTCGTGCCAATACCAACGATGGTCAAGCCAACGATTGTTGGGTCGATGTCAAGTATGATGGCCATGCTGAGCGCGGCATCAACCATAAAACGGGCACCAAGCGCTAATGCTGCCATGCCTGCGACAATAAGTAGAACCCGAACAAATGGTCCTGTCTTTTCATCATGAAGCCACTTTTTGAGACCCGAATGCGGCACGAAGAAGTCATCGTTGTGACCTTCTACGGCGGTTACCGAGTGGGATAGGTTTCGGCTAGAGGTTTTAATGATGAATGCTAGGAATGCAACCAAGCCAGCAACGAGGATAAATCCATCTAATCGAGATATTGCGCCGTCCAACGAGAGGAAGTAGAAGAGACCCGTAACAGCCAGCATCATCGGATACTCCTTCTTCAAGGCTTCCCCGTCAAACGCAATTGGGAGGATTACCGCGCTTAGCCCAAGTATTAGGGCAATGTTGGCAATGTTCGACCCGATAATGTTTCCTACGGCCAGTCCGTCTTCGCCTGCGCTAACTGCGAACAGATTCAGTAGGAATTCGGGGAGTGACGTTCCAAGTGCGACAATGGTCAACCCAATAATCATGGGGCGTATTCCGAACTTCTTAGCTACTTCGGAGGCCCCATCAATCAACCAATCTGCTCCTAGGTAAAGGATTCCAAGGCCGAGTATGAAAACAACAATGTGTGTAAGCATGCTTGCCGGCGTCAGAAATGACAGGGTAGGTTCAGGCTGGAAAACTAACTAGATATTAAAGTTTTGGCTTTCGAAGCACATCACCGCTAAACCCTCCTGGTAGCAGCTCTTGCGCCGTCATTGCCTGCGGAGGTCCATCGATGCGGTCCATCCAAACCGTAGCTTCCGGGGCAAGTTCCAGAATTACTTGGCGGCATGCGCCACAGGGTGTACCACCTGATTCTTTCGGACATGAGACATAAATCTCAGTCGGCATTCCATAGTCGTATGCAATAATTGCGGAAAGGGCATTCCGCTCGGCGCAAAGCCCCTGACTCCAATCTGGGTGCTCGACATTGACTCCGGGAATATGGTGACCGTTCGCAGTTCGAATCACGCTTCCCACAGGAAAATCAGATTCAGGGCACCATGCCAGATCTGAGATATCCCGTGCTTGCTCAGCACCTTTCATGGTCGATGTTCCCCAGTCGGGGAGGAGAGGGAAGAGCGATTCCTTTGGCTCGGGAATGGTGCCGCCTAAATGGGCCGTTGTAGAGTCTGGGAAGATCCATTCGAAATTGGGCATTCCGCACAGGTAGGCTTTCTCTGCCTCCGTGAATGCGCGACTAGAGGCAATCATAGCAATATCCATGCGCGCAACAGAATGCAGCGTTGACATGGCATTGAGCAGAGCTGATATCGTCAAGGGAAAAGAGGCGTTCTCAACACGGCAACCATGGACCACCGAACCATCTTCTAGGAGAACGACAACACCTTCTCTACGATTTGAGTAAGGAGCATAGGAGTGTTCGGCTGACTGGGTAGACAGAGAAAACAGCAGTTCACTTGTTGTAGGCATGAAATACAATCGATTGTTAGGCTACCAATGATACGATAGCAAGACATGTCGATGATTACCAACCAAAAATTGGCACAGGGCGGAAACACGAACGAGCCACAAGTGTCTATCTTGGTTCAATGCCGGGATGGCGGAATAGGTAGACGCAACGGACTTAAAATCCGTTGACCTGTAAAGGTCGTGCGGGTTCGAGCCCCGCTCCCGGTACATA
>Ga0055584_100005382_pt1 | contig 12528 bp, 9 predicted proteins | sample OSDHelmetaG_FD_58716 | JGI IMG/M metagenome (GOLD analysis project Ga0055584, IMG submission 58716) | Pelagic marine sediment microbial communities from the LTER site Helgoland, North Sea, for post-phytoplankton bloom and carbon turnover... | ecosystem: Environmental > Aquatic > Marine >... | reverse complement strand
CAAGCGGCAACGGCGATACCGGCAACACAACCGGCGGTGGGAAAGAGACTGCTGAACCAACCCCGCAGATTGCCCCCGTTACGAATATCACCGTGGCCGCTCAGCCCGGTTCTACCGCCGGATGCCCCGCTCCCAAATGGTCGCTGAGTGCCGCTACCAGCGGTGGCCCGGTAGCCAGCGTGGTGGTGGTGTACTCAGGCGCGGCCAACGGCAAAGTGCAACTGTCGGGCGGTGGTGGAAAGTGGTACGGCTCCTTGGCGCTGCCGCAGGGGATCTATAAGTTTTACGCGGTTGCCTACGGCGAGGCAGGTAATCAGATCCAGTCCGGGACCACTGGCGGATCGATCAAGTGTCCCCCACCCGAGACAACTATCAAGCAGTCAGCTGAGCCCAGCCCCAACCTGACGTTGAAGGCGCCTGATCCCAGGTTCACCCAAGACCCAGCGCTCAAGCAGTAGCGTTTTCGGTCTTGGTGTTCTTTCGCTGCTGCCGTGCTGCGCAATGCCGATCACGGAGTGCGAAACTGTGCGCCTAGCCTGAATTCACAGACCCACTCAGGCAGGCGGAAGGAACATCGCGGTGTCGCCACAAGATTCGCAGATCAGCCAGGCGGCTCGGGCGCTGGCGGCGGCGGGTCGAGACGAGTCCCGGCCGTTGCGAGCAGCGGCCGACGTGGTGCGGCTGGTAGCTCACCGCGGCGCCGGCCACCAGCAAACCGATCCGCAGGGGCCACCGGAAAATACGCTCGCCGCGGTAGCGCACGGCTTTGCTGTTGGTGCTGATGCGGTAGAGGTGGATGTCTGGCTGACGGCAGACGGAGTCCCGATTCTGCATCACGATCGCACCACTGATCGCACGACCGATCGTGTCGGTCGCAGCATTACCGACCTGACCCTGGCCGAAGTCAGCGCGCTGGACGCCGGGTCCTGGAAATCTCCTCGCTGGGCGGCGCAGCCGGTTCCCACGTTGGCGGCAGTTGCTGCTGCGGTACCTGCCGAGCGAGGGCTAGTGGTGGAAATTGAGGAAGGGCCACAGGTAGTCCCGCACCTGTTAGCTGCCCTGCAGCCGGTAGGTCTGGCCGATGAACAGATCGTCTTCATCAGTTACAACCTGGACACCATTGCGGAGATGAAGAAATCCGCCCGACAGCATCGGGCCTACTGGATCGTCGACACACTGCCCCGATGGCAACTGGGTGGTTGGTGTCAGGGGCACCGGCGTGGGATCGCGAGCGAGCGGGTCGGCTACGACGAGGCGGCTAATCCGGGCTGGCTGGCTGAACAAGCCGTGGGTGCTGGTTTGGATGGCCTGGACACTTTGTTTGCCTACCCGCCGGAACTACCGCAGCAATTAGCCGCTGTCGGCTTGGATTGGCTGGTATGGACCGCTAACGATCCCCGAGCAATCGACAGCTGCATCGATGACGGGGCTTGGGGGATCACCACCGACAACACCGCGGACGTTGCCCGTTGGTTGTCCGCAGCGGAGATCGCGACGGCTCGAACTGCCGGGATCGCTTTCTAGTTGAACGGCGCTGACTAACCTGACCAGCGGCTAGCCTGGAGTAGTGATTCATCTACTTGGACTGATCGGCACCATCCTGGTGCTCAGTGCCTATCTGTTGTTGTCCACCGGTCGAGTCGAACCGGCCTCATACCGCTATCAACTGATGAACCTGCTCGGTGCACTGAGCCTGATTATCTATTCAGTGGTTCTGTCGGCATGGGCGGTCCTCGCGCTAAATGCCGTCTGGAGCGTCATCGCAACTGCAGCCATACTGCGGATTTCGCGAGATCGAAATATCGCTGCAACTGCCGAGTAGCCGATTCTTAGCAAATCTTGGTGCGCTGCGCCGATCCGATTCAGATTCCCTCGGCAGCCCAGCAGCAAGAGCTCAGCTCCGACGTGCTGACCCAGGTCGAGGTGCTGGCTGCGGCGATTGCCGTTCGGGGTGGGCAGATTGAGACATCCCAGCAGGCGCACTCGGATTGAACGGAATCCGTAGGTTCCGCGACAGTAGCGCCGCAGCGCCGTAGCGTGCAGGTATGAGGGGATTGCTGCTGCTGGCCTTGCTCGGGTTGCTGATAGCGGGCGCCGTCTGGCTGGCGCAGCGCTACCGGCCCAAGCCGAAGTCAGCAATTCCGTCAGGTCCGCCGCAGCTATCTCGCGAGCGTTCCGAACGCGCCACGGTGGCGTTCGGGTCGGAGCGGGGTCCCGGCACCTTGCGGCTCACACCGACTCAGTTGATCTTTGCCGGTGATTCGGGTCGGGTGGTCGTCTTGGAACGGATCGCCATCGTCGGTGTGAACGTCACCACTGACTTGCCCGATGGCTCAGTCGCTACACCAATACTGGCGGTCATGACGAGAACCGAGTCGCTGTACCTGTCGGTGGCAGACCCAGATCGATGGGTAGTACTGCTGAACTAGTGGCGGCCGGCCGGCTCAACTACTCGACTAGTCACGCGGTAACACCAGGTAGTTGGTACCTCCCATCACTCGCTGGGCAGGCGCCGGACTATTAACCAGATCAGGCAGTCCCAGCTGCCCCACCTCACCGGTTCCCCAACACCAGATGGTTGCGTCCGTCGCCAGTGAGCAACTGTGCCGGGCTCCGGAGGCGACGGCGCTACTTGCTGGTGAGTTGGGGACGGTAGTCAGGTTGAAGGCTGGTAGCCCGTTAGTACCGGTGCCGAGTTGGCGTTGGTTTCGCCGTACCTACGGGCTGAACGTCTCGTTACCTGGCTGCTGGTTCGGGTACCAGGTGAGCTACTGATAGTTCATCTACAGAGAGTAAGGGGCTGGTCGTGTTAGTTGGTTTTTCCCTTGCACTACCAGATGCCGTAGCTACTTAGGGAGGAGGCAAGCCTCGAGTTAGGTCTGTGCGTTGGGGGCTTTTGCTAGCTCTGTGGTCGCCCGAGAATGAGATTGTGGTGAACGTTTAAGAAAACGTGTCAGACCACAGCTGTGCCGCGGGGCGGCAACGACTTGGACGAAACGCTGTTCACCTACCACCGGGATGGGGGTGGCAGCCGACGGGCCGAGAAGAGGATCGCCACTGCCGAGTTGGCCGATGTGGTTGGCTCCCCAGCACCAGGTTTGTCGACTGCTGTCGATGACACAGATGTGCCCTTGGCTCAACGAGACATCGAGCAAGGCGCCGAGCCCGGTTGCCACTTGGCGCGGTTTCCCCCACGGTTCATCGCCCTGACCGTGGATGATCGCTGGCGCTTCACCCCAACACCAGGCCGAGCCGACTTCGTCGAGCGCGCAGAACCCGCTGCGGTTGCCGGAACCACCGGTGATGAACCGGAACCGATGATCGCCGGGCACTGTCGCCAGGGTCGATCGGCCGGCCGCGTCTTGCCAGCATTGGGCGGCGCCGAAGGAAGAAAGACCACACCCGGAACCGGCGGAGGTGGCAACAGTGAAGAATGGTTGCTCCGTGACCACGGCTGCGGGGGTCAGTTGTACCGTGCCGCCGAACTTGCCCCAGCACCAAGCAGTGCCACTGGTGTCGAGCACGCAGTTGTTAGCGTCGCCACCTGCGAGCGTCCGGGGTCACAGTGGTGTGACTGGAGTTGGTGTGGCAACTGCCCGTGCGGAATTACTGGTCTCCGGCCCAGTGGCAGGGTCACCGTCCGGTGCGGCGATGGCCGGAGTAGTGGCAACCGGCTTGAGGAGTCGGACCCGCAGCGTACGACTGCGGACTCGTGGCTTCGTGCTCACTGCTCGGTACCAGGTTTTCGACTGCCGTTTCGGCGCACGGAGTCGTACCGAAAATCGCCCGCGCTTATTGCTGCGGGTTCTAGCGACTTTCCGCCACTTACTTCCACTCCACTGTTGAATCTTCAGCCGATGGCGCGGCGGGAGCGACTGAGCCCGGCCGCGGAGTCGAAATTTGCTGCCGGTCTCTGGCTTCTTGGGTTGGGTACGCAACCGGATCTGTTTTGTCGTGGACTTATCGCGCATTGACGGGGCCTCCGCGGCGGCTGCAACGGATGTCAGACCGTTCGGGAGCAGCAGCGCTGCCGCTGAGGCCGCAATGAGTGCCGTGCCTAGTCGTATGAGTTTCCTCCCCGCGGGCCACCCGAGGCTGCTCGATCCAGTTCGCCGGGGATCGAGCGGTGGCTGCCAATGAGGTTGAGGTTAACTATGGGCCGGGTCTCGTCCCGAGATGGCAGCGAATGCTGCGACCTGAATCACGCGAACAGGTCATATCGAGGGCAAATGGCGGCAAAAAGCCACCGAACGAACAGGATCGCTCACTCTCGGCGACCACATCCACCACTCGGAGGAACGGTGGTCGGCATCCCTTACCCAGCTCCTACAGTTTGCTTTCCCCGGCCACAACTGCGGCGGTGATAGTAGTCGCATGAACGATGAACCCCAGCCACACGACAGTAGTTCCGGCGACCAGAAATCCGGTGTCCCCGCTGAGGAGCTGATGGGATCAACGCAGCAGCCGACTGAGCAGATAACCGAACAGGTAGCAACTACCGATCAGTCGACCCGAACCAATGATTGGGAGCAGCGCTACTACCGGGAGCGCACGCTGACCAGAGTCTTCATGGCGACCACGGCTGCGGCAGTCCTGCTGTTCACAGGCGCTGTTGCTTACGCGGTGGCTACAGATCCGAATACTGGTCAACCGGGAGCACCAGGGGAGAGCTATCGAGACGGCGGTAACCGCGATGACCGCGGCGGCCCTGGGCGACACGGCGGACCTGGTGGTCCGGACGGCCAACGCTGGCAAGGTCCCAACGCTGGTGGGGTTCCGGTCGGTAGCGGAAGCGACTCGACGACGATGTTTTTATCAGCTGCCCGCTAGGAACTCGCTAGCTGTGCTGGTAGGTGAGGCAGAACTAATGGACTGGAACTGACGGATTAGTCAACCCCGAGCGGGAGCAGTAGGACCGCTGATATCTACTTCTTTTTCTTCTTCTTATTTCGTTGACCGGTATTTTTCGACTTTTTGATGGTGTCGGAGAGACCTTGGTTCACTGCCTTGAGGACCGCCACTCGCGCGAACCACTTGTCATTTGCCGGAATGACATGCCAGCGGGCGTCGTCGGTCGTGGTGCGCAGCAGCATCTGGTCGACGGCCCGCACGTAATCGTCCCAGCGTTCCCGGTTGCGGTAGTCCTCTTCGGTGATCTTGTGCTGTTTGTACGGGGTCTCTTCGCGGGCCTCGAAGCGAGCGAGTTGCTCTTCCGGTGAGATATGAAGCCAGAACTTCGCGACATAGGTGCCGCGCTCGGCGATTTGGGCCTCAAAGTCGTTGATCTCTTGATACGCGCGCTGCCATTCCTCGGGTTGGGCGAATCCTTCAACACGTTCCACCAAGACTCGGCCGTACCAAGTGCGGTCGAAGATGGCGAACTTGCCCGCCGGTGGTAGATCCCGCCAAAACCGCCACAAGTAGTGATAGTTGTTTTCCTCCGCGGTCGGTGCAGCCACCGGGATAATCCGGTAATCGCCCGATTCGAGGGCCCAGGTGATTCGGCGAATAGCACCGCCCTTGCCACCAGCGTCCCAGCCTTCGAATCCCAAGACCGTGCTGATGCCTCGGTCCCGAGCCTCCAGTGACAGTTCGTGCAGTTGTCCCTGCTCCTTGGCTAACTGTCGTCGGTAGGTATCCCGACTCAGTGACTGGTCGAGATTGATTCCGGACAACGCATTTGCTCCGCTGTCGAGATCACCAAAAACACTGTCGGCAGCGGGCGGTGTTCCCTTACTGCTTTGCGCCATACGTGACGTCATCGCGTCGAGGATTGTCTTGGTGACGGTGAGATCGCGGTAGCGGGCGTCCGCCGATTCCACGATCATCCACGGTGCGCCCGGCGTCGTTGTCTCGCGCAGGATTCGCTCCGCGACAGGTAGCACCGGTCCCAGATTGTCCAGTGGCTCCCAGTCTTTTCGGTCGGCCATCCAGCCCTTGCGCTTGTCCTTCTTAGTCTTCTTGCGCCGCTTGGACTGCACCTTGGCGGGAGTGTGGAGGAAGAACTTGAGGATCAGCGCACCATCAGCGACGAGTTCCTCCTGTGTAGCGGTGACGTGGTTCAGCCAAGTGCTGAACTCCGTCTCGCTGATGTCGCCGTCGGCTAGTTGGCGCGCCGCGCTCATCAGCCCGCCGGCAATCACCGCGGTTTGCCCCTTGGGAGGTAGTGACTGCCACAGCCGCCACAATCGCGGACGTTCCGCCTCAGTGGCTGTGGGTTCGCCAAAGATGTGGGTGTGGACGTAGCGGGCATCCATCCATTCGTTGATTCGATTGACCATTTCATTGGCCGCGACTCGATCGTCACCAGCAATCCATACGATGACCGGAAAGTTATGTTCGCGCAGATCGTATTCAGCATTCACTAGGTGTAGCCGCAGATCTGGGACGGCGCTCTTATACGTTTGCTTGTCGACTTTGTTTCCGACTTCCGCGACTTCTAGCACTTGTGGTCTCCCGAGTCACTCCCGATATACGCTTCGTGCCGAGTGTTCACCACCGAAAGGGCTGCTGTCCCGCTGAGCGCGAGATTAATGCGAGGCTGGGCAGATGGGCAGGGCGCCGTTACCCGCAGCGGTGTGTTCGTGGGGGCTAGATCGGATCCATCAGCGATTCTTGTTGTCTCTAACCCGTGCAACAACTGCTGTTCATGTCTAGTTTGGCTATGTGTCTGCTACCGATGTGAAACAGGAGTCGTCAGGCTGGAAGCGGACTCTCTTCACCTCCGGGAATCTGTTGGCCGGAATCTCCGTAGGTGCCTACTTCATTCCGCAGGCCATGGCGTACGGTGCGCTGGCCGGCATCGATGTGGCGGACGGACTCGCTATTGCCGTGGTGCCGCTACTGGTCTACCTGTTCCTCGGTCGAAGTCGGTATATGTCGGTGGGTCCCGAATCGGCAGTGGCCCTGATGGCAGCGGCAGCAGTTGGGCCGACCGCTAGTTCATTGGGAGTCGACCCGCTCACTGCGCTAGCCGCCTGTTCCATCATGGTGGGAGCGATTCTCTTCCTCGGCTGGCTAGCGAAAGCATCCTTCCTGGCAGATCTGCTGTCAAAGCCAATCCTGGTTGGGTATCTGACCGGGGTGGCAGTTCTAATGGTGCTGTCGCAACTTCCCAAAATCTTGAACTACGAGGTGGACACGTCCTCGATCCGGGCAGTCTTCAGCAGTGACCTGCAGATACCGGACTACCAAACGGTGGTCATTGCGTTGCTGGTGCTGGTGGTGTCACTCGTCTGTCGAAAGATTAATCCCCGATTGCCCGGTCCGTTGTTTGGTTTAACCCTGGCGATCTTGCTGGGGTTGATGTGGGACGTTCCCACAGTGGGCGACGTATCGCTACAGATGCCCACGCCGCAACTCTCCGGCATCACGCTAGAACTCATGGCGGCCCTCTTTCTGCCGGCGATCAGCATCGCCATCGTTTCGTTCACCGATGTGATGGTCACCTCACGTGCCTTCGCGGTGGGGCCACCACCTGACCCTAGTTCAGAGATGCGGGCGCTGTCGGCGGTTCAAGGTGTGACCGGCGTGGCCGGCGGCTACCCGATGTCGGCATCGTCTTCGCGAACTGCATTGGCAGCCGCATCAGGGGCAACGAGCAAGTACTACTCGATCATCGTGATCGCCGTCCTCATTGGCGGGCCACTACTCATCCCCGGAGTTATTTCCGCCACTCCCGATGCTGGCTTGGCTGGTGTCATCCTCTACGCGGCCTACACCTTGATCGATGTACCGGAGTGGGCTGGCTTGGCGCGGTTCCGCAAGCGCGAGACTGCCATTGCAGCGGTGTGCGCCATCGCTGTTGTTGCTCTCGGGATATTGCCGGGTGTCATCGTGGCGATCGTTCTTTCGGTCATGGAGTTCTTGGCGCGGCTAGCACGGCCCCACGAGGGCGTGCTCGGTTTCACTCCCGAAGCCGCAGGCATGCATGACATTGACGATTGGGATCGAACGACAACTATCCCGGGTCTGGTTGTCTTCCGCTACGACGCTCCGCTGTTCTTCATGAACGCCTACGACTTCTACAACAAGGTCAAAGGTGTGGCACCGCCAGGCACCGAGGTAGTCATTCTCAACATGGAGGCAAACGTTGAGCTGGACTCCACCGCGCTAGCCACCATGGAGGATTTGTGGGAGGCCTTAGATGAGCAAGGGACCGAGTTGTGGCTGGCCCGAGTCAAGCGGGATGTGTTGGCTCCCATGGCGACTCACGGGGTTGCGGACGTCATCGGCCGCGACAATATGTATTCAACGTTGCGTACTGCGCTAGACGGGTATCGAGAGGCCTACCCGGAACTCATCGCGAAGGAGTCTGATGAAGACTCATCGGAGAACTGATGGATTAACTGCGTGACCCACATAAGTCAAGAGCGGCCCGATCATAAGTCAGGAGCGGCCCGATATTGTCCGGAAGACTCGATCCAACCGAGTTTGTTGACCCTGAACGGTGTAGTTGAAAGCAGCGGGAACTGCCAGCACATCTTGCAGGGAAGTTCGCGCCCCGGTAGTTCCCGCCAGCAACAGTTGATCCCCGTCCCGAAGTACGGTGTCGTCTCCCGGAAACACGATATTTCTCTCGTCGCGAATCAGCAGCATGACGACTGCATTGAGATTCGTGTTGCGTTGTTGCGGATCTCGGAGAAGATCGCCTAGCTGTGCATCGTCGGTGGCGAGCCAGTGGGCCAGTGACGGGTACAGTTGTGCTCGCAGATCCACACGCCAAAATCGGGGTCGCCGGTTTCGATCGACTGCGGCCAGTCGCTCGAATGCTGTCTGACTCCAGTCATCTGGTCGATCTGCGATTTCTTGAACAAACTGCCACATCATGGGCGTGCCGATGCGAGCTCGAGCTTCGCGTGCCACTACTTCTGTCGGAATCAGTAGAAAATCCATATTGAGACGCTGGTAGAGCGGGTGATTTGCTACCTGATTTTGGAAACCCACCAGAAATAAATCAGGATTCTTGCGACGAGCCGCTCGCAGTAGCGAAAGATTTTCGGTATCACTCGCAGTCGCGGCAACCAGACCAGCTAGCCCCGTCGTATGTTCAGGTAGCAAGGGGTAAGCCCGGTGGCTCTCGCCCCTGCGAAGCTCATTGAGCTCAATTAACTCGGTGGGGATTCCCGCTCGGTCCAAATTATTTGCTAACGAATGGCCCCAATGTTGATCGGAGACTACGAGCCACTGCCCACGTTGCGGTAGTCGATGATCGGCGGGTGGCGGTGAGCCGGCATTGGTCGTCAGCCAATCCAAGAGCTTTGCCGCAGCGGATTTGGTGAGAGCAAGCGTAAGTTCATCACCGAAGAGATCGTAGGGATTGATGACCATCGGGGTGCCGAAGTCGGTCATCTGATCAGCGATCTCGGAAGTACCAACTCGTGCCACCACCGGCGTATCGGGAACCATTAGATCCGCGGCCATGGTCACTGCCAGATTAGCTTTGTCGCTGTCCGTTGCTGCTACAACCGCCGTGCAGTACGGACTTGTCAGACCCGCTCGGATGAGTTCATGTGGATCGGTAGCATCAGCCACGTGGCACGGAACGTCGAGTCGCAAAGCTTCAAGTTGTACTTGCGCGATGGCGGCAGGGTCTGAATCGATGACAACCATCCGTCGGCTATCGGTATCCAGCATGCGGGCTAGTGTTCGTCCGGTTTCACCAAAGCCGATGAGTAGGATGAAGTTCTCCCGCAGGCGCGAGACCTGGCCACCAAAGCGCTGTTGAGCGACTGCCTCGCGGAAGTGTTTGTCGCGCAGTAGCGACAGCAGGTTTCCGATGACGTATGTCCAACTGACCACGGTCAGTGCGATCGAGATCACTACCCACAGCCGCTGCTGTGGTGAATAGCTGTAGGGAAGTTCGCCGTATCCGATCGTTGAGGCGGTATAGCTCACGAAATAGAAGGCCTCAAAGAGGTCCATCCGCCAGGTGTTGCCCTCTGGATCCACTCCCGGCATGAGTGTCATTCCGGAAATGGATATGGCGAAGACGACGATGAGGAGGAGTAATGGCGCTCGCATACGTCGAAGCGCTATGAAGATCGCTCCGGTCTCATTCTCGTCGTGCTGGTAGCCGCTCATGATTTGCCGTGTGTTTGCTAGCGCCTGCTGTAGGTAGACGTCTCGACGATGAGCAGCACTACCGAGACCAGATTGGCGACCAACGCGCCGCCGGAAAGCGAGACGATAGTAGACATCTCAGCGGTGGTGAAACCGGCGGCGCCCGCGTTTTCGTAATAGGCATATGCCGTTGTTGCCAGGATAAGTTGCAGGTCTGCCACTAAGCTAGCTGCGAGCAGGGCCGCCCCCATTTGAGTGCGATCACCCAACTTCAAAATTGTCACTATCAGTGAGACAACAAGCGCCGCGAACAACTCGAACCCGTTGTGGACGTCAGGATCGCCGATGTCCCCGATAAAAAACCCGAAGTTCAGCGTCGCAGCCAGCAGCACAAAAAAGCCGAAAATGACTTTACCCAGATTCATGCTGCTGCCTTCCGACTGCCGTTACGTGGAGCCTAGCCAGACACCGTCCACGCTGTTCGTGATTCGGCAAGATCGTCAGCTAGCTCGTTCCGGCCAAGGTGGCGTACCAGCGCATCGCATAGTTGCCGCGGATGGTTGTCACGAAGGAGGAACTATCGGCAGATCGTTCGAAGACATCGTGAAAGTAGACGGTTGCGGCCACCACGTCTTTGGAGCGTTTGAACTGTGGCAAGTCAAAGTCAAAAATCACTGATTCCATTTCGTAGATCATGAAACGGGTTTGAGTTACCGCAGACCAAGGGTCGAGCCCACGAGATCCGGCAAATGCCAACAGACTGTTCGGTCCAGTGTCCCAACGGCCGCCTCGCGACCACTGCGCCAGACCGGTGCCAGGGCCTCCCGCCTGCAATACCGTCGGATCGACGTTGGACTCTTGCTGCAGATTGCCCAGAATGCCGGCAGCAGCTTCTTCCGAGAAACCCTCACCGATCAAGATGTCCCACACCAGTGGTGCTTGGTTGCCTGCTGCAGCACCCGGGGCGGAAGAAATATCGCCCAGGGAGCCACCGGAAGATTCCAGCGCCGAACGAAACTGCTGCTGTGCATTGGTGAATTTCGCTGCTGCCTTATCTCGCGCGGCTTCGGCTGTTTCCGCGCCCCGACCGTTCTTGCGTGCGGTGGCAGCTGCGGTGGTCAACTGTTCTCGGAAATCGCCGAGAGCGCGCTGGGCGCTATCCAAACGGACTGCGGCTGTCGCAGATTGGTTGCGTGCTTGGTCAGCGGTGACCGCGGCAGTCGTCGCGGTTTCGGCGGTGCGTTCGACAGCCACCACGGTCGCGGTTTCGATGCGCTCGGCAGCCACGTTATGGCTGGCCAGCGCATTGAGTACTGCGGGTCCTTCGGCGGCGAAGTCTACGAACGCAGCTAGCTCGGCGTTCGCGGACCCATGCACGTAAGTGGCCCGAACCAGTTGCACCATGTCCGAACGAGCCAGGGCCGCTGCTGCGGCGGTCTCCTGTTCGGTTTCTGAGGCGGCTAGTGCCTGCTTACCGTTACTGCGGTGCGACTTCCGCGCGTCAGCGAGTTCTTGCTCGGCGGCGGCGATATCACCGCGAGTTTCGCTCACTACTGTGGTGGCGTCGCGGGAGGCGCGATTGGCTTTCTTCCACGCCTGCTCAGCTGCGTCCAGTTTCTTGCGGGCCTGAGCCACCTGCTGGGCTAGGTCGCTGAGTGAACTATCGGCACTCGCCGGTGGGGTCACGGCAAGCAGCGAAAAGGCCAGTGGGAGTGCTGCTACTCCCACGCACCAGCGCTTGCCCTGCCTAAGACCCATGCCTCTACTATCGGCTCTTTTGGGCCAAAGTTTCACCTAAATTCGGCATTTCTGCGAGTGATTGTCCGGCGAGGGGCCCCACTGGCTCATCCGCAAGTCCATCACCGGTTGGTCGCGATAGCCCGGATGTGCGGAATGTCGGTGCTTGGGCAGTAGGTGTGGCGGCTGGGTCGCTAGACCCACCACAGCCGTGACCGGGTGCTGGCAACAGCGCGGGCTAGGCTGCTGCCAGTATCTGTTGCGAGCATCCCGTAACAGCGAACAGGAGGTCGGCCATGCCTCAACCGCTGGTTGAGTTGGTGCACCCCGGCTGGCTACCAACATTGGAACCACACCAACAACGGCTCGATGAGTTAGGTTCCTTCCTGCGTGCGGAAACCGCCGCCGGGCGGGGCTTCCTCCCTAGTGGCGATCGAATTCTGCGGGCCTTCAGTCGAGATCCCGCCGAAGTGCGCGTGCTGATTGTCGGTCAAGATCCATATCCCACTCCCGGGCACGCGGTGGGACTGTCCTTCTCCGTCGCCCCCGAGGTTCGCCCGCTACCGCGTAGTTTGCGGAATATCTTTCGGGAGTATCAAGAAGATTTGAGTTTGCCAGCACCCGCCAATGGGGATCTCACGGCCTGGTTTCAGCGGGGCGTGTTGTTACTCAACCGGGTGTTGACCGTTCAGCCGGGCAAACCCGCCTCCCACCGCAATCAGGGTTGGG
>Ga0055584_100005380_pt1 | contig 12534 bp, 13 predicted proteins | sample OSDHelmetaG_FD_58716 | JGI IMG/M metagenome (GOLD analysis project Ga0055584, IMG submission 58716) | Pelagic marine sediment microbial communities from the LTER site Helgoland, North Sea, for post-phytoplankton bloom and carbon turnover... | ecosystem: Environmental > Aquatic > Marine >... | reverse complement strand
CTAGCCTTGCTAAGCGTCGTGCGAACTCTGTAGTTTCATACCTCGTAACTAAGGGTGTAAGTTCTTCCAACCTGAGCACACGCTCAGTTGGTGAAGCTCGCCCAATTGCTGACAACGGTACTTCTGAAGGCCGTGCTATGAACCGTCGCGTTGAATTCATCGCGATCAACTAAGCATAGTTGGCAATCACTTCTAACGAAGTGAGAGTTTAAAATGGCTGTCCGTAATTCGGGCAGCCATTTTTTCTTATAAGGTCCAAATTTTCAGATTTTTATGGAAAATTTTACAAACTTTCCTATGTATCTGATGACGGCAGATTAAAAAGGCAACGAAAGTTTCATGTATTCCGAAACGACAAAAGGAATCGCAATCTCTGTTGAGCCTTTTTTTCTTGAGGACCAATCGGAACCAGAGAACGCTCACTTTGTTTGGGCTTACCGCGTAACAATCGAAAACAATAGTTCAAACATCGTGCAACTCATCAATCGCGAATGGAAAATTACAAATGCCTATGGCTTCCTAACAGAAGTACAAGGCGAAGGTGTTGTTGGCGAACAGCCAAAGTTAAGACCAGGTGATTCTTTTCAATATGAGAGCGGTACTCCCCTTGATACCTCTTCCGGGATCATGACCGGAAAATATGAAATGCAAGACGGGGACGGAACATTTTTCGACGTGACTATCCCAGCCTTCTCACTGGATAGTCCCTACAGTCATCAAGCTGTCAACTAGATCCAATCCACCACTCTTCACAACTATTGTTGGAAACCTCAATGAGCATTGTGCACAACATTCATTCCGCCCAATCAATCGCCACCGACTCTTTAGCGAAAGTTGGCAACGAAAATGAAGTGGTCCGCCCTAGTCGTGAAGAGGCAGAAGCTGCCGTAAAAACTCTACTCGCCTGGGCTGGTGATGATCCAAGTCGTGAAGGGCTTGTTGATACTCCCTCTCGTGTTGCAAAGGCCTTTGAGGAACATTTTGCAGGCTACCAACAAAATCCTGTGGATTTACTTTCTCGTACTTTCAGGGAAGTAGAGGGTTACAACGACATCGTCTTGCTGAAAGACATAGCCTTTGAATCGCACTGCGAGCACCATATGGCACCCATCATCGGCAAAGTACATGTTGCCTACTTGCCTAATGGTCGCGTGGTTGGGATTTCAAAAATGGCTAGAATCGTCAATGCATTCGCCAAACGCTTACAAGTTCAAGAGAAAATGACAGCTCAAATAGCCGACGCAATGAATGAGGCGCTCAGCCCAAGAGGGGTCGCTGTCTATGTTGAAGCGGAACACCACTGCATGAAAACCAGAGGCGTCCACAAAGGGGATGTTTCAATGGTTACTTGTAAACTCACCGGCTTGTTCAAAAGCGATGAGGAAGTACGACAAACCTTGTTTCATGCCCTAGGGTCGGTCAGCAACCAAGCTTCCCCCGTTTAAGCTTCGGTTCTTGTCGGCTTTTCGCAAGACGGTATAGCTTTTGTTAGCGATTAAAATAGCCTAAACTGTAACAATGAAAGCCTGGAGCGTTTCGCGAATTACTTGGAGCAAGTTGTGAGTGAAACGCCAACGTAACTAGTTGATACAGCGCCAGCTTTTGTTTTGATGGTGATTCGTTGAAAACAAAACTGCATTAGCAGAGCTAAGAGGCACTTAATGGACTTTAGACCCGTCGCCTTTATCGTTGGCGTCTTAATGATCATCCTTGCCGTGGCGATGACTTTGACTGCTCTTATTGCCTTGGCTGATAAATCCGTCGATTGGCAAGCCTTTCTGTCATCTGCCTTTATTACTTTGTTCATCGGTGTCGCCCTCCTCTTCACGACACAAGGCAAAAAATCAAATCTCTCGCTAAAAGAAGCCTTTGTCATGACAGTCGCAATTTGGCTAACGATCGCTGTTTTTGGCTCTTTACCCTTTTTGCTTGCTGTCGATGGCATGACGCTCGCCAATGCTTTCTTCGAATCTATGTCCGGCGTAACGACCACCGGCTCGACCGTCATGGTCGATTTGGACAACAGTCCTCACGGTATTCTACTGTGGCGCGCCCTCCTACAATGGTTTGGCGGTGTTGGTATTATTGTCATGGCCGTCTCCTTTTTGCCTATGCTGCAAGTGGGTGGCATGCAGCTGTTTAAAACAGAAGCCTTTGATCAAAGTGAAAAGATCCTGCCGCGTGCCGCTGAAATCGCGGTGGCAATCCTTACTCTCTATTGTGCCTGCACTGCCATCGGCGCTATTTTGCTTTGGATTGCCGGGATGGGCCTTTTCGATGCCGTTGTTCACGCGATGACTTCTCTAGCGACAGGAGGGTTCTCCAGCCATGACGCTTCGATAGGGTATTTTGATAGTGCGCTGATCGACTGGATCATCATCGCTCTCATGATCATCGGCAGCCTGCCGTTTGCCGTTTTCCTCGTTGCACTTAGAGTAGGGATCAAACCCTTCTTCGAAGACGGTCAAATCGCCACTTTCTTTACCTTGTTGGGAGCTGCTGTGGGCTCCATGGTTATCTGGTTGGTTTGGTCACAAGATTACAACTTGGGCTATGCCATTCGGCTGTCCGCATTCAATGTCACGTCTATTATGACAGGCACGGGATACTCAACAGCAAACTACGGCAATTGGGGCGGCTTTGCTGTCGCCTTAATGTTCATTGTAATGTTCATTGGTGGATGTGCTGGATCAACGACGTGCGGCATCAAAATCTTTCGCTTCCAGGTTCTGTTTGCCGCTGCTCGCGTACAGATGAGCAGGCTTGTCCAACCCAACGGTATTTTTATCCCATACTATAACGGTAAACCCATGCCGGAGGATGTACCGACATCTGTGATGGGCTTTTTCTGCCTCTTCATCTCGACATTTGCAGTCCTAGCGCTCATCCTTGGTGCCTGTGGGTTGGACCTTATCACAGCGATCACTGGCGCTGCTACGGCCGTTGCCAATGTTGGCCCTGGATTAGGCGATGTAATTGGACCCAATGGAAATTTCTCCACCCTACCCGACAGCGCAAAGTGGGCCATGTCAGCCGGTATGCTCCTTGGTCGTTTGGAGTTGTTTTCTGTTATTGTGATCTTGTTACCAAGTTTTTGGCGGGATTAAAAAAAGCCCGCAAGATCACTCCTGCGGGCTTTACTGCTCTAGCTTAGCGTTTGGTTATTCGGCGGCTTGAGCGTAACCGCTAACAGCTTTGACTTCGAGGAAGTCTTCCAAACCCCATTTACCGCCTTCACGACCGTTACCAGACTGCTTGTAGCCGCCAAATGGACTGCCAGCAGGGCGATTCGCACCATTGATCATCACCATGCCGGCACGAAGCTTTTTAGCGACACGGTTGGCTTTAGCAGGATCACCAGAGCTGAGATAGGCCGCGAGGCCATAAGGGGTGTCATTGGCAATTTGAATAGCTTCAGCTTCGCCTTCAAAGGGGATCATCGTCAAAACAGGGCCAAAGACCTCTTCGCGAGCAATCGTCATATCATTGTTCACGTCGGCAAAGATCGTCGGCTTAACGAAGTAACCCTTCTCGAACCCTTCTGGGCGCCCCACACCACCGGCGATCAAATTAGCGCCTTCTTTGATGCCTTCTTCAATCAAGCCCTGGACTTTGTTGAATTGCATTTCACTGACCAAAGGTCCCATATGGCGACCTTCTTCAGAAGGATTGCCAGACTGAATCTTAGCAGCAGTCGCTTTAGCAACTTCAACCGCCTGGTCATAAACCGAACGTTCAACCAACATACGGGTTGGAGCATTGCAAGACTGACCCGTGTTGTTCATACAGTGCAGAACACCTGTCTTAACGGCACGTTCAACATCCGCGTCAGCAAAAACAATGTTTGGCGACTTACCACCGAGTTCAAGGCTCACACGCTTTACGGAGTCCGCAGCCGCTATCGTTACTGCCTTACCGGCTCGTGTCGAGCCTGTGAAAGACATCATGTCAATATCGGGGTGTGATGACATGGCTTCACCGACGGAAGGACCGTCACCGTTAACCAAGTTGAATGAGCCAGCTGGGAAACCAGCTTCATCAATGAACTCAGCAAACAACATTGAAGAAGTCGGTGCAATCTCACTTGGCTTCAACAGAACCGTACAACCAACGCCGAGAGCAGGAGCAACTTTCAAGGCCACCTGATTCATTGGCCAGTTCCAAGGGGTAATCAAACCACAAACACCGATGGCTTCGTGTACAATCTGTTCGCCTTTGTCATTGAAAGGTTGCTCAAACTGGAATTCTTTCAAGGCACGAATGAAAGCTTTGATATGACCACGACCAGCCGCAGCCTGGGCTGTTGTCGCCAAAGTCATAGGCGCCCCCATTTCAGAAGAAATCGCCTTCGCCATTTCGTCTGAGCGGTTGCCATACACTTCTGCCAACTTTTCTAACAACTCAATTCGGTATTCAACAGGGGTTTCACTGTAGGTTTCGAAGGCAGCTCTCGCCGCTGCCACTGCTGCATCGACATCCGCTTTCGACCCCAAAGAGATCTGAGCAAAGGCCTCTTCCGTTGCAGGGTTGATGACGCCCATCGTCTTAGGTGCAGCAGGAGCCACCCATTGACCATTGATATAAAAGTTGGTTTTTTGTTCCATGCTTTCCTCGGGAAAATTCCGTTAGTTATCTCGTACTCAGACAGATAGTCGTCCCAACTGGTTTAAACAAGTTCAATTATTTGGGAATTTCACCAGACCAATTCTCGGCAACGAGAACTGAATTCTTCAATCCGTTTTTAGCCCATTTTCTGAAATCGCTTTAAATGCGTTGAAAAATCCAAGGATCGAATCCTCCGGCCCATTTACCAAATGATCGTATGACGTATTAAATGGGAACGCCATTGTGCCTCCCTTAAGCTCAACCGCGTAACCAAACTCTGTAGATTTCATCCATTTGCCACCGATTTCGCTGATGATAACTTGGCCGAGAAAACATCCAATGACTGAGGGGAGTGATCCCAACTTTTCTTTATCTTCGCCAGCCAACACACGCGTTACAAAATCATCAAGATACTCTAAAGAACGCAGATTCGTGTTCAATTGAAAGCCCGCACTTTCTGAAAGTTTAGTACTTATTAACTTTACATTAGCGTCGCAGCCGTCGATAAATTCTTGCTCGGCCGCAACCAACTGCCCTTCTCCGAGTTTCTGAGCATGAAGTAGAGACGTGGGAAGAAAAAGTAGGACAGCCCAAATTATCGTACGAGCAGCAATCTTCACTTATCTTCCTCCCACCTGAAACGGAAATCACAATGACTAGCGCCTTTCATGATGGTTTGGCTGCGTTCAAGTTTGATATTTGGATTATAGCCCGTGCAAAATGAGCCGTCGCGATTACAAGACAGCAGGTGTCCGATGTCGCCCATGCCCATGGCTTTGTACATTTCTGAGTATCTACAGCGCGTGACGTTGTAGGCCATTTTCTCTTCCCCCTCTTCCACCATCTCGATTTCAAGAGCGCCACCGGCTGTCCATTGTGGCAGCAATGCATGAAAAGAGGCTAAAGTTGTCGGTTGCTCCTGGGTCTCCGCATAGGCTTGGCCCTGTGCTATCGCGTCTTTAATGACTGCTTTCCCAAGAATGTCTGTTGCCTGCTCTTTACCTAGCTGTTCGACCATTTCATCATAGATTGGCTTGATGATGGATGCCTCAATGCGTCGTTGCTCGAGGATAGGAAGGTCGGTTTTCGCCATACCCTATCCCCTTGCTTTCAAGAAGTTCCGAACGGCTTCAACCATTTTCATCGTGAGATCATTAGCCGGATCATCAATCGGTAAAGCCTGGCAGGAATGCTTAGCGATCACGATATCATTGACCGGGTCAGCAAAGACATTCTGACCGTGGATGCCAAGCCCAAAGATCAGGGGCTCTTCACCGCGAAGAACATAACACTTGGAACGATAATGAGCGTCCAGGTCGGGGTAAAGCTCAGCAAACTCACCTTGCTGCCAAGCTTCTGGATCGCCGTTGAGCGTAATGTCATCAATCCAAGACTTTGGTATGATTTCCTGTCCATCGCGACTGCCACCTTGAACCACCAGCTGGCCCAAGCGAGCTAAATCACGGGTCGTCACACAGACACCGCCCGCCGCTCTGGGCGCGCCAAATCGATCAACAGTGAAATAGGCCGAGCGTTCGGCACCCATGGGTCTCCACAGAAGGTTACTCAACAAATCAGCATAGCGTTGCCCCGACGCCCGCTCATAGACCCACGCCAAAAGATCAGTGTTTGGCGACACATAGTGAAACTTACCAGAATGAGGGCCATCTCTATCTGTCAAAGTCAGAAAGAAAGACCGGAGATCGGTTGCTACGTCACCTGGTTCCAGCGGGTTCCAATTGGTCGCTTTGCGATAATCAATGATGGCCCCCTCAGTGATGAGGTAGTCTTCATCAAAAAGGATGCCGACCCGCATATCCAAAGCTTCTCTAACCGTCGCACCCTTCCAGGCTGTCTCTTCTAACTCAGGAATATAGTCCGTCAACAAAGCTTCCGTGTCGAGGAGGCCTTTGTTGACCAGGATTCCGCCGAGCAACCCAAGTACTGATTTAGACACAGACATCAAGATGTGAGGCGTCACTGCATCCATGCCGTGACCGTAGGACTCGTGCACCAGCTTACCCTTGTGCAGGATTACCAAGCCGTCATTCTTGGTCTCATCGCAAACCTGAGCTAGGGATTTCCCCTCGATGGTCAGTGTCGAGAATTCGGCCCGATCTTCTTCCAGCTGCCAAACGTCATTCGGGTTGTTTGGCACGTCTGCTGAAACGACAATTTCCCGAACATGATGGAAAGCCCATTCACTGAAAGGGGCCATGCGCCAATTGGCGAGGGACACTTGCTCTTCGGGAGGAGATGGAAACTGCGACATAAGATTGGGCATTGTCATTCCTTCATTTTTCGATAGAGACTATAGTCCATAGATCTGGGAAGGAAAGCTTGCGTTGACAGAATTACAATCCACCCTCACTTGCCCTTTGTGCGGCCATGTTGAAACTGAAACCATGCCGACTGATGCATGTCAGTGGTTCTACGACTGTAAAGGTTGCAAAGAAGTGCTTCAGCCAAAGCCTGGCGACTGCTGTGTCTACTGCTCTTACGGTACCGTTCCCTGCCCTCCGATCCAAGAAGGCAACACCTGCTGTTGAACACCAATGGAAAAATCTGAACCAGCCTACATCTTTGAGGCCTCCGAAAAACCTTCGCTTCCTCTGCATAAAGTTCCCTTGATCAAAGCCACTCCTGATTCCGTTAAGGGCTATGGCTGCTTGGTCGACGATCCTGAGACCTTTGATATCGAAATCGTCCGATGGCCAGCACAAGGCTGGCGTCCAATCGATGAAGGCACAGGCGATGAAGCAGGCTGGATAGAGGGTGTTTTCCATGGTGATTGGCGCGGCGACATTCTTTACGGCGCGAATGAAGCGGTTAACGGCCATTATGTTCTTGGTTGGTCACAAGATCCACAGCAAGCCTCCGCGGAAAAAGCCACTGGCCCACGTGACAAAGTCTTGTTGTGGCATATGAATTACCACCCCGACGGTGGTCAGTTGTTCTATCCACTAGATGACAAACCTTTTGTCATCCCAGCCGCGCCGCCCGGAGATAACCTGACCCCTGATAAAGTGGTGGCTTTCTGGTGTGATGGCAGTCAAGGCCTCTACATTCACCCCAATATTTGGCATGAAGGAATTTTCCCTGTTGAGAACAGTCAACGTTTCTTGGATCGCCAAGGTAAGGTCCATGCCCGAGTGAGCTGTGACGTTGGCAAGGAGTTCGGTGTCTATCTCGCTGTTCCACTTCAAAGCAACCCACCCGAATAGGACAGCGCCATGGCTCTACTCATCGATATTCGTGATCCATCTTGGATGAAGGAAGAGGATCTGGCGGCGCTTCTTGCACCCAAACTGCCTGGTGTCCAAATTTATGCTGGCAATGAGGGGCGTACTTATGACGACGTGACAATGGTGGCTGCGGTTAAACTACACCCCGGCGTTGCCAAACAACTGCCCAATCTACGGCTTGTCCAAAAGCTTGGCGCGGGTGTTGATACCATGGTCAGTGATCCAGATTTACCAGCTGAAGTGAAATTGACACGTCTTAAACCGCTCGGCCCAGCGCAAGAAATCGCAGAGTATGCGGTTGCTTTTGTGCTCCAGCGCCAACGTAATCTCTTGTTCCATGCCCAAAACCAAATGCAATCGAGCTGGCAGCCTATACCACCAAAGCGCGCACCTCATACGACTGTTGGTGTTCTTGGGCTAGGTCATATCGGCAGCCTAGCCGCCAAGACTTTTGCGAGCCTTGGGTTTAGAGTTTTGGGATGGAGCCAATCAACAAAATCTATTGAAGGCGTTGATTGCCGACATGGCGCTGAAGCCTTGAAACCGCTACTCGGTGATTGCGATTATGTGGTTTCTATATTGCCATCGACTGAGAAGACCAGAGATCTCTTTGATCTGGGTCTCTTCTCAGCAATGAAGGTAGGATCGATCTTAATCAACGCAGGTCGTGGTGATTTGATGGTTGAAGACGATTTGATTGACGCTTTGGCGAACGGCCCTATAGAAGCCGCTGTCCTAGACGTTGTCCGCACAGAACCCTTGCCCAGCAATCACCCCTTTTGGGCTCATCCCAAAATAACAATCACGCCACATGTCTCTGGTTGGCATGCCGACGAAGGGCTCATTGATGTCGCGGAGAACTACAAACGGCTCATGAACGGCCAATCTCTGCTCAACGAAGTTGACCGTTCAAAAGGGTATTAAGCGATGCAACTGATGGAACCAAAACTGGAACACGCCTGTGACCTCCGCGTTGAACTTGGTCCCATACGCGAAATGGGTCTCGGACGTGCTGGTAAAAGGCGCATTATCCCGATCATTGGTGGGACAGTCAAAGGGCCCGCGATTAATGGGACCATCCTCAATCTAGGTGCGGATTGGCAAACGATATTCAGCGATGACGTTGCTGAACTCGATACGCGCTATGCCTTCGAGACCGATGACGGTGCCTTGATTGAGATTATCAACTACGGTTTCCGTCATGGTCCGGCTGAGGTTATTGCTGCTGTTGGACGTGGTGAACCAGTGGATCCGGCACTTTATTACATGCGCACCCATGCAAAAATGGAAACAGGCGATCCCCGCTATTCCTGGGTTAATCGCCTGTTGTTTGTAGGTAGCGGAGCCCGCAACGCAAGCTCTGTCGAGATTTCTCTTTATTGCGTCAGATGATCATCTGGAATATGATGCCAGAGATGATCGCACCAGCAATACCTAATCCAACGTAACTGAAGAATACTTGCGTCTTAACCAATGACCAGACTGCAGCCATAGCTGGGATACAAGAGATCGCTCCGGTGATCATGAAGGCCATAGCCGCGCCACTGCCCATACCCTGCTCCATCAGCCCGGCCAACAGAGGCGGAGCCACATAGGAGTTTAAGTAAGCAGGCATACCGACAATGGCTGCAATTGCAATTGAGCCGATCCCCTCGCCACCAACGGCTGAAGCAATGAGTTCAGCTGGAACGTAAGTGATAAGAACGCCTTGCAACACATAAGCAAGTGCCAACCATTTGATCAAAAACAACGCGTTTGAGATGAATTCAGATTTGAATGTTTGGCGACGGTCCATGTCTTTCCAGACCGCCCACTGCGGCTTACCGCTGAAAGGCGATGGCCCACAACCACAACCGCTGCCACTTACTTCTTTCAAGGGTTCCTTGAACAAACCAGCGCTCATCATGGTCTTAATAGCAAAGCCACCGAACAAGCCCAAGGCAACTGCTGACACAGCCTTACCCACCGCAAAAGGCCAACCCAACGCTGAAGCCGTAATCAACAGAGTTGGCGGATCGATCAGAGGCGAAGATAACCAAAAAGCCATGACAGCAGACAAAGGTGCTCCCAGAGCCAGGAGACCTGCGATGAAGGGAATGACCTCACAAGAGCAAAATGGGGCCAATCCACCAAAGGCTGCGGCCAGGAAAATCATTCTGACCTCACGGCCCTTAAAGGCATTAGCGATCATCGCTTCCGCTCCTGCCGCCTTTAGCCAAGCGATCAGCAAAACCGCAAACAAGATGTAGGGCAATGTCCCGAAGAAAGAGCCGACGGCTGCGTTCATTATGTTGCTAAACTCACCTGGATCTAGAACCCAGACCAAAAGAGGGATGGCGACAATCAGAGCCCAGGGCGTCAACAGCCAAGATTTGATTTGGTCAAAGGATGAAGGCCGTGGTGCTATTTGTTCATTCGTGCTCATGATTATGTCCACTTATTTGATCTGCACAGCACTCGCGAAGAATATAACCAGCGAGTTTTTCAAGATGATTAAAGACAGCATGGTTGTAGACCGTACGTCCTTGCTTTTCCTGAGCCACCAAGCCAGCAGAGGTCAAAAACTTCAGATGATGAGCCAACGTGGACGCTGCCATGTCGGTTCGATCTTGGATCTCACCAACGGACAAGCCGCCATCTCCGGCCTTCACTAAAGTTAACAAAACCTGCAAGCGAGCTTCGGAGCCGATAGCCGCGAAACCTTGCGCTGCTTCTTCAATAACGAGTTCTGTGTTTGATTTTTCCATATAACTAGTTTTATAGTTATTTAAGTGTGAGTCAATAAGCAAAACAAAAAAAAGCCCCAGCACAATGGCCAGGGCTTTTTCCATTCTCTAGAGCTAGGATTAGTCTCCAGCCATTTTCTTTTTGTACATGCCCTGAGCGATACGATCGATCACCATGGCACAGAACAGAATAGCCAAACCACCAAGCAGACCTTGGCCTTTTGCAGCATATTGCAGAGCTTCCAGGATCAAGGCACCAAGACCTTCAGCGCCAATGAGAGACGCAATCACAACCATCGACAAAGACATCAGGATAGTTTGGTTGATCCCTGTCATGATCGAAGGCATGGCCAAGGGCAGTTCAACATTGAACAAGAGCTGTCTCTTCGAACAACCGAAAGCAATAGCAGCCTCCTTCGTTGCTTCAGGTACGCCACGCATACCAAGACCGGTCAAACGAATGACGGGTGGCATGGCAAAGATGATTGTCGCCAACACGCCTGGCGGCTTACCAGTGCCGAAGAATGCAATAATCGGAATGAGGTAAACAAAGGCTGGCATGGTCTGCATGAAATCGAGAATTGGTTCAGCGAATGCAAAAGCACGTCGACTCTTACCAAACCAGATACCCAAAGGAATGCCGAAAATTATACAGAGCGCGGCACCGGCACCAATGAGCGCCACAGTAATCATTGAGAGTTCCCACAGTCCCATAAAGGCAAGGTATGCGAGAGCTGCTGCTGTAAATATCGCCACCCTAATACCCGCCAACCGATAGGCCATAACGACGATAACGATCATCACAACAGGCCACGGCGTCTCTATTAGAATGATTTCGAGGCCATCTAACACCGCACGAATAGAAGCAGTGACCCCGTCGAAAACGTCGCCAAACTTAAAGGCCAGCCACTCGAAGGCCACGTCGCCTTTCTTTGCCCAATAGGCAAAATACTGTTTACCAACAGGGAATTCCGTAATGGGGAGCCTTTCGCCGATAAATCCGTTCGTGAGCTTAGCCAGAACACCGTCTGGATTAGAAACAGTGAAACGGAACAGCGTTAATGGCCAAATAGCCACCAACAGAAATGCACCAAATATCAGACTGGAATTGCGAGGGCCGGTTTGAACAGAGGCAGGGCGCGCCCGCCATTTCAAATACAGCTTCTCGTAAGACATGTTGGCGTAAAATCCCTCTAGGATTTTGACAGCAATGAGCAGCAAAACACCGACAGCGAGGATCATCATCGCTTCCCCTGCTGCTGCATCAGCAGCGGCCTGGGCCTTTTCAGCTGCTTTGGTTAGATTAGAGGCAATTTTTTCGGCCAAGTCAGCCGCAGCTTGATCACTAGCAGCGAGCGCGTCAATCGCTTGTTGTTTACGTTCTGCAATTTTAATAGTGAGTCGCTCTACCTTCGCAATCTGGTCAGCACCCAATTCGCCCCAGATGCCTCGACCAAGTTGAACGAAGGCAAAAAGCTCTAGAACGAGGAAAATCCAGAAGAACCCCCAGGCACCTCTAAAGGCTCCCCACAGAGGACCGCAGACGGCGGCCATGGTGTTCCATGACCAAGGGAAACCGGTGGTACCCTGAATCTTTGCAAATTCTTTGGAGTAATAAGCCTCATTGGTTTTTACGAATTCGCCAACCGAGGAATCAAGAGCTTTAGGGCCCAGCTCTAGGCCTGTATCGGTACTCATGCCTTGCCTCCTTGAATGCCCTTCAGCAGGGTCGTCTTATTGATCACACCAACATCCTTGCCGTCGTCGTCTTGAATAACGATCGGTTGGTCGGTTTCAGTTGTGATATCGATCAAGTGATCCAAATCGGTATCGTGCGAGACACGAGGTGACTTGCTCAAGTCCTCGCCTCTGGCAACTTTGTAAGACTTGATATCTTCCATAATTGTATGGGCAAAAACCAATTTTAATCTGGATATGCCTTCGACAAAGTCCCGGAC
>Ga0055584_100005379_pt1 | contig 12534 bp, 9 predicted proteins | sample OSDHelmetaG_FD_58716 | JGI IMG/M metagenome (GOLD analysis project Ga0055584, IMG submission 58716) | Pelagic marine sediment microbial communities from the LTER site Helgoland, North Sea, for post-phytoplankton bloom and carbon turnover... | ecosystem: Environmental > Aquatic > Marine >... | reverse complement strand
GATTGATTTTTATAGAAAAGCGATTCGTCACCGAACGGAAGACATAGAATATGCCTCCAATGCCAAAGCAACGGGGGAAGATGCGATTAGCCAATATTCTGCGAAAGAAATTCTTTCTGTGATTCAAACCTTACCGCCTTCTTATCGTGCTGTATTTAATCTTTATGCCATAGAGGGTTATTCACACCGTGAAGTAGCGAACCAATTAGGGATTTCGGAAAGTACCTCAAGGTCTAATTTGGTAAAAGCTCGCGCAAAGTTGAAAGTTTTATTAACAAAACTTTATAAGTAATAGTACTTCGTGTTTTTTTTAGTTTTTTAATAAAAAAAAAATCTTGTATTAAGCTGATTATCAGCTTGTTAATTCCTCGACAATTAAAAAGCTATTTAACTAATAATCAACCTAATACGATTCCTCCACGAAGTATTGAAGTAAAGATACGATCAATAAACAAATAATGAAGAATAAAGATTTTGATAATATAGACAAACTGGCTCAAAATGCCTTCGAGAATTTCGAAGTAGAGTTTGACCCAATGGACTGGGCAGATCTACAAAGTAAGCTCCGCACAGAATCCTCTATAGACCAAGTCGCCAAAGATGCTTTGACAGATTATAAAGTACCTTTTGACAAAAAAGACTGGGTGCGATTAGAAAAACAGCTGGATAAAGAAAGAAATTTAGTCCCACATATATGGTGGTTTAAAGGTGCCGAAGCTGGCGTTATGGCTTTATTGCTCTTCACTATCTTTAATGTTACTTATTGCGACAAAACACCAGACACTCATTCAAACCAAAACTATGATCGAACAACTACACTAATTCCTTCTTCTATTTTTGATAACGCCACTACTCCTAAAGAGAAAAATAGTACGTTCCAAATTAAAGAACAAGATGCGTCTGTTTCTAGCAATGACTTAGAAGAGCCGCAAGCATTTAAGGAGCAAGCTAAGACCAAGAATTCTAATCCAACTATTTTAGCAAATCTCTCTAGTGATAATCCTTCGACCAACAATAGTTTTAATAGAACCTCCTTTGCTACTGCTTCTAAAACGAATCGTTCCAATTCAACTGCCGTAACAAATACAACAACTGACGACAAGCAAACATCAACCGTTTTGACAACTAGGTTTAAAGGCAATGAAGTACCGAATCAGACCAACAATGGTTTTACTGGTGAAGATGGTGCAGCTAATAAACTGCGTACAACAACGGATAAAGAGGGTACAAATAATCTAACAGGAATAGAAAATACAGCTACTAAAAACAAAGCAACTAACGTAGATATTACACGTAGCGCATTTTCTGTTCTACAAATTTCTACTCTTGATACAAAAGATGGTATCCAAACAACCGATCCTATCTTTGAACTGAAGAAAGCAAAACTAGAATTACCATTCAAAGGTAAAAATTATGTTGGAGCCGTTGCTTGTATTGGTTCTAACTTTGCAACCAATATGGGAGAAACTAGTATTGGATATGGTGCTGGATTAACGTTCTCTAGTGAAATTTTGCGCAATGTCGCTCTAAATGCTGGCGCTGTAATTGCATACAATAAGTATGATCTTAATGAAGTTATTTTGATTGATCAGATAGACGGCTATACGCAAGAAATCAACCAATCTAAAACAAGTCATTTGGTGATTGTTCAAATTCCATTGGATGTACAATATACGTTCTTCCAAAGCGACAAATGGAAAATTTATGGTACCGCAGGTCTTGTTGCTAATATAATTAGTAGCCGTACTTATAGTGGTGCTCAAATTTCAGCAACAAATGGAATGAGCCTAAAAGAAGACCTAAATTCAAATAACTTTGAACGAGGTGTTTTGGAAGGTGGTCAATTCGGTCAAAATGTGTTCTTATCAATTGGTGGTGGTCTAGGTTTAGAACGTCAATTGGGTGATAAAATTAGCTTGTATATTCTTCCAGTTTATCGTCAAGGAATCACACCTTCTGGTACTGGCAAAGATCATATTAGTTGTTTTAGTGTTAATATTGGGATAAAAACAGCTTTATAGGAGCCCACACAAAGTACTAGCAGATTTATAACCAATACAAGATTTCTTTGTGTTTTTCATTAAGAAACTAAAACCTCGAAGAAGCAGTACTGTTACATCCTATGTTCAAAAAATTAACCTGTTGATTTGCAAAACAATCAATACTTTTTAAAAAGCAGTTAGTATCTTTACAGGATATTAACTGCTTTTTTATCCTTAATTTCAATAAATATGCAAGCTGCTCACAGTCCTAAAAAAAACAAACCGTATTTTGTAACAGGAATTGATACCGATGTTGGAAAAACAATGATTTCTGCCATTTTAGTAGAAGCTTTAGCCGCCGATTATTGGAAACCCGTACAAGCTGGCGGCTTAGACTTTACCGATACAGATGCGGTTCAGCAATTAATTAGTAATTCTACCAGTCATTTTTTTAAAGAAACCTATCGCCTCAATACGCCTGCGTCACCACATTATGCCGCAGAGTTAGATGGGGTAGAAATTGACATTGAAGCTTTCCAAATTCCCAAAACAGACAAAAGTTTAATTATAGAAGGTGCAGGAGGTCTTTTTGTTCCCTTAAATAAGGATCATCTGATCATTGATTTGATACAACGTTTCAATATTCCTGTTATCTTGGTTGCCAAATTCTACTTAGGTTCGATCAACCATACGTTGAGTTCAATTGATGCTTTACAAAAAAGAAATATTCCAATTGCTGGAATTATTTTTAATGGTCCGATTACGGAATCTTCCAAGATGTACATCTTGGAATACAGCAAGATACCTTGTTTGGCTTGTATTCCTTGGCTTGAAAATTTTTCTAAAAAAGAAGTTCTTAAATATTCAAAAATGGTAAGAAATTTGCTACTATAAAGACTAATCTCACACGACTTATCTATTAGTATTTTACCTATTATTTTATTTCTTTTGAACAAAAAAAAGGTAACAATTGTCTACTTTCTGCATTAATCTTGCGGATTGTAATGGCATTGTATTGTTTAATTCTTTTGCTTATTAATTTATTATTTTATTCGCAAAAAAATGAAACTTTTTCTCGTTTAATCTCGTTTTAAAACATAGGGAACATCACAAAACAAAAAGCTAAATGAGACAGTTAAAAATCACACAAAAAATCACCAAAAGAGATAGTTTATCTCTAGATAAATATCTTAATGAAGTTGGTAAAATCGGCTTAATTAATTCTGACGAGGAAGCTGTCTTGGCAAGAAAAATTCGCCAAGGTGATCAGGAGGCATTACACAAAATCACAAAAGCTAATTTGCGGTTTGTCATTTCTGTAGCCAAACAATACCAAAATCAAGGCTTGCCATTAATTGACCTCATTAACGAAGGGAATGTTGGTTTAATTAAAGCTGCCAAACGCTTTGACGAAACGAAAGGGTTTAAATTTATTTCCTATGCCGTTTGGTGGATTCGCCAATCTATCTTACAAGCAATTGTAGAACAAGCTCGTTTGGTGCGCTTGCCGCTCAATAAAATTGGCAGCAACAACCGTATTAATGAAGCTTATCATGCTTTCATGCAGCAATTTGAAAGAGAACCTAGCGCAGAAGAATTGGCTGACTTAGTCGATTTAACACCTAAAGAAGTCCGCAACATTTTACGCATCAGCGGTAAACATGTCTCGGTCGATGCGCCAATGACTAGTGAGTCGGGTAATGATGCCATGACCATGTTGGACACCTTAGCTTATGAAGGTTCTGCCGAAGAACTCGAAGGAGATTTAATGAACGAATCCCTAAAAGAAGAAATCAGAAATGGTTTGGCTACTTTATCTAAGAAAGAAGTAGATGTCATTTGTGCTTATTATGGCTTAAATGGGCATCAACCAATAACGCTAGAAGAGATTGGATATATTTATGGCTTAACAAGAGAGCGTGTTCGTCAAATCAAAGAAAGAGCGATTCGAAGATTGAGAAAATCCAATAATAGAAATAATCTAAGATCTTATTTAGGTTAAAAATATATTCTAAAAACTTAAAAAAGTCAACTCTTTCGAGTTGACTTTTTTAGTTTAAGTCCTGTGTCGCCCTGCCTTAGGCTAGGTTTCCTAAAAAGACTAGGCATTCAAAATATGCCGTTATTTTTTGGTGTTTATTTTTTTAGTATTTTAGGACAAAACAGCTTACTTCCCACTACTATTTAAAACATTTCGGAATAAAATGTATCTTAGAAGCTTTAATAATTATGTAACCGATTTTCCGAAAACGATTAAACGATACTGATGGAACCATTTTTCACAAACGATGCTGTTGTTTTTGGCTTATTGATGCTCCTACTGGCAGGGATTTTCCATACTTCTAGCTCCGATGCCCCTGGTTGGAAAAAATTCTATACCATTGTCCCTTCTTTGTTACTTTGTTATTTTTTGCCCGCCTTGCTCAATTACCCCTTGGGTCTTATTGCCCCCGAATTTTTCAAAGGGGATGCTTTAATCGCATTCTTAGGGGAACGAGGTGTTGACCTAAGTGGGGTCAACTTACAGGCTCTATCTTTTGAAGGAATTAAAGATTTTTTGGATAAAGCAGGCGTTGCATCTAATGAATACGAACCTTTCGTTCAAAAGTCAAAACTATACTTTGTTGCTTCTCGGTATCTTTTGCCTGCCAGTTTAATCTTACTTTGTCTGAGTATAGATTTTAAAGGCATCAAAAAATTAGGTCCTAAAGCACTCATCATGTTTTTTGCCGCTTCATTCGGTATTATTTTAGGTGGACCAATTGCCCTTTTAGTTACCTCTTATATTTTTCCAGACCTCGTTAGTGTGACTCCAGACCAATTGTGGCGGGGTTTATCTACGATTGCAGGAAGTTGGATTGGCGGCGGAGCGAATCAAGCAGCAATGAAAGAAATTTTTGAGGTCAGTGATAATTTGTTTGCGACTATGATAATCGTAGATGTCGTTGTTGCCAATATTTGGATGGGATTTTTGCTTTATGGGGCGAATATTTCGGATAAAATTGATGCTAAATTAGGAGCGGATGCCTCTGCGATTGAAGAACTGAAACAAAGCGTGAGCGACTATCGCTCTAGTGTAGAGCAAATGCCGACCACTACTTCTAATTTCATCTTAGCAGGATTAGCCTTTGGTGGAGTTGGCTTGGCACATTGGGGAGCAGATGTAATTGTTCCTTTCATGCAGCAATACAGCGATACCTTGGAAGCATTACGCCTTAATTCTTTAATGAATGGTTTCTTTTGGTTGATTGTTATTTCAACAACCGTTGGTTTAGTCCTCTCTTTTACCAAAGCCAGAAAACTAGAAGGTGTCGGTGCCTCTCGAATTGGCTCTGTGTTTATTTATATTTTGGTGGCAACCATCGGAATGAAAATGAACTTGGGCGAAGTTGGGGCTAACATGGGCTTATTCGCCATTGGAATTACTTGGATGTTGGTTCACGTTAGTATTTTATTAATAACCGCTAAACTCATCAAAGCACCTTTCTTCTTTATTGCCGTCGGAAGTCAGGCAAATATAGGTGGTGCCGCTTCGGCTCCAATTGTTGCGTCGGCTTTTAGCCCTTCTTTGGCACCCGTTGGCGTTTTAATGGCGGTTATGGGCTATGCTTTAGGTACGTACGGAGCTATTCTTTGTGCCATTTTGATGCAAGCTTGTACCTAGATTTTTTTTAAACAAATGGGCAATTGGAAAATAAAAAAAGAATTGATTCAACTCCTTTTCATACTTCCAATTGCCCATTCTTTCAATGCTTTGATCCACTTCACTTAACTTAAGACTAAGCTGGTGGCAATTCTGGGTTCTTACAAACCTCATCTCCTTTTTTACCACAAACCGTACAATCTCCAATTTTGTTTTTCAACAAAGGATTGTTTTGAGCACAAGTACCTCTAAAATCCTTTCCAATAACGATTTGGCGGATATTAATTAATAAAAAAGAGACAAAAAAAATGCTAAAAACTAAGCCGAAAACGGTCAAAAATTGTTCCATAAATGCTGTATTTTAATATGTTCAAAAATTCGTTTAACGACCAACTGTTAGAACGAAAAATTATTATTTGCTATATCTTGACGCAAATATATAAATTGTCTACTGATTAATAAACAAATACTACCTTTAAAAGTTTAATTTACAGACTTATTACAAGTAATCAGTCTTTTCATATTCCTAAATTAATTCCACAGCACTTCTAAATTATATAAAATGAAGTTTTTTACAAACCCCTTAATTTTATGTTTCTTGTTCGTCACTTCTGCTTTATCGGCACAAGTACTGCAATTATCAAAAGAAAGTACCTCTACCCCTCCCAAATTTTCTAAAGGAGATTATATTGGAAATATTACCTACAATGAAGACGGCTCTACGACACTACACTACGTAGAAAAGCAGCCGATGAACGTTTATTTCAAAAACTATACGTACGACAAAGATTTTAACTTGATTAATGACGAAATAAATACGTTCTCTTTGCTCGATCAAATTAAAGCAGAATGGAAAGAAAAATTCTCTTGGTTTGAATACAAAGGAGAAGAATACAGTGTGGATGGTATTTCGATTGACCCTACTTGGGGCGGAAAGTTGATTGCTAGAAAGAAAACAACGACTTGGAAATATTCGACTGATTTTGGTGGCTACGATCCTGTTGTAGAAACAACTGGTGTACAGCAACTAAGTGGGGCGGATGATAACCGTATTTATCTTTATCACCGTGCCGAAGATTATCAGAATGGTAATGTCGTTTTATTGGTTGGAAACAAAGCGGAGAAAAAGTCTAAAATCAAGAATCAACATACTAGACATTTTCAATTGATGACGGTTTCTAAGGATTTGGAAGTTAAATATGGCGAAGAATTGAAGTTTGACTATGCTATGTGTATCAATTATGCCAGAATTATTGACGAGCCAGGACTAGAAGAATCTATGGTCGATGATCCGATTGGGGATCTTTCTCGTGGAGATTTAGCCATTGTTTTTTCTCCAATGAAAGCGATTCTTACAGGAAAAATGACGCATGACAATCCTGCCGCTCATACGCTAATTATTGTTGGTTCGGACGGTGTTATCAAGAAAAGATTAAATATAGAAACACCTTCTAGTGCTTGGTGGATTGAAGACCTTATTAAGTTTGATAATGGTTCTATCATTGCTTATGGTCCTTCTAAGGATGAAAAATACATCAATACTCTAAAACCAACCAACTCGCCTGCTACTTTTAGAGAGTCTACTAGTGAAACGAAATGGAAGGTATTTCAGGTCTTGAAATTAAATAAGGATTTAGACTTAGAATACATCAAGGCTATAGATTTGGACATTTTCAAAGAGAAATTAGTGACTCCTCCATCTCAAAAAAAAGCCCCTTCTTATATTGGAAAACGATTTGACAAACGTCAAATTATGATGACACCTGATGATGAATTATTGATTAGTGGTCAAAAATATACATGGAAAAAAATTCCTTTAAAAGATGATAATGGCAATACCGTGCTAGACAAAGAAGGCAATACCGTTTATACACGTACCAAAGTATACGGTGATCTTCTTTTATTCCATTTTGATAATACTGGTGATTTAAAATCGCAATATGGTATTCGTAGAGACAAAATGAACAAATACTCTAAATCGATCCTAACGCCAACAGATTTGTATCTAGGAAAAGACGATAAAACGATTTATTGGGTCTATGGTGAAATCAAAGGGTTCCGCCGAGGTTTCTCTGTAAATTTAATTGGCTATAATGCAACGGCTATTAAAAAGAAATTATTATACTATCCAACAGTAGCTAAAGTTGATTTGACGAAAGGCAAAATTTCAGATTTCACTCCATTGGGACAAGATGAAAAAGGAAAACAACTCTACTTTACCAATCCTGAGTTTCCACAACTATACGTTCCTGGCTCTCATTTAACCTTTATTGGTGAAGATAAAGCAGGAAAACAAATTTGGTTTGCTCGCTTGGATTTGGAATAAAAATTCAACTTGATTCAGAATCATTTCTTTAAATGCTGGTCGGATAATAATATTCGATCAGCATTTTTTTTTATAAAAAAACGAATAAAATTGCTAATCCAAGAGCATAAAACACCTTCATTTACATAGCACTGTAGCGTTCTATCTATAAATTGTTAAAAAAACAAAAAACTACCTATTATTAGTCCGTCATAAAATCGTATTCATTTGATTATCAATAGTATATAATTTCATCATTCAAAGTATTAAAAGATTGATAATCAAATAAATACAAGCTTTTTTTTATATTTTTCATAGAATCCGAAGGATCCCGACCTCGAAGAAGCAGCGCAGCTAAGTAAAAAATCAACGGAGTATTACTATTAAGACAGACATATAATATTAACTTTAAAGCATATATGCTCTAAACAATCCACCTTGTTACTCATTCTACCTAAAAAAGGCACTTGTCCTATCCTAACTGCCTTTTAGATTAATACTGAATTATGAAGACTCCATCCAACGCACTATTCAAGTTGATACGTAAAATGACTCCTAGTGAAAAACGTTATTTCAAACGTTTTGGCTTGTTACAACAAAAAAAAGATTCCAATAAATACATTTTATTATTTGATGCCATTAATGAGCAAAGTGAGTACAAGGAACAAGCGCTGGTTCATCAATTTAAGGGCTATGATTTTATTAATAATTTTTCGGAGATAAAAAAATACCTTTTTAACCAAATTCAAAAAGCACTTCGCAACTACCATTCTCAAAGCTCTATAGATATAATTTTGTACAATTACTTGAGCGACATTAGTGTCCTTTATGGCAAAGAGCTTTATGTAGAATGTAGCCGCATTATAAAAAAAGCAAAAAAAATAGCGACCAAGCATGAGAAATTCAGCATCTTATTATTGCTCAATGAATGGAAACGCAATGTGCTCCGAATCAGTCACCATGTCGATGGAATTCAAAATTATTTGGACAAGGAAGTCGTCAAAGATCAAGAATATATTTCTTGTGTGGAGCATGAGTCCATTTTTTTTAACAAAAGCTTAGAACTCACCTTGCATTTACGCAAAAAAGGACCAGACCACAAAATCATATCTAATCTCAAACTCCCTTCTGAAAACCCCAAAACGTTTCGAGCCAAACGTTATGCTTTTTTACAAAAAAGTATGGAAGGGTATATGGAATTTGATAGCGAAAAAATATTTGAAGCTAGTAGCGATGACGTGAGCATATTTGAAGAGAATCCTCATTTTATAGCGGCTCATCCCAAACAATATATCATTTCTTTGAGCAACTTGTTAGATTCTTGTGCTAATAAAATCAAGTACAATGATGTTTTTGATGAGTATCTACTCAAAATCACGAAAGGACTAGAATCCTATTCTTTTGATGCGGAATTTATTGCAAAAGAACGCCTATTGCTACACATTATAAAATGTAAAGTATATAGCTTGCGTGGCAATCTTTACAACTTAAAAGCGGTTCGTCAAGAGTTAAAAGAGCAATATGATCTAACGAATAAAAAAGGTTATAAAACGCCAGATTTGGATATTTATGTGCATGATAATTTGATGCGCTCGGCTCTGATTACAGAAGATTTTTCTTCTGCCTTGGAATCTTATAATGCTATTTTACAACTTAATTTAGGCAGCTATCGAGAAGATTTGCAAATGGAAACACGCCTATTGGGCTTAATTCCTCATTTTGAATTGGGCAATTGGCTTCTTTTAGAAAGTATGGTTCGCTCGGCACTGCGCTTGTTACAACGCAAACATAGTCACTTCAAATTAGGTAAACTGTTCTTAGAAGCCATCAAAAAATGTGTTCATCTCAAACAGCAATCCAATTACAAAAAAGAGGACCTCGCCTTTATACTCAAACAATTAAAACTAGATGCGCTCTCTATTACTAGTAAGCGAAGGTTGGCGGATTACATTTTATTTATTGGTTGGATTGATAGTAAATTGACCCAAAATTCTATTATGCAATGTATCTTTGAAGCAACAAAGGCAGGGTATAAAATTTAGAAGCAGCAATTCAACGGATCCTATTCATTTCCTTTGCTTAATGCTAGTACACCAAACAACAAATGCTTGATTTATAATCCAATCCCACTACATTAGTAGCCGTTTTGCATTAAAAACCAAGCATTCAAAAATATATTTTTTTTGTACAATATCAGCTGATTATTATCCCATCACTCCAATAATACCTCCCATCAGTGATATCGTTATCACCCAGAATAAGACGGTACTCAAAATAAATTTCAGTCCTTTACCGTCTAATAATCCAGTAATTATTAAAACAGAGCCAACACCAAAAACTAAGGTATTATTAGCCCCATGAAAAGCACCATGAAAGAAAGGATTGTGAATAACTTCTCCCGCAGACTCCTTAAGAGAAGTTATATATCTGTGTAAACCAATTATTTGCCGATGTAAACCATAAGCAATAAAAAGATTTAAAATATAAGCTATCACCAGAAAAGCAGGCTGTGACAATTTGTTATCATTTGTATTTTGAGCGGTATCTTTAAAGATAAAGTTGTTCCATACATAGCCTAGAACTACCGCTACTAAAGCTGCTACTCCTATTGAGATCCATTTCATTTCCATAATTGAGTTTTTTTTAATTAAATGTAATATAGTTGGCTATATAATTAATAAGGTTCTTTAATGTTTAAATATTAGAACACTTTAAGAAAACCCTAACCTTCTTATCATTTAAAACTGAAAACTCCAGCCGCTTTACGAAGAGTGAAACGTCAAGAAAGCATTCCTCCAAGGAAAAAGGCATTAACTTTGTGGATAAAATCAGACTTACTAAACGTACTTTTTGCTTTTCAATTTAATGCCATCTTATGTATAGAATCCTCTTTTTGCTCTTGCTTTGTACGTTCCCCACCTTCCTTTTTGCTCAACAATCCCACAGCTCCACCCAAGAAGAATGGATTGTGTTATTACAACCCAAAACAAATATCAAAACACTTCTATCCGATTTTGGAACGATAGTGCAATACAAAAAGAAACTTTCCAAAAGCTTAAATATTCACTTATTATCCAGTAAAACCACTTCTCCAGTCTTCCAAAAATTACAGCAACATCCTAGCGTCCAATTCGTCCAAAAAAACGAAATTATCACTTGGAGAAGCCCCCCAAATGATGCCCTATATGACACACAATGGGCTCTGGATACGATCAAAGCGGAACAGGCTTGGGAGTATACGACAGGAGGTTTAACGGCGCAGGGCGATTCTATTGTTTGTGCGGTCATTGATCGCTCTTTTTATGTCTCCCACGAAGATTTGAAGGAAAATATTTGGCGAAATCATGCAGAAATCCCCAACAATCAAATTGACGATGACGGCAATGGTTTTGTAGACGATTATATGGGTTGGCAATTGGTTTATAATACAGATCGCCACGATTATGGAAATATTAACAACCACGGCACGGCTATTCTAGGCATTATTGGCGCAAAGGGCAACAACAATTTAGGCACGACTGGCATCAATTGGGATATAAAACTAATGCTATTAAGTGCGCAAACGGCTGTTGAGATTACTAAAATATCGAATGTTATTGAAGGCTATTCTTATGCCTTGGAGATGCGTCGAGCGTACAATCAATCCAATGGTCAAAGGGGGGCTTTTGTGGTCAGCACCAACTCCTCTTGGGGGATTGATTTTGCTTGGGCAGAAGAGCATCCCATTTGGTGCGCCCTCTACGATTCCTTGGGCAGTGCAGGCATTTTGAGTGTTGCCGCTACGACCAATACGGATAATGACGTGGACCGCTCTGGCGACATGCCTTGTTCTTGTGCCTCTTCCTATTTGGTGGGCGTAAGCGAAAGCTCTAGAGAAGACCAGCGCAACGCAGGTTATGGTTTAAAATATATTGATCTTTTTGCTCCAGCAGAAAGTAAAAGCACTCGATGGAGCGATTCTTATGGGGACTTTGGGGGAACGTCTGGTGCTGCGCCACAGGTCACGGGAGCAATTGCCTTGTTGTATGCCTATCCAAATGCTAATTGGACGGCAATGATCAAAGAGTCGCCTCAGCAAGCCGCTTTATTGGTCAAATCTATTCTATTGAATAGTGTTGATAAAAAGGCTGCATTTGAAAAATCTGTTTCGGGAGGACGCCTTAATGTAGGAAAAGCAATGAAAGAATTAGCCGACTATTTTTCTATTCCTTCCGAAACAAACTTATTGGCGGTTTATCCCTCTCCTGCTTCCAAAACGGTACGTATCAAAGCTTCTTTAACTGAATCAGGAACCTATCCTGTTCGAGTATACGACACCGCAGGAAAGCTTATTGCTCGTTGGTCAATAGAGGCGACAGCTCCAAGTACTCGTTATTGGAACTTTGAAGTCGAGCACTTGGCGAAGGGAATGTATATTGTAGAATTAGAGACGGCTGCCGCTACTTTTGTGCAACAATTTATTAAAAATTAACTCCTTATAGGGTTATACATTACTCCGTTGAAAAATCGTATTAGTTTGATTATCAGTAAGATGACATTTCAACTATCAAAGTATTAAAAAGCTGATAATCAAACTAATGCAAGATGCTTTTTTATGTTTTTTA
>Ga0055584_100005378_pt1 | contig 12537 bp, 10 predicted proteins | sample OSDHelmetaG_FD_58716 | JGI IMG/M metagenome (GOLD analysis project Ga0055584, IMG submission 58716) | Pelagic marine sediment microbial communities from the LTER site Helgoland, North Sea, for post-phytoplankton bloom and carbon turnover... | ecosystem: Environmental > Aquatic > Marine >... | reverse complement strand
GCACAAACATGGCGGCACAAAGTTGGCAGCACAAACATGGTGGCACAAGGCTATACCAAGATACGACCCAGAGGAATTCGTTCGGTACGATTTCTATGGATACCCTTATGTCGGATGGATACGGAGTGTGTCTGTGTCTTCAAAACCGGACCATGTGCCGGCGGTTAGTATCCACCCAGCTTTCGATTTCAAGAACGTGGCTCGAGAGCCGTCTGAAATAATGGGGCGATCGGGATCAGCAAGTAGCGCAGTGGACCATGCATCAGCAGCAGCGGCAGACTTGTGACAGCAAGCGGCAATGCGTTCTCCTTGAACAGACATGCCTGTTTTCGGGTGTATTACATGGCCATGGAGATTCCCATCTTCAGAAAATGACTTTCCTTGTATGCCAGAGACGGAAAGTGCTTGGTTTATGAGATCAACGTGGGCAAACCAAGTTGGCTCGTCAGACGTCTCAAAAGGGTCCATCAGGCCTACACGCCAAGGGTTACCAGAGGGATCTAAACCCATAGCAACAGCTGTGCTCGTGCCGCCATGCAGAAAGGCATGTTCTATGTCATAGTCTTGCAGCAGCATCCGACATTCATCGAGCACCCATCCCTTTACCACACCCCCCAAATCCAGCCTCATTCCATTACGGTGAAACTGGATGGTCCGATTTTTTCGGTCGAATTCGGCGTGTTTAAGCCCAACATCATCCAAAAGGGTCCGTAATTCACTCTCGGAAGGTATGCGCCCCTCATCGTCCCTATTCCTCAAGCCCCAAGCACGCAAGAGGGGAGCAATTGTTGGATCAAATGCCCCACTACTGTTTTCGTGCACGCTGAAACAGATCTCCAGAATACGCGCCATGGTCGCGGAAACGGGGGTTTTTTCTTTGGCGGCCTGACGATTGACGCGAGAAAGCTCGGATGAAGGGTCGTAGTAACTAAACCGTCTCTCGGCTAGCTGAATTTCGCGGATAGCCTCCTCTCCGGCAGCTCGAAGATGTACATCATCCTCTCCGAGTAGAAGTAACTCGAAACGGGTGGCCATGGAATGGACCGCTAGACGGATAGGGGGCATACCATGCTTGAAAGTCGAAACGATTATGGATAAAACGAAGCGGGGCCGGATGGCCCTTGCCATCCGGCCCCACGGCTTCAGAAAGTAGCAGTAGACGAATCGCGATCAGGACTGATCAAACGTACCGTATGTGGGAACGTCGAGAATTGTCCCGCCACCGGTATGAAACGTCCGATCATCTGCTTTCAGGTAGATGGCTTCTCCGTAACGATTGGATGCCTCGGCCATCGAGATGATAGCCTGGGCTATAATCGCTACATCGATGTTACCATTCGTGTCGTGGTCGTTGCGGATAGCTGAGAATAGGTTGTCCACGTGGGCTGGAATGTCCGGACCTGGGGTCAGGTTTTCGTAAATCTCTGCATCGACAAGATCTGCATAAGGACGCTCAGGGCGTAATTCGACTGATCCACCACCGAAGTAGAGGGTAGCCTCATGGCCGCGAATAACCTGACTAACGCCTTGTTCATTGACGGTCGATCCGGCAATCATCATACAGAGGCCTGAAGGGAATTCAGCCAACAACTGTGTATTGTCATCAACGGAGCGATCGTCAGGGCCGACCAGCATGTCCGTCACCAGCTTGTTACCAATACAAACCACGCGCTTAGGCATTTCTGTAATGTTTGCGGCAATGACCAGAGGATGAATCATGTGCGCTAGGAGGTCTCCCAAGATGCCAGCACAGTATGGATAGTACTTTCTCCAACGGTGGTAGTGCTCGCGGTTGAAGTCCGGCTTGTGAGCGACTTGGCCTAGCCAGTGATCCCAATTGAGGGTCTCAGTCGTGACACCTTCTTCCAGCCCATAGTAATTCCACTCTCCGTCGGGTGAGTTGCGCATGTAGGAGTTCTGCGCGAACGTAGCCGGGCCAATCTTGCCAGCTTTGACCAGTTCAGCAGCCTGATGCCACTTGGCTTCGGAGCAATACTGGGATCCAATCTGGAATTTCATGCCTGTCCGTTTGACGGCATCGTAAACGCCGAAGGCTTCTCCAAGGTAGCGCGTCATTGGCTTTTCGCAATAAACGTGCTTTCCTGCTTCCATGGCATCAATAGCTATCTGAGCGTGCCAATGGTCCACAGCACCGATGAAAATGACATCGATGTCTTTGTTCTCTAACAGCTTACGGTGATCTTCGTGAGCCTCAACTGTGAAGTCTTGGCCCTTGGCATCACGTACCATTTCGAGATGATCCTTCACACGGTCCCGGCGCCCGGAATACAGATCACATCCTGCAACGTCCGCGACATTGTATTCGAAGTCATGCCAGTTCGTCCCGTCTTGGTTCATATTCGTGACAGCACGGACGTGGGTGAACCCCTGCCCACCGACACCAACATGTCCCACGAGTAGACGATCATTAGCTCCGAGCACGCTGCCCTTGGCCGGCGAACCGGAATAGCGGCGAACCTTTTTAGGAGCGGCTTCGGCAGAACCAACTCCGGTAACTAGGGCACCGGCAGCTAAAGCGCCTTTCTTTAGGAATTTGCGACGGGAATCTTTTGCCGGCGAACCGGAAGGCTTCTTGCTCATGGTAGGATGTACCTTGTAGGCTTCATGTCAGAATAGGATGATGAAGATACAATGTGGAGGGGATAGGTCAACGTCTGTTTTAGGAAGAGTGGAAAATCAGTTCGGGATCCTCACGACGACATGTGCCGTTCCTCGTGATAAATCCACGAGATTGGCATCGAGGATTTAACTGTTCCGCCCAGCACCGGGGGGTTACGAATCATCTAGAGCGCAATTTGCGACCCAATTCAATGCGAATATCTGTCCTCCGCTTTTTCACTGCTATCCTTTTCTTTGTGTTCTCCGCGTCAGCCGTTTCAGCACAGGAAACGTATGTTCTCGGCGATGGATCAACAATCCGCGTTGACGGCTCATCCAATAAATCTGATTGGAGTGTCAACGCAAACGGATTCTCTGGATCGTTTGAGGTCACAGAAGGTGTTCCTCAATCCGGTACGCTCACTATAGACGTTAAGGAGATGAAAGGCGGGCGCAGCCTCATTATGGATCGCCTGATGTACTCCTCCTTCAATGCCGATGAGCACCCACAAATTAGTTTTCTTCTAGACTCTGCAGAGGCAACGGGCGAGGATCAGTGGACCATGGCGGGAAATCTCACTATTTCAGGCGTGACACTTCCTGTATCAGTTGTGCTGACCGAAGAACGATCCAACAACAGGACAATACGGTACTCAGGAGCGCACGAATTAAAGATGACAGACTTTGGCATGAAACCGCCGACAGCGATGTTCGGATCGTTGCATACAAAGGACGACGTGCAAATTGCCTTCGATCTTCTATTGGCATCAACCTGTGAGGAAGAATGCGAATCGGATGCCTGATTTGTCTACTACTAACATTCCTTGTCGGATGCGCCACCGATCCCAAAGCAGTTGATCAATCAGCAACAACGGCGATGGTGTCCCGCGGAGGCATAGCGCCTGACGCGGAATCTGCCAATCCGCTGATGCCGGGGATGACGGCACAATCATTTGAGACCCGAACATCAACAGATGAGTCCTTTGTCTTTGATTCGTCTCAGATGGACCGACCAGCCATCATTGTCTTTTACAGAGGTGGATGGTGCCCGTATTGTAGTATGCAACTATCCGAACTCCGAAAGATTGACGTAGAGTTAGTCGATATGGGGTATGACTTGCTGTTTTTGAGTGCAGATCGGCCTGCGAAGCTGAGGGAGGGATCTCTTGGTGATGACGTACCCATCACCTTACTCTCGGACAGCACGATGCAGATTGCGCAATCATATGGAATTGCCTTCCACGTTGCTGAGTCTACATTAAATCGTTATTTGGAGTCGGGCCTTGATCTTGCACAAGAATCGGGCGTGGGTCATGGAGTACTGCCCGTGCCAAGCGTCTTTGTCGTTGGAACCGATGGTCAAATCAAATTCCAATACAGCAATCCTGATTATCGGCAGCGAATATCCGGGGAACTACTGATGGCAGCAGCGGAAATCTACCAGGAATTCTGATGATGAGTCCGACTATTAGACGTGGGCTGGCTTATTGCTTCATTGCAGCGAGTTTTGTGGTCAGCACGTCGCCAGGGTATGCACAAGACGTGGCTGACATCGTGTTCACAAATCACGTCTTGGGGTCTGGACTCGATCTAAGTGCCGGTGGAACGGGCGTATCCGCGTTTGATTTTAATGATGATGGCCTCGATGATATCACGATTGCACGCCGTGATGCCCCGCCAGCTCTGCTTGTTAACAACGGTGATGGCACATTCACGGACGTGGCACTAGCAAGTGGGATTACCTCTACAGGAAATATCCTAGTACCTATTTGGGTCGATGTAAACAGGGATGCACTGCCTGATCTTTTTTTAGGGCAGGCCAGCATGGGAGCAAACGCTCTTTGGCTCAACCAAGGAGATGGTACATTTTCAGAAGTAGCTGCCGATTGGGGGATCAACACAACTGCCCGGACAGGAACAGCGGTATTTGGTGATTTTTCTGGAGATGGTTTTCCGGATCTATTTATGGGTGTAGACGGGAAACCGGATTTACTATACCGCAGCGTTGAGGGAAAAGGATTTGAGGACGTGTCGGATGCTTTTGGTATCGGCGGAGATCCGGGATGGTTTGCCATGCAGGCGACATTTCTCGATGTCGATTTTGATGGTGACCAGGATCTATTCGTGACACATGATGAGGAGGTTTATAATCGGTTCTACATAAATCAGGATGGAACGACCTTTGAAGATCGTGCCCAAGAATTGAATATTCGGGAGGTTGGGGAAGGTAATTCTATGGGCGTAGCGTGGGGGGATCCTGATCAAGATGGGGACCTAGATGTCTACGTCACGCGCATCCGTGTCGCAGGGTTCTATGTATGGGATGCCGTCACACAACGCTATAGCGACAAAGCCACTCAGTATCGGGTCGCCCCGAATGGTGTTGGCTGGGGAGTCTCTTTCGTAGATCTAGACAATGACATGGACGAAGATCTTGTCATGGTTTCCTCTGCTGCATCGGGTTTTGTGCCGCCCACTATGTTTACAAATCTGGGACCTTGGTTTCAACCGATTCAAGAAGCGGGAGATTTTCAATTTGTACTCTCGGATCTAGGATTGGCAGTCGGCGATTTCGATTTAGATGGCAGACAGGACCTAGTGATTGCTAATTCCCGCGGCCAACACCGATTGATGATTAATGAAACACTGACTACGGGAAACTGGCTCACGGTCGAGCTTCGAGAACCAGATTCTCTTCCTGCGGGCGTAGGAGCGAGGCTAGAATTAGATGTGGGAGATAAAACTCTGCTTAGACTCGTACACGGTGGTGATGGATACAACGGGCAGAACTCCTCGCGTCTGCACTTCGGATTAGGTGGGGAAGTAGAAGCTGCAGAGTTGCGGGTATTTTGGCCAGACGGAACCATTCAGGTTGTTCAGGGCCTAAAAGCCGGAAACCGATATCGTGTTTTGAAAGGAGCTCAGTCCACCTCAACCTCGGCTCACGATCACCCTCTGCAGCCGTTGAACCCATCCTTCGATGCCGATACGGTGGCACTGTGGCCAAACCCAGTTTCTACCGTGCTTTCGATTCGGATGCGGGAGCACGTGGGCAAGCAGGTCTCCATTCAGATTGTCGACATCTTAGGTAGAGTGGTTCTTCGTGATGCAATTAGCAGCGACGGGCAGGCCAGAATAGACATACAAGCGCTACCAGCAGGGGTCTATTTCGTTCAGATTGAGTCAGTATGGCCAGAGCCCTTACTATCCAGAACACGAAAAAGCAGGACGTTCATCAAGCGGTGAGCTTTTTGGAGATAAGAAAAGGGGCTGGCGAGTTGGCGATTCTTAATCGCCAGCGCCAGCCCCTTCTCATTCACTCAGAATGTCAGACGGAAGACTATTTCTCTTCTTCGTCCTCGACTACTTCGTAATCGACATCCTTTACTTCATCGGCGTCGTCATCCGAAGCATCCGAAGGTTCGCCTTCACCACCGCTAGCGGCTTCAGCCTCTTGCTGGGCTTGGTAAAGATCCTGACTCGCTTCGCTCCACGCTTCGTTGAGCTGCTGCATGGCTGAGTCTAGCTCATCTCCGTTATGCTCTTTGTGAGCTTCTTTGAGGCGTTCAAGCGCAGATTCGATCTTCGCTTTCTTTTCCTCTGGAAGCTTTTCACCGTAGTCAGCTAGGTTTTTTTCAGACGAGAAAATCAGCGAATCGGCTGTGTTAAACTTATCTACCTCTTCGCGACGCTTTTTGTCATCATCCGCATGGGATTTGGCATCTTCGCGCATTTTCTCGATTTCCTTATCGGTCAAACCTGAAGAAGCCTCGATGCGAATCGACTGTTCCTTACCGGTTGCCTTGTCTTTAGCTGAGACGCTGAGGATTCCGTTTGCATCAATATCAAACGTGACCTCGACCTGAGGAGTCCCACGTGGTGACGGCGGAATTCCGTCGAGGTGAAAACGACCGATAGTACGGTTATCCGCAGCCATAGAACGGTCGCCTTGCAATACGTGGATCTCTACCGATGGCTGATTGTCAGCGGCGGTCGAAAACGTTTCGCTCTTTTTCGTCGGGATGGTTGTATTAGCCTTGATTAGCGGCGTAGCAACACCACCGAGGGTTTCAATTCCCAGGTTGAGCGGTGTTACGTCCAGGAGCAGAACGTCAGATACATCACCCGAAAGAACACCACCTTGAATAGCAGCACCTATGGCTACCACTTCATCAGGGTTGACAGAGCGATTAGGCTTCTTGCCGAAGAACTCTTCGACTACTTCCTGGATTTTCGGAATACGCGAAGAACCACCGACTAGAATAATCTCGTCAACTTGTCCCTTGCTCAGGCCAGCATCCTTGAGCGCTTTCTCCATTGGAGGAATTGTGCGCTTGACCAAACTGTCGACCAATTTTTCAAACTGAGCCCTGCTCAAATCGAGCGTAAGGTGCTTGGGTCCGTCTTGCGTCGCTGTAATAAACGGAAGGTTGATTGTGGTCTGAGAAGAAGAGGAGAGTTCAACCTTGGCTTTTTCAGCTGCTTCTTTCAAGCGCTGCAACGCCATGGCGTCTTTACGCAGATCGATTCCTTCGGCCTTCTTAAACTCGTCAGCAATCCAGTCAATCAGGCACTGATCGAAATCGTCCCCTCCTAGATGGGAGTCACCGTTGGTGGACTTGACTTCAAAGACACCGTCTCCAAGCTCAAGAATGGAGATGTCATAGGTACCACCGCCAAGGTCGAAAACTGCAATGACCTCTTCAGCATTCTTGTTGTCCAGTCCATAAGCGAGTGCAGCGGCCGTTGGCTCGTTAATGATGCGTCGAACCTGGAGGCCAGCGATCTCACCAGCTTCCTTGGTAGCAGTACGCTGTGCATCATTGAAGTAGGCCGGAACCGTGATAACGGCTTCGGTAACCTTCTCGCCCAGGTAGTCTTCAGCTGTCTGTTTCAGCTTTCCGAGTATCATGGCTGAAATTTCCTGTGGCGTATAGACGCGCTCATCAATTTTGACACGTGCCGTATCGTTGTCGCCTTTGACGACCTCGTACGGTACTGTCTTCAATTCTGAACCCACCTCTGCGAACTTGCGCCCCATGAATCTTTTGATCGAGAAAATGGTGTGCTCAGGATTAGTGATGGCCTGGCGCTTGGCCGGGGCACCAACAAGACGTTCACCGTCTTTCTTGAATGCAATAATGGAAGGTGTCGTACGCGCGCCTTCAGCGTTATTGATGACGACGGGTTCTCCGCCCTCCATGACGGCTACGACAGAGTTGGTCGTACCGAGGTCAATGCCTATGATCTTTCCCATCGTGATCGGGTCGGAAGTTGAGTGATAGATGTAAAAATGTCAGGCCGACCCTCTGGTGGACCTGCAGAAGTGCAGATACAAGAACAATGCCATTCCGCTATTCGGACAAAATGTCAGCCTCAACTCTGTGATATGCTCTTCTTCTGGCGATGTCTCTTGCCTATATTGGTGCAGACGCCGACACACACGCATGAAGCACGTCCCAAATGCGTTGACCATCGCCCGTATAGTGGTCACGCCAATACTTCTAGTTCTGTTGTTTTTGGATTCGCTAGCCGGTTTTGGCTGGGCGTTAGCGCTATTCGTGTTCGCCTCGATTTCTGATTGGGCAGATGGTAACCTAGCGCGTCGCTTTGGTGTTGGCTCGCGACTCGGCCAATTTCTTGATCCAGTGGCTGACAAGATCTTGGTCTTAGGAACGTTCATCGCCCTCGTATTCATCCTGCCAGAACACGTGCCATGGTGGTTGGTAGCCATCATTGGAGGTCGAGACCTCTCAGTGACCCTTTATCGACTTTGGCTGAAGCGTAATGGTCAGGTGCTAAAGACTAGCCGAAATGCTAAGTGGAAGACGGCTTTTCAGTTGACATTCCTGATTGCACTACTGCTGTTTTTGACCGGAGCTCATACTGTTGAGCCGGTTGTTTCCTGGATGGAAGCTCTCCTTGCCTCTAGCTTGATTTTCTGGGCTCTTGTGGTCGTAACGATCGTAACAGTCCTCACCGGACTCGGCTATTTTATCAAGCCAGAAACTGAACAAGATTCGGACCTGAATGAACCCCAAGCCCACTGACTTATCCCGTAAGATCGCCCGGGATCTTCTTAGAATAGGAGCTGTCAATTTGTCGCCAACCAGCCCTTTTACATGGGCAAGTGGTAGGCTATCACCCGTGTATTGCGATAATCGCCTGACATTGGGCTACCCAGATGTTCGAAGAGATATTTCCGCTGGATTCGCGACGTTACTAAAGGAAAACAGTATTCCCTGCGACGTGATTATTGGAACAGCAACGGCTGGCATTCCACACGCTTCTTGGTTGGCGGATCGCATGGAATTGCCCATGGCCTACGTCAGAAGCAAAGCAAAGGAGCATGGCCGAGGCAACCAGATTGAGGGGTTGGCTCCGGAAGGAGCTCACGCCGTCGTGGTTGAAGACCTCGTTTCAACAGGCATGTCTTCGACTGCTGTGCTGGCTCCTTTGGCCGATGCGGGTGTGAAAGTTGAGGCAGTCATGGCCATTTTTACCTATGGACTGGTCGCGGCGGAGGCTGCTTTTGAGAAGGCGGGGGTGCCGCTCTTTACGTTGTCCGATTTCCCCACGTTGATTCAGGAGGCAGCGTTATCCGATTCGCTCTCCGAAGATGATATTATATCGCTTCAGGCCTGGTATCGTAATCCAGCACGATGGTCTTCAGATCGTGGGGGGCGTTGAGGGTTGAAGAGTATCACAGCAACCGTACTCACCATTGGTGATGAAATTCTGATCGGACAAATCGTCAATACCAATGCGGCTTGGATTGGTGAACAGTTGACGACGCTGGGAGTGCGTCCTCTTAGGATGGAAACAGTTGGGGATGAAGCCGCAAAAATCAAGGATTCCCTCCTTCGGGCTATGGAAGAGAGCCGAGTGGTCATCGTTACAGGTGGGCTTGGGCCAACCCATGATGACATAACTCGGGACGTAGTGGCCGATGTTTTTGGTGTTGCGCTATGCTCCGATGAGGAAATTCTAGCCATCGTTCGAGAACGATTTACTAGGCGCGGTAAGGAAATGCCGGCTTCCAATATCTCGCAAAGCATGGTGCCAGAAGGGTTTGAAGCAATTGTCAATCCTGCTGGGACAGCGCCGGCTTTGCTCAGGGGTTTTGACCACGAGGATGGAGAAGCATTACTTGCTGTACTTCCAGGAGTACCCTATGAAATGCAGCATTTCATGTCGGAACACGTTTTAGGTAGAATTGCCAAGTTGGAAGGAGCACCGATCGTGCTGCAGAAAACATTACTAACCGTGGGCGCGGGAGAATCTCACTTACACGAAGCGCTGGAAGGTGTCGAAGCATTACTTACCGGCGGCCGCTCTCTGGCGTACCTACCAAACCTGAGTACGCTACGACTTCGTCTTACTAGCGTTGATGACTCTCCAACAATTGCAGAGGAACGGCTTGCAGAGCTTGAATCATTTATCCGTAGCCGGGCAAACGAGTGGATCTATGGAGAAGGCCTAGATACGTTGGAGGCCGTGATCGGCAGGTTGCTGCGGGACCGAAAAATGACGGTTGCAACAGCTGAGAGTTGTACAGGTGGAAGGTTAGCTGATCGGCTAACCAACGTGCCGGGTTCGTCTGATTATCTGCTTGGGGGCATCATCAGTTACGACAATGCTGTAAAGATAGAGTCACTAGGAGTTCAACCGGATACATTGGATTCCTACGGAGCGGTAAGCCGTCAAACCGCTTGCGAAATGGCAGAAGGGGTTCGGCATCGCTTGAATGCTTCAATCGGCATAAGTACAACGGGTGTCTTGGGTCCGGGGGGAGGATCTGGAGAAAAGCCTGTCGGCACCCTCTGGATAGGGGTCTCTACCGAAAAAAGAACATCAGCTGTGAAAATGACGCTCGGCAAGGAGAGGCTGCGAAACAAGGAGCGCGCCGTGGTATCAGCTTTAGCGATACTGAAAAACGTGGTTTTGGCATTTGAGCCAGAGTAATTGCAAGGTCATGATGGTAGATAGTGATGCTGGATTGGGTAGTGATTGGTTATGAGTGGGGGAAATGAGTGTCAATTACACACATGATATTGAGACGGCACAGTCAATTTGCTAGCCTATGACATTGGGGTGACACCCCCCTTGTTTACCTTAGGTTTGTTCGTTCGAGTCGGATGCAAAGATGCTGAGATAAGCGTTTCTAGTCCGTCCGGATGAATAACATCAAACATATGTAGCATATGTTATGTGTGTCACATATATTGCACAGTAGTTCAGCTACACTTATCAACAGTGGTTGATCGCCGTGCGTCAGAACCCAACCTTAGCCAAGTGCGCAGGGCCGGTTCAACGCTTTCGCAATCTCTTCCTGATTATCACAGACCATAATTTTCCAAGCCCATGAGCACGCAGGATTCTGCCAAGCAGCGAGCCCTTGATCTGGCTCTGAAACAGATCGAAAAAAACTATGGAAAAGGAGCTATTATGCGGCTCGGGGACAGCCCTACTGAGCGTATTGCTTCCATTTCCAGCGGATCCTTGTTGCTCGACTCAGCACTAGGTATAGGCGGCGTTCCGCGTGGACGTATCGTCGAGATCTACGGTCCCGAATCATCTGGAAAGACCACATTGGCCACGCATATCATTGCGGAAGCTCAGAAAGCGGGAGGGGCCTGCGCATTCATTGATGCCGAACATGCTTTTGATGCCAGCTATGCTGAAAAGTTGGGCGTGATGGTAGACGATCTACTCGTTTCACAGCCAGATACAGGGGAAGATGCCCTTAACATCTGTGATACTCTAGTTCGTAGTGGTGCACTCGACGTAATCGTTATCGATTCAGTGGCAGCATTGGTTCCACGCGCAGAGATCGAAGGCGACATGGGAGACAGTCACATGGGTCTTCAGGCACGGCTCATGAGTCAGGCCCTTCGCAAGCTGACAGGCACCATCAACCGGACCAAGACGGTGTTGATATTTATCAACCAGATTAGGATGAAGATCGGCGTGATGTTTGGAAGTCCAGAAACGACTACAGGCGGGCGTGCTCTCAAGTTTTATGCGTCCGTTCGTATGGACATTCGGCGTATTGGGGCTATCAAGGATGGCACAGAGGTTGTTGGAAATAGGACGCGCGTAAAAGTGGTCAAAAACAAAGTAGCGCCACCTTTCCGTGAGGCTGAATTCGACATCATATACGGAGAAGGCATATCATCCATGGGTGAGCTTGTCGATGTAGCCGTCGAAAATGAAGTCATTAACAAGGCTGGGTCTTGGTTCTCCTATGGAGACATAAAGATTGGGCAAGGCCGTGACTCAGCTAAGGCGTGGCTACGTGAAAACGACTCTATCAGGGAAGAGATCACTCTTAAGGTCAAGGAAATTCTAGGCCTTATTCCAATAGTTGAGAGCACGAATGGTGTGGCTAAAGAAGTGGCTGAAGCATAGGGGTCCTTCCCAATCAATTCTGTTTGTGATAATTGGGCTGCTGCCGGCAACAGGGTTGCCGGCAGCAGCCCAATCGTTTGTGGTAGAACTAGACGTAACTCGTTCTTCGATACAGCACGAGATACTTGCTGCTGATTTCAAGCAGCCGTCGAATCAGCAACTACTGGAGCCCGCAACTTCTAATCATTTCGTAGGCAATCCTGCCCTAAACGGCTCCTATTCCCGAAATACAGGTATCGAGCTACGACTTGTTGTGGCGCTCAATGGCACCGATAGCCGGTTGTTTTCCGCCTGGATGGGAGCAGCAGATAAGTCTTCGTACCCATTGATGTTTGGCTCGGTGCCTGCCTGGTGGGTGGCTGCATTGGTGTCTAATTCTGTCTCTTCATCCGACGCACTAGGCTTCTCTGGTGCTTGGATTGCTACGGCAGGTAGCACATTTCTACTCAAACGCATCTCGCAGCGATCACGCCCGTACGTTTCAGTTCCTGCGTTGGGGAGTCGGCT
>Ga0055584_100005377_pt1 | contig 12540 bp, 8 predicted proteins | sample OSDHelmetaG_FD_58716 | JGI IMG/M metagenome (GOLD analysis project Ga0055584, IMG submission 58716) | Pelagic marine sediment microbial communities from the LTER site Helgoland, North Sea, for post-phytoplankton bloom and carbon turnover... | ecosystem: Environmental > Aquatic > Marine >... | reverse complement strand
GGCCGGGTGAGACACTTATCGTACGCGATGGGCGCATCGTAAACCGACTGCGGATCAACCCGTTGCAGAAGCCCGAACGCGTCGACGGGAATTCTCTATCGACCTTTGATGGGCTGTGGATGAATGCGGTCGACCGTCATCGCCGGTCTGACACCCCTTACGGATTATTTTTATCAGGAGGTGTTGATTCGGCTGCCGTTCTCGCCGCGATGGTAAAACTCGAGGATCGGCCAGTCGTTGCCTATACGGCTGGCTTTGCAGGTGGTGATTTTCACGATGAGCGCGACCACGCACGTGTTGTCGCTAAGGCGGCCGGTGCCGACCATCGGGCGATCGAAATCACAGCGTCCGATTTCTGGTCAGACTTGCCCGCGATGGTGGCGTGCATGGATGATCCCGTTGCTGATTACGCCATCGTGCCGACCTACGCTTTGGCTAAGGTGGCTAAAGAGGACGTTAAGGTGGTTCTAACCGGTGAGGGCGGCGACGAAATATTTGCGGGCTACGGTCGATACCGGGCCGGTCGTAGGCCTTGGCCGTTTCGAAAAAAGCCATGGTCACGCAATTCGTTGGGCAAGACAAACGTATTGAGACGTGAATCTGAGACGTGGCGTGAAAACATCGATCAGTCAGAGCGAGAATTTAAAGGAAATAACTGGTCCAATCTTCAAGCCCTTCAAGCGCTAGATATCGCCTACTGGCTGCCATACAACCTGCTGACGAAAGTTGACCGATGTTTGATGGCCCATGGATTGGAGGGCCGTGTACCCTTTTTGGACCGCGACTTGGCAGCCTTCGGATTTAACTGCACTGATGATGACAAAATCAAAGGTCGTCTTGGGAAGCAGGTGGTTCGGCATTGGCTTGCAAATGAGATGCCGGAAGCGCAGCCCTATTCAAAAAAACGTGGGTTCTCTGTTCCCGTCGGCCATTGGATCGGACAGAGGGGCAAGGCGCTCGCTCCCCTAGTGTCAAAGCAGGCGGGGGTCGCGGCCGCCTGCGATCCCGAGGCTGTAAGTTCACTGTTTTCAAACATCACTGCTGAGACCGCATTTCCTGCTTGGCAGCTGTTGTTCTATGCCCTGTGGCATCAAGTCCATGTGTCCGGTTTGCCTCGCAACGGGTCTGTGTTTGAGGTATTGTCTCAGCGCTAATCGCTCATTCTGGTGCGTCGTCTGAAAAGGAATTTTTTAGTGTCCGATACTTTTGATCGCGTCATCATTGGTGGAACCGTATGGACACCGAATGGTCCAGTTGAGACTGACGTTGGGATCAGAAGTGGGCGGATTGCCGGATTTGGTCATTTGCGTAACGCGAAAACGGAAGAGGTGTTGGACGCAAGCGGGCTAACGGTTCTCCCTGGAGTTATTGACAGTCAGGTTCACTTCCGTGAACCGGGTCTCGAACACAAAGAAGATCTAGAAGCGGGTACGAGAGGGGCCGCACTCGGTGGTGTTGTTACCGTCTTTGAGATGCCAAATACAGATCCGCCAACGACGTCAGCTGACGCAATCGACGAGAAGATATCAAGGGCCCTTGGGCGTGCCTGGGTGGACTTCGCATTCTTCGTTGGCGCGAGCCCAGACAACGTGGCGGAGCTAAAAACGCTTGAGCGCTTGCCTGGTGTCTCTGGTGTTAAAATGTTCATGGGATCATCAACGGGTACGTTATTGGTGTCCGATGACAAGAATGTTCTACGTGTTTTGAAGAGTGGCTCTCGACGTGTTGCCGTCCATTGCGAAGATGAAGAACGCCTGCAAGAACGCTTGCACCTTGTGAAAGGTGGAGCACCAGTCGCGATGCATGCGGAATGGCGCGACGCTGAAACGGCATTGAGAGCGACGCAACGTCTCGTTCGATTGGCACGGGAAGCGGGCCGAAGGGTCCATACTCTTCATATCTCAACTGCTGAGGAAATGGAGTTTCTTGAGGATAATCGCGATATTGCGACGGTTGAGGTTTTGCCACAGCACTTAACGTTATCGGCACCGGACGCTTACGAACGTCTTGGTACGTTGGCCCAGCAAAACCCACCAATTCGATCTGTTCGACACCGTGATGCAATATGGCAAGCTCTGCGCAATGGAGTGGTCGATTGTATTGGGTCTGATCATGCGCCACACACACTCGAAGAGAAAGCGCGTCCTTATCCACAGAGTCCGTCGGGTATGACGGGCGTTCAGACACTCGTTCCGATTATGCTCGATCACGTCAATGCTGGTCGCCTTACGCTGCAAAGGTTCGTTGATCTAACGAGCGCTGGACCCGCCCGCATTTATGGGATTGCTGGTAAGGGACGCATTGCCTTGGGGTATGACGCTGACTTCACAGTCGTCGACCTTAATGCCAAGAAGAAGATTAAGAACTCATGGATTGCGTCAAAATCTGGTTGGACGGCCTACGATGAAATGGCCGTTACGGGATGGCCTATTGCTACGATTATTCGTGGCCAAGTGATCATGAAAGACGACGAGGTCTTGGGCCAACCTATCGGTGTACCTGCTCGTTTCACGGAAACGCTCTAAGCGTTAATCGCGCTCCAAGGTTACGAACGCACAACTTTCGTCGGACGGGCTGTGGGACAGGACTTGATCGTACAGGAGCCCTGCACGATCAATCATCGGGTTGATGTCTAACCCTAAAATCATTTCCTCATTGGCAAGGTCGAGTGTCGCTTCTGCGTAGGCCGTGATGTAATCATCCTTGGATATGTAACGTTCTGTGATCGCGGGGCGCGGGTCACTGGTTGCCGTTCGTTCGGTAACGGTTCGGGTGAAGGGAATAAAGCTTCCGGACCAGCGTGAAAGCCGATTTGGGGCGCCTGTTTCTGCGTTTTGTGGGTTCCAGCCTGTGTGTGTACCCAGTGGGACAGAAACACCTGGAAGCCTAACACCGGCTATTTCCAGTCCATCCTCATCACTTGCTGGGACGAGCGTTCCATATGATGGGCCGCGAACAGGCGGTACGTTGTCCGCGACACCATTTGTCAGGAAATTAGCACCGTGGTCTAGGCTAGGTGGCGCGAGTGGTCCAACCGGTGTTCTCATAAATGCAGCGTCTGGAAAGGCGGTTTTGTATGTGGCGGCTGTAACAAGGCTCCCGTCAGATAAGCGGGGGTATCTGCTCGGCGGCGGCGCCCTGTCTAATGAGACCCACGCATCAAGGTGGGAAAGCAACGCGCGCAGTACGGGGCGGTGATCTAATGGGCTCCGGCAATGCACAAGTGAACCTCGGTTCTCGCGTGCACCGATTCCATGTTGTCCACCCGCTATCGTGTATAGCCGCACGGATGGGTCAGGTGGAATGTCTGTGCTTCCTAATGTGTCGGTATGCACAAGAGAAGCTGATCTAGCCCAATACTCGGTTGACGTGTTGACGACAAAAATTCGAGGCACGGCATTGAGGCGGCGTGCTTGCTCAAGCAGGCTGCTCCGTTCCCCCGTAATCGTGTCAAACTGTTCGACTGTTGAGAATGGAAAAAAGTCAGTCGCGAAGTCGAGTTCGATGTCAGGACTGAAGTGCCGCGACGTTTGCGCGAACCTGTAATTGAAGCTTCCCTTACCGGCCCCAGCGCCGTCAATCATGACGCCATCAAAAATCATGCGACCGCCCTCATCTACGTGCAGGCCGTTCCAGATCATTGTGTTGAGCGCACGAGCAGACTGAGAATGCCCGTAAGCCAGTGCTGCAATTGGTAACGTACCGCCCTGATTCATGAGCGGGTTGCTGGCCCCGAAGGAGTCCGTTTTGTTGTATCGGAAGAAAGAAAGCGCATCGCGAAGGGCTGCAAGCCCTAACCCGACAATTGCGGGGTTACGAGCAGTATAGGTGAGGCGGTAGACACGCCCCGGCTCAAACCCCATGTCGAGGGTGATCCAAGCTGGATCGCGAAGCGTGTTGCTTTGTTGGTCAGTTGATCCAATTGGGCGTCCAAAGCGCCAGGCTTCACGAGGCAACCTGGTGTAATTTTCTGAATCGGCCTCCCGCACTGCCAATTGCGCACGTCTGTCGTTCCAATTGGCTGGTTCATATCCGATGGACCCAAGCCCGACATGTTTTGCGGCCTGAGACATCTTCGTTAGGGCGATCTCACCAAGTACCCGCCCGGTTATTGAAGTGCCGTCGGCGTTTAGTGCGGTAGGAAGGTCAATGGTTAGCGTTTGTGCACGGGGCACGACGTCCCAATTCCAACCGGTCCACAAGACCGAATAACCCTGCTCCATGAGGAAACCGTTGCCGATATCTTCAGCGCTTCTGGCTCCTGTGCGGCCTGTCGAGTCATTGAACCGGCTCAGAGCAACCATATTGCCTCGGTTAGTAAAGTCATGGATGAGCCGCCCATTGCCGCGTTCTGGGTTTAGGGGCATCAGCAGCACAAAGTCACCACTGAATGTAATGCGTCCTTGCTCGTCTTTCGGCGCAAGGGCGAGGTCGTGAATGGGAGCGTTGAATTCTGAGTTTGGGTCGATTGCGTAGTGCAGCAGTCCGGCCACTCGAACGTAAGGCCCGACCAGTCCAAAGGGTTGTCCCGATGCCACGATAGTCTGCTCACGGACTTCTACCCGCTCAACGCGCGCGTGGGCTGAGTTGAGTGTTGTTGCGACAAAAAGGCCCATAACGATGGCCAGGGCTAGGTGAGAAAATAAACGGCGAACCACGAAATACTCCTGAGACTCCCGTACGGGCGGAAGTGGTTTATAGTCGACCCTCATTAAACGTCTAGTAACCGCAGAACAGAAGGCCTTCATGATCGATTTATACAGCGTTCCAACGGCTAATGGCCAAAGAGTTCATATCATGCTGGAAGAGTGTGGGCTTCCCTATACGCCGCATTTTGTCGATTTGGTTGGTGGTAAACACCTCGAACCAGAATTTCAGGCCAAGAACCCGTTTGGACGTGCGCCGGCAATCGTTGATCGTGACGGTCCAGGTGGACAAGAACTGCGTATCTTTGAAGGGCACGCGATTCTCTTTTACCTAGCGGAAAAAAGTGGAAAGTTTTATCCGGATGACCTCGCGATTCGAACGGAGATTCACGCGTGGATCAGTGCCATATCATCCAACCTTAGTCCGGCCTTTGCCGCGCAGTTTTGGTTCACCGTCTTAGCACCTGAACGCAATCAGATGGCGCTAGACAGGTTTGTCGCTGAAGCACATCGCGGATTAAAGATATTAGACTCTCACTTAGAAGGCCGCGCTTACTTTGTTGGTGATGACTATACGATTGCTGATATCCATGCTTACCCGGTCGCGGCAACCTCAGCATCTCGGCTGGAGGGCGGGTTGGAGTCTTATCCGTCTCTCTTGAAATGGATGGCAGCTATTGGTGAGCGCGAAGCCGTGCAAAAGGGCATGTCTATACTTGCAGAATAGCCGTGGCCTTTTCTGTGATTTACGTGAGCACGGTTTTTCCGCAAGTCTGGCATACATGGCTGCGACGCTTGCTTTCTTCAGCAACAATCTGGTTCGCAGATTGATCGGTGAGCATGTATTCCCGTTGAGCTGCTTTTAAGCTTGTCATTTCATTGTCGTCTAGCTGGCCGTCTTGCAGGGCAAGGTCGACCCTCCGGCGGTACTCTTCACGTCTATGATGCAGCTCTTCGGAGAAGCGTGATGCCAGCATACCGGCGGGCAGAGCGACGAGGCCGATTCCAAGAATCATAATAATAACGCCGATCATTCGGCCGATGACTGTAATTGGTGTGACGTCGCCGTATCCTACAGTCGTTAATGTGACCGCTGCCCACCACATTGCTGCTGGGATGCTTCCGAAGACGTCCGGCTGAACGTCACGTTCTACTAAGTACATGGTGCTGGCCGCAATGATGATCAGCACGAGTACGATGAAGATGGCCCCCATCATTGCCGGGGCTTCTGATCGTATGACACGCCATAGCACCACAAGGGGCGAGAAAAACCGAACAAGCTGTAATAGGCGGAGCAGTCGAAGTGCGATTAAACTTTCAGCGTTGACCACATCAAATATGGATAAGTACAGCGGTACGATCGCGATAATGTCGATCAGGGGCAGGGGAGAAAGCACAAAATTGACCCGTGCTTTATGTGCCGGTAAGCCAAAATATTCGCTGCCTTCAACGCTCGACCAAACGCGCAGAACCCATTCAGCCGTAAAGAAGACGGCCGACACAACTTCGATCATTTTGAACCAAACCAGGAACTGCGTATGCAGCTGCGGGACCGACGATAAGATGACAGCTGCCACGTTCAGCACGATCATCGCGGTAATCACTGTCGTGGCCACGATGGCCGTGGTTTGCCGTGGGGGCTCGTTGGAAAGAAGGAGGTGGGTGCGGTGCCGCAATGTTCCTGGCATGACTGTCTTCCGTTAGATTGTCTAAGTTCCAACTAATATTATCTAAGTTCCCTATACTTTTATCAGAATATAGGTTGGATACATGGGAAATCAGCCTTTCCTCTCATAGTAGAGAAAGGTATGGAACAACCCCTAGAAATCATATCGGCCAGTTGGACAACATGACCAAGCTCTTAAGCTATTCTGTAGACGAAGACGTTGCAGTTCTCCTGATCGATAATCCACCAGTCAATGCGTTGTCTCAGCCCGTGCGGCAGGCGATCCAAGACGGGCTTCATGCGGCGCAGATTGATGACTCTGTCGTTGGATTGGTCATCGCCTGTGCGGGGCGAACATTTAGCGCTGGGGCAGATATTCGAGAATTCAATGCGCCGGTTAAAGATCCGTCCTTACCGATTCTTATCGATGAGATTGAGGCTTCCGAAAAACCTGTTGTTGTCGCTTTGCACGGAACGACCTTAGGGGGTGGCTTCGAGCTGGCAATGGGGTGTCATTACCGGGTTGCAGATGAGGCGACACGGGTTGGTTTGCCAGAGGTGCATCTTGGTTTAATTCCAGGTGCAGGTGGAACCCAAAGGTTACCAAGATTGATCGGAGCAGAAGCAGCGATCGAGGCGATCACCACGGGCAGGCATATTCCCGCTCCTGAGGCGTTAGCGTTGGGTGCTCTCGATGAAGTCGTAGAGGGAGATATCATCGCGTGCGCGATATCTGCCGCTCGGACGCTTTCCAATTCAAACTACCTTAATCGGACGTGTCATCGAGACGTTGATCCACAATCCATTCCTGATGGGATATTCGATAAATCAAGGGCTGCGTTATCAAAACGACGTCGTGGTTTCAATGCACCGCCGGCCGCCGTCGATGCCATCGAATGGGCGTGCAGCACTCCTAGTCGAGATGGGTTGAAGCGGGAACGAGAGCTGTCGAATCGACTTAAGGCTTCTGTTCAATCTAAAGCTCAGCGGCACCTTTTCTTTGCAGAGCGTTTGGCGTTAAAAATTCCAGATATCCCCAAAGCGACTGTGACCCGCCCCGTTGAGTCCACCGGGGTGATTGGGGCAGGAACAATGGGCGCTGGGATTGCGTTGTGCCTCTTGAATGCTGATTTATCCGTCGTGCTTGTGGAGACAAAGCAAGAGGCCCTCGACCGCGGTGTTGCACAGATCACTAAGACCCTTGGCCGTGACGTAGACCGTGGTCGCATGTCTCCAGAGGTGCGGGATTCCCGCCTATCCAGATTGACGACGGCTCTGGATCTAACTGGTTTGCAATCGGCTGACCTCGTGATTGAAGCGGTTTTTGAATCTTTGCCCCTTAAGAAACAGATTTTTTCTGACCTGGGGTCGATTTGCCGAGAGGGCGCGATTCTTGCGACGAATACATCGACGCTTGATATCAATGAGATTGCAGCTGTAACCAAATCGCCAGAGCGCGTTATAGGAACGCACTTCTTTTCCCCTGCCAATATCATGAAGCTGTTAGAGGTTGTGCGTTGCGACGAAACAGCAAAGGACGTTGTTGCGACAACGATGAACTTGGGACGACGCATAGGCAAGGTGCCGGCGTTGTCTGGTGTGGGGTATGGGTTCATCGGTAATCGGATGCTTGAGGATTACGTCCGAGAATCCCAAATGTTATTGCTGGAAGGTGCTGATCCGGCGCAAGTCGATGGCCCCCTAGAGGCTTGGGGTATGGCGATGGGGCCATGTGCCGTTATGGATCTTGCCGGACAGGATGTGAGTTTTCTAACGCGTGATCAAAACCGCGACTTGCTGCCCGACGACCCGCGGTATTGTGTGCCGGGTGACGTCATGTATGCCGAAGGGCGATTTGGGCAAAAAGTAGGCAAGGGTTTTTACCTTTACCCGGACGGTCGCACGCGCCAACGTGATTCTGATGCGATTACCTTAATCCGCAGTGCTGCAGATAGAATTGGTGTTGAGCAGAGAGCGTCTATTTCAGAACAAGAAATTCTAGACCGTTGTCTATATGCCTTAATCAATCGAGGGGCTCAGCTTCTTGATGACGGTATTGCATTACGCGCCAGTGATATTGATGTGGTTTGGTCTGCAGGGTATGGGTTCCCTGCCTATCGGGGCGGGCCAATGTTCTACGCTGATACGATTGGGCTTGATGTGATTCTGAAGGCATTTGAAAGCTTTGCGAGCCAGTTCGGCGATGAGTACGACTATTGGAAGCCAGCGCCTTTACTCGTCAAGCTTGCTCAGGCAGGTAAGACGTTCGCAGATTATGATGCAGATAGAAGTGGGGGTGATTAACCGTGGATCAATTTGACTTGTCAGGGAAAGTTGCAGTTGTCACCGGGTCCTCTCGCGGAATCGGGCGATCCATAGCCCGCGCGTTGTCATCAGCCGGCGCAAAGGTAACGGTCACTAGCCGTAAAATTGAAGCTTGTGAAGCTGTGGCATCAGAAATTGCGGCCGATGGTGGCAAAGCAATTGCCGTGGCGTGCAATGTCTCTGATAAAGTCCAGGTCAGCAACCTCGTCAAAGAGACTCACGCGCAGCATGGTCCAGTCGACATACTCGTATGCAACGCCGCGACTAACCCAGTGTATGGCCCGATGGCTGAGCTAGACGACAAGGCCATGGAAAAGATTTTTACCACCAATGTTCAGGGGCCCTCTTGGTTGATCAATCTGGTCGCGCCACAAATGGCCGAGAACGGAGGCGGTGCGATTGTAATGCTCTCCTCCATCGCTGGGCTTCTGGGAAGCAAGAACTTGGGTGCATACGCCGTGTCTAAAGCAGCCGACGCGCAACTGGCTAGGAACTATGCGGTTGAGTTGGGCCCTGACAACATCCGAGTGAACGCTATTGCTCCTGGGCTCATTAGAACCGAGTTTGCACGTGCTTTGTGGGAAGGCGAAGACGGAAAAGACTTCGTCGAGAAGACCCCGTTGAGGCGTCTTGGTGAACCAGAAGACATCGCCAGCGTCGCGGCATTCCTCGCTTCTGATGCGGCTAAGTTTATGACCGGGCAGGTCATCGTCGTAGATGGCGGTGTCACGATTGCAGACCCGTTCTAACGGATAGACTTTAGCTATGGCTGACACCTCAATCCCAAACCGCGATTTAGCGTTTCTTCTATACGAAGTCCTTGAGGTCGAAGCGCTAACTGAAACACCGCGCTATAGTGACCATGACAAGACAGTCTTTAACGCCGTGCTTGAGACGGCGTCCTCAATCGCAAGAGATCATTTCCAACCCCACGCAGCGAAGGTTGATGAGGCTGAGCCCACGTTTGATGGCGCGCGCGTCCATATTATTCCCGAAGTCGAGAGTGCCTTAGGGGCGTATGTCGATGCTGGATTGATGGGGGCGACGTTCGATGACGATATTGGCGGAATGCAACTGCCCGTGGTTGTTGGGCAGGCGTGCCAGGCACTTTTTTCTGCGGCCAACATATCAACGACTGCTTACCCATTCCTAACCATTGGTGCGGGCAATATGCTCGCGACGTTCGGCTCTGAATGGCAGCGAGAGACATTTCTCAGGCCAATGGTCGGCGGTCGGTTCTTTGGCACGATGTGTCTGTCGGAACCCCAGGCGGGTTCATCACTCACAGACATCACAACGCAAGCTGAGCCAACGGAAGAAGGTCACTACAGTATCAAAGGGTCCAAGATGTGGATCTCGGGTGGTGATCACGACTTATCAGAGAACATCATTCACATGGTGTTGGCAAAAATTCCAGGAGGTCCGCCAGGCGTGAAAGGCATTTCACTTTTTGTGGTTCCTAAGCGTCGCGTCAACGAGGATGGCTCGGTTGGAGCCAGTAATAACGTGGCCTTGGCGGGGCTCAACCACAAAATGGGATACCGTGGCACCGTCAATACCCTTTTGAATTTTGGTGAGTCCGGTGAGACGCATGGATACCTTGTGGGTGAACCCCACAAAGGGTTGAGCTATATGTTCCACATGATGAACGAGGCGCGTATTGGCGTCGGCTTGGGCGCGGTGGCGCTGGGGTACGCCGGCTATCGAGCAAGCTTGGCCTATGCGAAGGATCGTCCTCAAGGCCGGCATCCAGACTCCAAAGATCCCGGAAGTCCGCCCGTTTCAATTGTTGAACACGCAGACGTTAGGCGTCTTCTGTTGTCGCAGAAGGCGGCTGTCGAAGGCGGGCTAGGATTGGTTTTGTATTGCGCTCGCCTTGTCGACTCGCAAAAGACGGCAACGGACGAGGCTGAGAAAAAGCGGTTAACGCTCTTGCTCGATATCCTGACACCTATTGCTAAATCGTGGCCCTCTGAGTTTTGTCTCGAGGCCAATAAACACGCCATTCAAGTTCTGGGTGGGTACGGGTACACCCGTGACTATCCAGTGGAACGCCTCTATCGAGACAACCGCCTCAATCCAATTCATGAAGGGACCCACGGCATTCACGGGTTAGACTTGCTGGGTCGGAAGGTGGTGATGGAGAATGGTGCAGCGCTGGAGATACTTGAGACAGAAATGCACGCAACTGCAGCCGCAGCTGAAGGCCCGTTGCGAGGCTATGGAGAGGCCCTGGATGCGGCTTTTGATCGAGTTAAGGCGGTCACAGCAACACTGATTGCCGCGAGAAGGGAGAGCCCGCGCCTCGCTCTTGCTGACGCGACTTTATATCTGGACACGTTGGGTCACATTGTCCTCGCCTGGATATGGCTTAAACAGGCCATTGTGGCCAATGAGGCTGCTACGCAGGCGAAAGGGGACGATACCGCGTTTTACGCTGGGAAACTGGCTGCATGCCAATTTTTCTTTCGTCGTGAGTTGCCAAAAGTATACGGGCAAGCGGACCTCCTTGAGTCCCTGGATGACACGGCGATAGGTGTGCCTTCGGACGCGCTTTAGGTCTTCTCCCCGTGTTTCAATACCCTTCGCCCCCGTGCTAGCGTCGAAGGAGGCTAGAGGAGGGTGTCGATGAAAACGTCATTTTGGTATTTCTTGTTCGCGGTTGGGCTCATGGGCGCTTCGTCGGTTGAGGCTGGAGAATGGCTTCCCAACGGAAATGCAAAACGTCTCGGATTTGATCAAGATCGATTGGACCGTATTACGCCAGTGATGCAGGCCCATGTGGATGAAAGACGTTTCTCAGGTGCCGTCATGGTGATTGCGCGAGACGGCAAGGTTGTCTATCGCGAGTCTGTTGGCTATGCCGACATTGAAAACGATGTCCCAATGGACGAAGACGTGGTCTTCCGTATCTTCTCGATGACCAAGGCCATCACTACGACAGCCGCAATGATTCTGATAGAGGAAGGTAAGCTTCGCCTAACAGATCCCGTGTCTAAGTTTATCCCGGCGTTTGCCAACATGAAGGTTTACGTAAGCGGAGATGGTGAAGAGATGGAATTGGAGGAGCAAGACACTCCGATGACCGTTCATCACCTTCTCACTCATACGTCTGGAATACCCTACGGCGGACGCAGCCCGGCGATGTCGACATACAATGACCTCGGTACGAGTGGCGCTAAAACGCTCGAAGAACTGACAAACATTATCGCATCTAAGCCGTTGGTCTTTCAGCCCGGCGATAGATGGTTGTATGGCTTGTCGACCGATGTCATGGGACGAGTCATCGAAGTGGCATCTGGGCAATCTTTTGAAGGTTTTCTCGCCGAGAGAATTACCAACCCACTGGGGATGGACGATACATCATTTGTTTTGACGTCAAATCTCAGGCCTCGGTTTGCGGCGGCATACGACGATACAGATGAGGGGCTCGAAGTTGCTGATGGTCTTGGTGTGCGATCCTATGAGCCAGAAGATGTTGTTCCGTCGGGCGGCGGCGGTTTGCTTGCGACAGCCTCTGACTATTTACGCTTTACGCAGATGCTATTGAACGGTGGCATTCTCGATGATGTGCGCATTCTAAGCCCTCGGTCTGTTGAACTCATGTCTCGTAATCATTTGACCGACGAACAGAGATTTTCTGTAGGCATGGGATTTGGCCTCGGGTTCGCGATCGCGGAGGACCCTGGTTTGCGCAAAACGTTCTTGTCTCAAGGAAGCTATTCATGGGCTGGTGCTGCCGACACTCATTTCTGGATCGATCCTGAAAAGAACATTGTCGGACTAGCAATGACACAGCTATTCAGCGACCGAAGCCCGCTACGCGACGATATGCGCGCAATGACCTATCAAGCGTTGATGGAATAATTAACCCTGTTCTGGGGGTAAGGCAGCGACGTCTTG
>Ga0055584_100005376_pt1 | contig 12540 bp, 8 predicted proteins | sample OSDHelmetaG_FD_58716 | JGI IMG/M metagenome (GOLD analysis project Ga0055584, IMG submission 58716) | Pelagic marine sediment microbial communities from the LTER site Helgoland, North Sea, for post-phytoplankton bloom and carbon turnover... | ecosystem: Environmental > Aquatic > Marine >... | reverse complement strand
CAGTATTCCCCTCCTGAATCAAATCAAGAAAACTCATACCGCGATTGCGATACTTTTTCGCAATTGAAACGACCAACCGAAGGTTACAACTAGACAGTTGTCGCTTCGCATTTTCAAATTCAGAGAAAAACTTCTCACAGTCACTCACTCGTTTTTCGAGGCTTGCCGGACTTTCTTGGCAAAGAGTCACCAAGCGAGCGAGTTCCGACCTAAGGTGCTTCCTTTCGACTTCGGTTGGAGCATCTGCCCCTTCATCCCGCAACTGACTTCGAATCAAATTCATGCGATCCGAGTAGTTTCTCAATTGCTTGATCATGGGACTGATCCGCCTCGACCGAAGACTTAACTCTTCCACCAAAACTACAAGCTTGGACCGGCGGGCAAGAAACCTTTTCCTCGCTGACTTTTTCTCAACATCAGCCGTCTGCTTACTAATCAGAAGCCTGAAATCTTTCGCATTCTCCTTCAATAAATGCTCCATCGTTTTGAAATTATGCGGCATCCTTGCCTGAATCTGTTCTTTCGTTAGATTCTCGGTCAGTGAAACCTTAATGGTCCGGTCAAATGGCAACTCGCCAGCATAGACCCGCTTGAGTGTTTCAAACGTTGCCATCAATGCGTAGTTACTCGTGAGCACACCTCTCCGGTAACGTTTTCGCGCAATCTCAATTCGCTTCGCCAACGAAATCTCTTCGTCGCGTCCCAACAGCGGAATCACCGCCATCTGACTCAAATACATTCGAATCGGATCGTCACTAGGACGGGGTAATTTGCCGAGGGGTTGCGGGCTTACATTTTCACTGTCCGCATCTGCTTTTGGAATGTCTTCTACAGACACATCCCCGGGAAGAGAAGCAGCGTCGCACAATTCGATCCCTGATTTTTCAATCGCCGCGATCAAACCGTTCAATTTTTCAGCACCAACAACCTCATCAGGGAGGTAATCGGTCACATCTTCGTAGGTTAAAAACCCTTGAGATTTACCCTTTTTGATGATCTTCGCAAGCTCGTTCTCATCAATCTCAAAATTCTGCTGGTTTGCGGTATTGCTACCGTTTGCTGTCATTTCCACGTCGTACTCCTGCGAAATCCATTTCGCGCTGGACGCCAACCGATCTACGTTGAAATCTCTCAAAGAGGTTTTAGTTGAGTGCTACCATACCGGATCGCCTTGAGAATGTCCCTTTCGCGCGGAACCAAACTAAACGCAAACCTCATGGAATTCGCGGATGGCTCAGCCACACCGCACACTCACCTCAAGTTCAACTGTCGATCAACACTCAAGCTGCCTCCCATCCATGGGCCTGCAAAACACTTAAGCGCTTCTTCTTATCTCATCATGCGGAAAATCTAACTTTCCTCGGCATCACCTGCGAACAACCGCAAATACCCAGCCTCAGACAATCAAATTTTCCAAAATCTCACACTGAATTGTTAGGTTTCTGAAGCTGCTGTCTAAATAATTCCTCTAACGCACGCTTCTCTTCGTCTTCATCTAAGCCACCGGAATGTAATTTTGAAATCTTGGCCTGAGTCCCGGATTCAACTTCCCGCTCGTTAAATCTCAATATGATCGATTGCAACTGGGCTTCAAAATCCATGGTATAGGCAGAAGCCTGTTCCACGTTCGTCTCTTTTTTTGCTGTCGCTTCAGCGTTCAGATAATCTACCAATTTTCTCAAACGTGGCTCCTCGAGCTCAACTGTCAATTGCTTATAGCCCACGCCTTTCCCCTCATGAAAAAACTCACCCATCACTTCGTACAAATCACGAAGAACGCCGACATGAAATTGCTCGGGGGAAACATTTTCCACAGCCCGGTCCAACAGAGAAGGATCCTGAAGCAGTAACTGCACGAGCTCAGATTCTTTTTTGTCAAACTTCGAATAGTCTACTAGATCTTGCTTAGTAGTTGAGTCCCTTGCTTCTGGTCGAACGCGCGTCTTACTCCGAAGATCCTTGAGCCGACGACGAACCATTTCTGGTGCCAGTTGAAATTGCCGCCCCAATCGCAACAGCATCTGATCTTCGCGAATACTCTTAGCGGTCGAATCACCGAGGGTCTTTTCTGAAATACCGGCAAGCGTTTTTAAAATATTCTCCAGCGCCTGATTAGAACGATGAGTATCATTAACTAAATCAACACCACGAGTCTCGACAAGGATCTTATGAGCGATAGCATCTGGCGCTTTATCGACCAGGGCCTGAAATGCCTCGCCCCCCTCTGCCATTAAATAGTCAAAGGGATCTAACCCTGTGGGAAGACTCAGAATCCTTAAGTCGATGTCATGAGCAACAAATAAATCAAGAACCGTATTCATGGTTCGCTGACCGGCTTCGTCACCGTCAAGAACCAACGTAATCCCATCTGCAAACCGCTTAATTAGTCGTATATGCTGCTCATTCAAAGCAACACCCAACGCAGCTACAACATTGGTCAGACCTGCCTGCCAGGCTGCTACGACGTCCGTGTAACCTTCTACAATCACTAGACGCTTATCTTTGACGTTTGTCTTTTGGACATGATTTCTGGCAAGATTCAACGCATACAAGTTCTTGCTTTTCGAAAATAGCCGCGTCTCCGGCGAATTGACGTATTTTGCGGGCGGAGCGTCTCCCTGCGGATAAAGACTCGGCACCACCCGGCCACCCAAAGCAATCGTTCGCTCTTGAGTATCACGGATGGGAAACAAAACTCGTCCACGAAATCTTTCGTACCACCCACCTCGATCATTCGCTGAAACGAGACCGCAAGCTTGCAATATCTCGGGCGAGAAACTGGTACCACTGGACCGGTCAACCAACCAAGACCAGGACAACGGGGCAAACCCAACTCGAAACCGATCAATACTCTCCTGGCTAATCCCACGCTCAGAGAGGTAGTCTCTAATTGGAATCGCAGCATCGGAGCTCAACAGACATTCGTGGTACTCCTGCTCGGCCCACGCCATTGCACGATAAAGCGTCGCCTTATCATCTGCCGAGCCCTTCACCACTTTTTTCTGGAAAGAACGAACCTCAATCCCGGCTCGCTCCGCAAGGATTTCGAGTGCTTCGCGAAAATCAACGCCTTCGCGTTTCATCACAAAGTCAAACACGTCGCCGCGCACGTCACACGGATAACAAACCCAATTTTGCTTATTCGGATTGACTTGGAAACTTGGCTTCTGGTCATCATGCCACGGGCAATGCCCTACATAAATAGATCCCTGACGACGCAAATTCATCTCACTGCCAATCAAGTCAACCACATCGGTTGCTTGCTTGACCTGATCTTTTACATCGAAATTAGGAACTTGAGACACCAAAGAACTCCATACTGTGACACAGTCACGAACCCTTGTTCGTTTGGAGGTCGCCGAGCGAAAAACTCGCTAGCGATCAATAGAAAACGCCGGGAAACAACGTTCGTTGCGCCGTCCAACATTCTATTGTGGTGATAGCCGTTACCAAGCAACTATTTAAAAATCCACTTCCGTGTGGTCTTTTGGTTTTTTTTGCTGGTTTGCTGCTATGAAGTTAGTGCCCTCCATGACACAGCACTCTAACCTAAAATATCGCCCGAAATTGAGTCAACACCAATCCTACAAACTAATCAAGAAACTTCGCTAATCTTATCATTGAAGTGAAAGCACCAGCAAGCACCGAAATTTCGAGGAAATTAACAGCCATCTCGCAGGGAAACCTGTTCAAAACTCAAATTTCACCCCCCACTCCCAATGTCTTCCCAAATGCCCCATTCTAAAGATGTTCGTGGATAAATTCGGTCATTAATTTACGCAGATGGGCTGATTGCTTTTCATCACGAATGGAATGTCGATTGCCTGGGTACAACATTAAATCAAACTGCTTGCCCGCGTCCTGCAGCTCTTTTACGAATTGCACGGTGTTGTTGAGATGAACATTGTCGTCGATGGTGCCGTGGATCAATAAGAGGTCTCCCTTTAACTCATTCGCTTTACCGTTCAAAACCGAAGCCTTGGAATAACCATCGGGATTTTCATTCGGTAGCCCCATGTAACGCTCGGTGTAAATCGAATCGTAATTTTTCCAATCCGTAACGGGTGCACCTGAAATCCCCATCTTGAACGTGTCTGAGTGAGTCATTGCATAAGCCGTCATGTACCCACCATAACTCCACCCCCAAATACCGATTCGCTCATCGTCAACCCAAGCGTGCTTTTTCAACCAGGCAACTCCTCGCTCAATATCAGCAAGTTCATTAACGGCAAAATTTTGATGAATCGGCCAGGCCTGTTTCACGCTGCGGTAACTCGCGGATTGGTTATCACAAATCCAAATCACATACCCTTGCTGGGCAAGCATCTGATGCCACAGCGACTGCGTTCCTCCAAATCGATTACGCACGCGAGGCGCTTGAGGACCAGCATAAACATGGACCAGAACCGGATATTTTTGACTTGGGTCGAAATTTGGCGGCTTGATCAGCATGGCATCCATCGGCTGCTCGTTGCCCGATGGGACCTCCAGGAATTCAGTACTCGTTCCCCCCACGTACTCAATACGATCATCGGAGGAACCATTGAATTGCCTTAAAATGGTGCCTTCGCAATTACGCAACAAAAACCTTGGAGTCGAGTCGACGTCGCTCCAACCGTCAATAAAAAACGACATATCCTTACTGAAATTAACAGCATGCTCTCCAGTTTCGGGAGTCAAATCAACCAGATCTCCAGACTCTAGATCTAGGCGATACGCATGAATCTCAGTTGGCAATTCCTTTGCGGCAGTAAAAAAACAATATCGCTTATCTTTCGAAACCCCCAGCAAAGAGCGTACTTCCCACTCGCCCTCGGTCACAGCAGATTTCAGTTGTCCATCCGCGGTGTATCGATAAATGTGGCTGTAACCCGTGCGCGGACTTCGCCACAGAAAATCACCGCCGTTCAACAAGACTGGGTCACCCGGCGACTCAATCCACGCCGGGGTCTTGTCACGAAATAGAAGTTTCGGATCCTCTCCTTTTTCGTTTACTGCAACAAGATCAAGCCATGTCTGCTCACGATTTTGCACCTGAATCAGTAATTGCTTCCCATCACTTGACCACGAAACTCCTGAAACCAAAATTTCATCGTTATCATACGCAGAAAGATCTACCCATTTTGTTGACCACGCTGGTCCGCCCACAACTCCGACTTTGACAACTGGATTAGGGTCTCCCGCTTTGGGATAATTCGTCATTTCCGATTTACCCCGAACCGGCATATGATCCATGACGGTAAACGGTATCAAAGGCGTTTCGTCTAACTGGAGAAATGCAATCTGATTCCCATCGGTCTGCCACCAGTATCCCTTGAAATTGCCACGGCCGTAAAGTTCCTCCTGGTAGACCCAGTCCAATTTGCCAACGAGTTGTTTTTCATCGTCGCCTGCCACGGTCCTAATCTGACGCGAACTTAAATCCAGAACATTCAGACCTTTTTTGGTACAGAACGCAAGCCGGTTCTCGTGGTCATTAAAGTGAAACAACTCGGCCGAATCGCCAGGCTTAGCGATCACCATCGCTTTCGGCTTTGTAACATCCGTATCCTCGATGAAATAAACTGCTGAATAGCCACTACTACTAAAAACCGCCACTCGATTATTGGTGGGCAAAACGGGATCACATTGAGCAAGTAAATCAGCGGCCACTTTTTTAAGCCCAGCTTCAATCAACGCCTCTGTAACTTCATTTGTTTGATAAGGGCGACCAGGTTGACTGACAATAGAAGCACTTTCAGCATCGATTAATGCCGAATCGTTATACAGTCCGGTCGTTAACCAGTTCGACTGCCCGAACCAGCGGGGAGCCCTTGCCAAACCGGACAATAGGCTATTGGGGCCGTCAATCAACTCTAGCGAGAGCTGTCCATCCCGGGGAACTTCGTCCACCGCTTGCGTTTCGATTTCCAACGGACGCGGCAAACGCAGGATTGGAAACAACTCCTTGGGTTTCAAAACACTGTCAAAGAAATTCCAGAATGCGTACCCGTCGTCCGAATTCGCTTCTAACATGTAACTAACCCAACGCCCTAACGGTTGCCCCGTTTTAACGAGGTAACTTCCAGCAGGGATGACTAATTCGGAACTCTCTCGATCCGCATCCAATCGAACCATTTTATGTTTTTGAAAGGCTCGATCTGCACGGTCCAACGCAACAATCCGGTCGACCTCGACTTCTGCTGTTAAATCGCTGGACAAACGCTCAACATCTACTCCGTGCATCAGCAACCGATCGACCACACGCTCAAAACCCTCAGGAATAATGTAGGCAAATGCAAATTGAGTTGTTTTCGTTGGTTCATATTTTGAAATGAAATCACACTCGTAATCGTGAGGTTCGCCATCTTTGAACCCCTTCAAAATGAACTTTTCTTCGAATGGACCGTTCTTCGCAGCGAGAGATAAACTTAAACGGGACGGCTCAACGGAAGCAGTTTCAATCAATTCATGGTCGACCGATTCCAACAACTGATGAACGGCTCGAGAGTTCTCAGTGACATAGTCCAGTAATCCAGAAACAAAGTCTTTGGTTGCAAAGATCCTCCCTTTGTAATCCAAATAACTGTAGGCCTCTGAAAGAATCGCCAACCTTCCGCGAAGTCCAACGTATTCTGTACTGTAACGCGGTTCGTGCCCGTATGTTGTCCATCGAGTATGCTCGCGATTAAAGTTACCGTAATAAAATGTTTTTGTACCCTGCGTTGCCAACTGCTGAGTCACAGCAGGCATCATTTTCTCCCGCAGGAATCGGCGAATTGGCTCAGCCGTCGCAGGATTATGAGGGATATCATAAGTCAGGCTGTATTGGTGCTTTGAGCCATTCGTGGTGTGGCAATCGACGAAGAGGTGAGGATTGCTAGTATCAATTAAACGAACCAACGCACGCGCTTCGGGAGATTCAATTTTTGAAAAATCTCGATTTAGATCTAATTGCTGAGCGTTTTCACGGCGTCCCATTCCGTTAACGGGACCGACCTGGCCAGGGCGATTATCTTTGCCCATTCGGTCATTACCGTCGGCATTATAATTCGGAGCAAAAAGAATTACGTTCTGTTTTAACCAAGGGTGGTCAGGGTTATCGGTTAATTCTCGTAACAGTATCAACAAAGCCTCTTTACCTGCACATTCGCCACTATGTATGTTGCCGAGCAGGAGAACCACATTTCGGTCGTCCTGGTCTCCCAGTTTGTAAGCTTGTTTGGCAACGATCGCTCCGACTAGCGTCTTACCTTCGACGGTTTCTCCCCAATCAAACCGAGAAACATGAGCAGCTTTTTTCACGCAAGCATCGATAAATCCAACCACTTCCGCTGATTTCGATGTCGACTTAAAGTCACTTGATTCGGCAACCGTCAATGGAGACTGACTGGAATCGCTACTCGTTTGTGAAACACCTGTGGTTGTCGAAAAATTCATCATTGCGAAGACGCCAACTAGGGAGAAGAACAATTTCATGTTTACTTCAGCTCATATCAAATAAATAAAAAAACGAACACTTTGTCGATTACTGAATTACATCCAAGTCCAACATTGGATTTTAATTTACGACTATAATATTTGAAAACACGCTAGTGAAAACCGCAACCATTGACAGGGCATTTCGATTGTTTTCTTTAAACATCCGTGAGTGCTCCCCAACCCCCAGAGAAAATAGATGAATCGCCATTGGATATTTTTAGGCTGCCTACTTGCAGGACTCGCTGTCGGGCTTGGTGCTTTTGGTGCCCACGGACTTGGCGAACGCCTGGAAGAGATCCACGGTGAAGATTTAGATACGGTTAACAAGCGAATTGAAAACTGGAAGACCGCTGCGGCTTATCAAATGTATCATTCGCTCGGCATCATCCTCGTGGGTATGATTACGTTGCTCCGGCCGTCAAAGTTTGCCAAGATTGCAGGGTTTCTGTTTTTAACAGGAATCTGTTTGTTTTCGGGACTACTTTACGCCTTGGTAATACTAGAAAAACCATTTCTTGGCGCCATCGTACCCCTCGGAGGACTCTCGTTCATCGGCGGTTGGCTCTTCCTCGCAAGGGCAACTTGTTGTATGTCACGATCGGAAACAGTTCAACTCAAGGACTAACCAGAAGTCACACCGCGCTCGCCCTTCAATCTTCAACTGCTCCGTCGCACAAATCTTTTGGACTAAAGAACCAACGACTGATAAACTTGAAGCCACCCTGACACCTTACTTAAACAACAGACAGAAACTCAATGAAGATTGGCTATTGTGGAAACGTTCACCCGGGGAGAACGCTTGAAGAGGTAAAACAGAATCTCATTAAACACAGCCTCGATGTAAAATCAAAATTCTCACCAACGGAACCTCTAGGCATCGGGCTTTGGCTCAGCGCTACCACAGCAAATGAGTTAGCACACGCTGAAACCTGTCTCCAATTTCGAGATTGGCTGCAAGAATACGACTTAGTTCCCTACACTCTTAACGGATTTCCATTTGGAGACTTTCACCAAGAGGTGGTCAAACATGATGTCTACCTTCCAACCTGGGCTCAACCCGAACGTCTCCAGTACACCAGTCAATTAGCCAACATTCTCAATACCCTTTTACCCCAAGGGCAAAATGGAACCATCTCAACGCTTCCACTGGGATGGCCACTCCCAGACGGCACACCACCATCTCAGATTTCCGAGTTTTTCAAACGTTGCGCTGCTAATATCCAGAAATGTGCAGAACACTTGGACAGAATTGCACAGGCTGAAGGACGCGACCTGTTCATTTGCATTGAGCCCGAACCCGGTTGCGTCCTCGACACGTGCGAGGACGTCATTCAATTCTTCGACGAATACCTATGCAACCAAGGGCAAACTGAAACGAATCTCATCCGATCTCATTTTGGCGTTTGCCATGACATCTGCCATTCTGCCGTGATGTTCGAAACGCAAACCAAAGCTATCAAACAATATTGCGAGGCAGATATTAGAATCGGAAAAGTACAAGTATCTTCTGCAGTGGAAGTCAATTTCGAACAATCGACACCAACTCAAAAGCTTGAGAAAATCGAGCAACTCACGCGTTTTGCAGAACCAAAGTACCTCCACCAGACCGTGATCCGCACCGATACCGAAACACTATTTTTCCAAGACCTCTCCGACGCCCTCAACTCAGCAGGAACCGACCCTCACGGTTGCTGGCGGGTTCATTTCCACGTCCCCATTTTCACGGAAACCGTTGACCAGATCGGGACGACGCAATTTGACATCGCGAACTGCCTCGATTCCATCCAATCTTTCTGTCCTGAAGCCCCTCATTTCGAAGTTGAAACTTACGCCTGGAACGTACTTCCTGCAGAAATGCAATCACGGACACTCGCTGAAGGCATCGCCAAAGAGTTGGCTTGGTTCGACGAATTGATCAACCGTCGGTGCTAAGCCTTAAAATTCAAGCACGGGCGATGACTACGTTTAATTAACCACGTGAATAGGCTTGCCGTCGTAAAAAGCCTGAATGTTCAATGCTACGGTCTGCATCAAACGTCGCCTCGCTTCAATTGGCGACCACGCAATGTGAGGCGTAAGAATACAATTCCTTGCACCTAGCAATGGATTCGACTCAGCGATCGGCTCCTTTGAAACGACATCTAAAAGTGCGCCCCCTAACTGCCCACCATTCAGGGCGTCAGCAAGGTCTTGTTCATTTACCAAACCGCCTCGAGCAGTGTTGATCAATACCGCATCTGGCCTCATCTTTTTAATCAACTCTCGATTGACGAAACCGGTCGTCTCCTGCGTTTGTGGACAGTGAAGACTGATGTAATCCGATTGAGAAAATAATTCTTCAATCGATAACCACTCAAACCCATCGTAGGGTAAAGGGTCTACATTACGTCGACTGTTAGCAACGACACGCAGACCGAACGCATTAGCAATCTTTGCCGTCGCCCGCCCAATCCGGCCCAAGCCAACTAATCCCATTGTTTTTCCGCTTAACTCAGCAAGTGGTGACAACCAGAATGAAAAATTCTCTTGTGACTGCCAATCTCCACGCTGAATGGCCAGATGATGCTCATAAGGCTTGTGTATAAAACTCAGTAAAACTGAAAAAACGTGCTGCGCCACAGCGTCGGTACTGTACACAGGCACATTTGTCACTGGAATTTCTCGCCTGCGCGCCGCCTCAACATCGACCACGTTGTATCCGGTTGCTGTCACCGCAATCATCTTTAAGTTTGGGAGTTTAGCGATCACATCGCCGCTCAACTCAACTTTATTGGTAAGAATCACCTCGGCATCGATCGCACGCTGAACTACCTCAGCGGGTTCTGTTTGATCATAAATCGTAAGGTCACCAAGGCTCTCAATGGGAGTCCACGGATTGTCTCCAGGATTGAGAGTGTACCCATCAAGTACGACGATGTTCATTGAAAATTCACCAGGTAGGCAAGGACCGCGAGAAAACACAGCCACCCAAAAAACAGCAGCGAGGACAAATAAAACAATCCTCGTCGCGGTGCAATTAACCAGGGCGCAACGGGTTTGCGGACGGAATCCAACACCTCGGTGTCATGAGAAACCTGCGCGACACTGGCTGCCGTTTTACTCGAATATTTTTTCGAAGATGTCATTTCTAAACTGTCTTAATACAAAAACGAGCCACCAGATATTCAGAGCGTAAACAGATATTCTCGCGATCTCACCAATGCAACAGATCGTCGTTTATCAAGCCCTATGATCTTCTAGGGCTTACCGCTCCGCCCATTTCAAATTCAACCTCAAACACATCCTCAAAGTCGTATACATCATCAAAATGTGCCTGCTCGTCACGGCTTGATTTTTTAAACATCCCTACCGAAATCATATTGTAAACCATATCACCAAAGCAGCGAGTACTATCGACTCCCCAAGATTTCAAAACAACCTTGGCCATATAGCCATATTGATTAAGGGCATAAAGCCGGAGCGCCTCGCAAAACTGTTGCCCAGTCAGATGCCGTTCTTTTGTCCAGCCAAATAATTCAGATTCGATATCAGCACTCGAATCGTCCTCTGAGCACTCATTTAATTCCATTGAATCCGCTGCGAACGCCAACGCGTCTCGAATGAAATAATAGGCCGTACTTGGGTACCGGTTGTCGTTCTCTAGAATCTCACAAATGTATAGATCTTCATCATTCATGATGGGCCTGAATTTAAAGTAAAATCTTCGTTCGCTGCAAAATTTAGATTTGGAAGGGACAACTTACTAACGCCCCCGCCGGATACTATCTTATCGTGAATCACGTAGAAACCAACTCGAATCTCTCATTTCTCTTCAGCTCCGCCACCTCCTTGTGGCTTCTTATTTCGGCCACCGCGTTTTCGTTGACGCCGCTTCCCACGTGGGGGCTTTCCACTTTTCGAGTCTTCCGAACCTTCCCCAGAGGCGTTTCGCTTCGAGTTTTTGTTCTTCTCAGTTCTCTCAGCCTTATTCTTTTGACCGGAATCACCGCCTTCACCCGCTGGAACTTTTTTCGTTTCCTGCTTCGTCTTTCCCTCCGAAACAGTCGATGATTTTTTAACCACCGTAAGGACGTCACTTGCGTCGATCACCACGCGTCGATGATCTTCCATTTCAACCAGCAATTGCTCAGAAATGATCTGCTGATTGAGAACTTTTCCTTTACCGTCCCGAGTTACAATGTACGCTCCCACCCGAGGAAGCTGTTTTTGAATTGCTTCATAAGTGTCAAACTCGTATCTAAGACAGCATTTTAATCGCCCGCAACGCCCGGATATTTTCGTAGGATCCAGCGTGGCTTTTTGTAATTTTGCCATCTTCATCGATACCGGTGGCATCTGTATCAAGTGGCTGTTACAGCAAACCGGTTTGCCACAGTCACCGTAATCAGCAAGCAACTTTGCCTCGTCGCGGACACCAATCTGCCTCATCTCAATTCGGGTTTGAAACTCACTGGCAAGCAATTTCACGAGCTCTCTAAAATCAACCCGATCTTCTGACAGGTAAAACACGACAAGACGTTCCCCGCCAAACAATTGCTCCACGTCAATGAGTTTCATCTCAAGATTGAGCGCTTCGATGTGCTTCTGACAAATCGCAAGCTTCTTCTTTCGATCACCGTCAATTCCATCGATCGAAACGACATCATCATTGGAAACTTCCCGAATCACATGCCCGGTTGCCGGTTGATCCAAATGAGACAACGCATCCTCAGTTGCTTCACACAACACCTGACCGACTTCGATCCCACGATCCGTTCGCACAATCACTTCCATACTGCGACGGTACACAATGTCATTACGCGATGCCATGACGCCGATGCTTCGCATGATCCCGTATCTGACAATGTATTTTGGCACTTCAATTCTCTCCGTCGATTAAATCTAACTCTTCGCGAAATCGCACTCCGCTTCCGACTCCAAGCGTTCCCCGCAATTGGTTTTTCCAATCGCAATCTCCCACCGCTTCCCCACCGGACGCTCTCAACATTAGCGAAGTCCAGCCAAAGCCTTGGTTGCCCTGACCGTCGTCACGATGTCATTCGGGAATCCATAATCCAGATGAATTTTCATCGCCGCCTG
>Ga0055584_100005375_pt1 | contig 12542 bp, 9 predicted proteins | sample OSDHelmetaG_FD_58716 | JGI IMG/M metagenome (GOLD analysis project Ga0055584, IMG submission 58716) | Pelagic marine sediment microbial communities from the LTER site Helgoland, North Sea, for post-phytoplankton bloom and carbon turnover... | ecosystem: Environmental > Aquatic > Marine >... | reverse complement strand
GGAAGGCGCTATTGCTTCAAGTACATCGGCAGCGAATATTTATACCTCTAGCTCTGTATATCGCCCCCTTTCTATGCCTGCAAATTACCCAAAAGGTTTTGCAGAAATGTACTGTATGAAACATGAAATTTCACAAGCTCAATATGTTGATTTTGTTAATTTATTAACTTCTGATCAAGCTGTTAATCGTCAAATCACAGGTACTTCTAACCGATTGAATATTACAGGTACTTGGCCTGTTTTAATTGCCAATACCCCTCATCGAGCGATGAACTATTTAGCTTGGGCAGATTGGATGGCCTATTTAGATTGGGTCGCTTTGCGTCCTATGACGGAGCTAGAATATGAAAAAATATGTAGAGGTCCTGTCACGCCCATTGCTTCAGAATTTGCTTGGGGAACGAATATTATCACAGATGCCAATACCCTAACCAATGATGGCACCGCAAATGAGCAATCCTCCAACCCTATTACAGCAGGAGGCGGAATTGCTAATTATAATAACAATACTATTTTGGGGCCTCTTCGATGTGGCTTTGCAGCAAAAGCAGCTACTTCTCGCCTTACCGCAGGCTCCACTTATTATGGTGTCATGGAAATGAGTGGCAATGTTTGGGAAACAACAATTTCTACTCGGTATTCAACAGCAGTAGCTTATACTGGAAATGTTGGGGATGGAACAATTACAGTTAGTCCGACTCCTGGTTATGCCAACCAACCAAGCTGGCCTACTCCTACAGCAGCAACTTCCTCTTCGACAGCTGCTACAGCTAGAGGTGCTCGTGGTGGCTCTTGGAATAAAGCGTCTATCTATCTTCAAGTATCTAATCGAACCTATATTAATACTCGAGATGCTCGCAGAAGTAGCGAATTTGGTGGTAGAGGTCTACGCTAGTATACTATTTCATAATTAAACAATAAAAAATATGAAGTGGCTTATATGTAGTAGCCTATTGCTTTGGGGCAATATCTTTTTGGCTCAAACGCCCTTTCAAGGAGGTGTCGCCTCTAGTTCTGTTAGTTCTAGCTTGGCTGGAGTGGATACCTGTATCCACTTTTTTGGAGGGAGTACGGGATCTGGTTCGAGTACCGATTTGTATAGCAGCCCTTATGCTTGTGATCTATTTTTTGGAGATAGCTTGTCTGGTTATAATGCTAATAATGACTTGGCTAGTACTCTAGATTGCATCTTTTATCGTGGGTTAGATGGCTCTGGCTACAGCGATGATTATTATGATAACCCTGCGGCTTGTCCTTCCTTTTTTGCTTCTCCTAGCGGAAATGATGGGTATCATGCTCGTAGTTATTCAGAAGATGCTGGCACCTGTTTTATTCTTACTTTTCCAATAGAGGCATCGCCTTTGTTTGCCAAAATTGAAAACAACGAAGGAAAGCTTCATTGGTCCACCTATACAGAGGAAAACAATCAGGGCTTTGAAATACAAAAAAGTTTTGATGGTATTAATTGGACGGTCATTGGTTGGCTGGATGGAGCAGGGGATCATATTGGCACCTTGGAGTACGATTTTGTTGATCTGTCTTTAGAATATAAAAATCAATATTATCGCTTCAAGCAAATAGATTTTGATGGAAACTATACCTATTCAAATATCGTTAATTTGCATCCATCCACAATCAGTAGTCCTCCCAATCATATTGTTATTTACCCAAACCCTGTTCGGTCTGGCAATTCCCTAAGTATTCGGTCTTGGCTTTCTTACGAATTATCGCTTAGCGTTCGATTATACAATACCTTAGGACAATTGATATTAGAGCAAAATATTTCTTTGGATGAGTTCAATAATTTATTCGAATTATCCATGAATAATATTCCTCAAGGGCATTATTTTTTGATTCTGACCGACCAAACAGGTACGCTTATTAGCAAACAAAAAGTAGTTGTTTATCAATAATAAAACAATCTAAAATATCCTATTTTGAGAAGGCGAAAAATTATCGAATAGTCAATAAAAATAAATAAGCGCAGCAAAATTTTAGTTGGCCTATTGACCTTATCGCATAAAAAAAGGTTAGAGTACCTTGCGATACTCTAACCTAGAAAACTAAACCCTAAAACCCATGAAGTCCCAAGATAAGGATTTTTGATCTTTAGAAGAATTTTTTGATCTTTTTTTTATAAATTATTATTATACTATAAATACTCGTAAAAAATAAGTTACAATTGTTCTAAGGAACAATAAAGAAATTGGACTAAAAAGAGCGGTTTATGGAAAAATTTGTTGGCATCATACATCGAGTAACCTACCATAGCGTAGAAACAGGTTGGACGGTTCTAAAAGTCAACCCATTGCAGAGCTTACATGAATTGAGAACGGTTACGGTACATCAAGCCAATGTTTTTGCAGGGGCAACAATGGAATTTGAAGGCGAATGGATGCAACATCCTAAGTTTGGAGAGCAATTCAAATCTACCAAAGTAACCGAGCGTAAACCGGCAACTGCATCGGCTTTAGAAAAATATTTGGGCTCAGGAATGATCCGTGGCGTGGGTCCTAAAATTGCCAAACGGATTGTCAAGCATTTTGGAGCAGATACCTTAGAGGTCTTCGAAAATAAAATCGAACGCCTAACAGAAGTCCCCGGGATTGCAGCAACCAAACTACAAAAAATCACGACTTCTTGGGTCGAGCATAGAGAAATTCGGAATGTAATGCTGTTTCTCCAGAGTTATGGAATTAGTACGTTATTTTCTGTCAAAATATTTAAACAATACGGCAACAATGCTATTGCTATTGTCCAAGAAAATCCCTATCAATTATCCAAAGATATTTATGGCATTGGGTTCTTTTCTGCAGATAAAATTGCCTTAAACATCGGCTTAGAAAAAGACAGCCCCAAACGAATACGGGCTGCCATCAGCCATGTTTTAGCTGGTAGTCGAGAACAAGGGCATTGTTATTTAGAGTTGGAAAACATTCAATTAGAAGTCAAAAAATTGCTTCAACAAGATTTTTCAGATTTAATCAATCAAGAAATCATCGGCATGGAAACAGAGAACGAGCTCAAAACTAGAGTGCAAGATGAACTCAAATGTTATTACTCCAAAAGCCTGTATTATGATGAATTGAATATGGCAGAGAAAACACAGCAATTTCTACAACAAAAAATTAAAATCGAGCCTCAGCGAGTTCAAAATTGGCTAGAACGATACAATAAGCTTCAACAATTTCCGCTCAGTCAAGAGCAATACCAAAGCGTATTGGGTGCCGTAGCTCAACCGTTTTCGATCTTAACAGGTGGTCCAGGTTGTGGAAAAACGACGACGACCAAAGCTTTAGTTCAATTGCTTCTGGCGATGAAAAAACGCATTTTATTGGCTGCACCAACTGGTCGGGCAGCACAACGAATGTCGGAAGTCATTGGCATGGAAGCACTAACCATTCATCGTTTGCTGGTTTGGCAGCCTGGTTCTGGACAGTTTCAAAAGAATGAAACAATGCCTTTGGAATGTGACTTTATTATTATTGATGAATGTTCAATGTTGGATATTTCTTTGGCTGCTTCTTTATTAAAAGCGATTCCTCTAGGAGCTCAAATTTTGTTTATTGGGGATGCCGACCAACTGCCTTCGGTTGGAGCTGGAAATGTCTTGAAAGATTTAATTGACAGCCGAGTCCTTCCTACCTACCAATTATTAACAATTTTTCGCCAAGCACAAGAAAGCCGAATTATACAGTATGCCCATCAAATTAATAAAGGAGTAGTTCCAAAAATTGAATCGCCAATTCATCGAATGAACGCTTGGGAAGAAGGCATTGATTGCCTGTTTATTGACTCGGATGAAGCCACCAAAGATCAACTAAAATTCATCCAAAAGATTAATAAAACGATGAAGCAAGTTGTTGAAAATAAAAACATTGCTTTTGTCAAAGAGTCCAATGAGACTTATAAATCGGTCCAGTTAGACGACGATTTTTACATTCAAGAAACCTCGGAGCAAGAAATAGAAGCAATTCGACGACAAGGAGCCCGTTCTTATGTCTTTAATATTCCAGACAAATACTTAAAAGCAGACTTAAATGCGCTTCTCAAATCACCCAATGAAGCCAGTGCCTTAAAACAGGTTTTACAGCATATTCATCCTTGGTCTTCGCTCCATTATGGTCTAACGGCTGCTGAAATGATTGTTCGTTTATACACTAAAACAATCCCTAACAAGTTTTCTACCAAGCTAGAAACGCAAATTTTAGCTCCTATGAAAGTCGGGAGTATGGGAACTAATAATCTAAATCAACTGATTCAAGAACAAGCCAATCCTGCTCAAGAAGGCAAAGCGGCTTTAGAAATGGGTGGCCGCATTTTTCGAGTAGGCGATCGAGTCATTCAACGTCGGAACAACTACGATTTGGAAGTATTTAATGGCGACATTGGGACAATTACCTTAATTGATAGGTTAGCACTAACTTTAACGGTTGTTTATCAAAGTGGCTCAGAAAACCGAATTATCGAGTACACGAAGCAAGATATAATTGATTTAGAACTGGCTTATGCCATTACGATTCATAAATCGCAAGGAAGTGAATTTGATATTGTGATTATTCCGCTCGTCTTACAACATTTTAATATGCTGTATCGCAACTTGATTTACACGGCTTTGACTAGAGCCAAAAAAATGGCCATATTTGTCGGTACTCGCAAAGCCTTGGGTATTGCGGTTCGCAATATTGATAACCGCCAACGAAAAACAATGTTAAAAGAATTACTACTAGCTTACACCTAAAAAAACAAGCGGTCAAACACCTTAAATGTGCTTGACCTCGTGTTTAATATTCCAATTTTTCAAAGTAAATTACTGAACCGAAGCAATCAAAATTTCCCATTCTTTAGATTGTTCTGCGTCCAAAACAACTGCTTGATTATTGGTATCTAATACTTTGTCAAAATTTCTTAAATCGCCATCTTGAAAATACAATACGACCTCTTTTTTGATCGTTTTAGTCTCGTCATGTGCCGCTAAATTAGCAGGAGAAGCATTATACGTTTCTAGTGTGTAACGAGCTGCAATAGGTTTTCCTTCCGAATAATAAAAAACACCTTCTTGGGCTTTCATCCCTCCATCAAAACAATAAATAACTTTTTTTATTCCTTTGTAATCTTTGACGTTACAGGCATTGACCTCTTGAATGATAATATCAGATTCACTTGGAGTAAATGCTGCTGTTTCGGCATCAATTTTTTGCATTAACTGATCTACATTCAATTCAACAACTGTTGGTGTTGCTGGTATTTCTTGAGTTTCTTTAGAAACGGGCGTTTTCACCTCTACCGTACCACTGGTACAACTTATCAAAATAAGTAGCCCTGCAAATAATAATATCTTGTACATTTTTAATATTTTTTTAAGCTTTGTAATAAATAAAAATAAGGCGTCATTACAACATTTCTATCTTAACGCTATGTGTTTTCCCTTTGATAGTGTTTACATTTTCCATCAGTCCATCCGTATAAAATACATTATTCTCTGAGGAAGTCCTACTACTGTAAAAACCAATCGCAACCATATAATTGGGATCAGTTAAGGTATTTAAAGCTTCTTTACTAATTTTCAAATTAGGGAATGTAAGCGTTTGAGTTTCGTTCTGCTTATATACTATTTCTAAGTTTTTTAAGTAGACAATTTCATCTTCATCACTATAATAATCCTTTCCTGCAAGTGCTGCTCTATCTGTAGGCTGTCCGCTCAATATAATATCAACGATTAAACTCTCTTGTCCACTGTCTAAGATTTTTTGAACTTTCTCTGAAAAGTCAAGGTGAATTGCAAACGCTGGAACAACAAGGCTATCTAAAGTAGAAACATCGGTATCACTTTCCCCTCTCTCTAATTCAGATATCGGTTCATCTACATCACTTATCGTTTCTCCTGTTTCAGTTTGGGTATTCTGAATATTTTCTTCTGTAGTAACTTCTGCCCCAGAACTACAAGCTGTCATTATTAGTAATAAAAGTAGGTAGTAATATTTCATAATTTTGATTTATACTGAAAAAGTTGTTTTAGTAGTATTAAATATAATGCTACTAAAACAACTTTAAAATAATTACATTAATTATATATTAATTTTAATCTAAATAATTTTGCTCTGGAATCTTCCAACTAGAAGGAACTCTATAAGCAAGAAGTTGCCTTGTTTCCCAGATTCTACTAACTGCGTTCCCTTGGTTCCCTCCTAATAATCGGATCGCTCCGTTTGCTTTATTATAACCAATAACAAACCCAATATGTCCAGAACCACCTCTTGCAACAACTGCCAAAGCACCATAAACAGGGCGAGTAATTTCTTTTCCATATTTATCTCCATAGGTTCTTGCTCTCATACCGTCAAAACCTGTCAAAGGAGATTTCCCTGCTTTTTTGAGACAATAAGAAACAAAAGCCGCACACCAGTTTGCATCAGACACCGTTTGGTCTTTCGCCCAACCATAAGCTCCCAGCTCTTCAAAAAGTAGTTTAACCCAAGGATCATCCTTAACCATTTTAGCTGTTTCTTTCTTTCCTTCGTGAGAAAAGGCTTCTTTCACCCAAGCTGGCTTAATATATCCACCTGCTGTTACTTCTTCTTCACTAGCATCATCTTCGGCACCAGTATTCACACTACCACCCCCTTTAATAACAATCGTTTCACCAGCATTAAAGCCTTGACTTCCGTTACTATAGGTTTTCAATTTATCCGCATTCCAAGATTTCAACTCTTCTACTGTTATGCCTTTTTCACTAGCAATTTTATTTAAGCCCCATCCAGACGGAACTTCAAAAGTGTTTCCAGAATCAGAAGCACCAGCATCTGCGCCATCACTACTATCAGCAGCATCCTCCTCTGTACCTCCCGAGAAACCCGTTAATCTAGCCGTTCTATTCATCCAGCCATTGATATATTTTTTAAATTTAGCTGGGTTTTTCTTGACCAAACCATTGTAGTATTCATTCTGATATTCTACAAAATTTTCGACTAATTTATCAGCACTACTACTATTAATAGCAGTAATTTCTGCGGCAGAAAATGCAGCATTATTAATAGGAAACTTATTACTAGAATCTAATGCAACTAGAGCTCTTTTCATATTTTTCTTAACAATTCCTGGCGTTAAGATACTTTGGTCAAAAATAGCGTTTACCACTTTAGCACTTTTAATTTCATCTAGGCCATTTTGTTCAAATCTAGTTTTGATATAATATTCATCTACCTGCTCTTTGGTAATGTCTTTGATCAAAGACGGGTTACTAGCATCCAAGCCAAACATTTTTGCAAAAACAGGCCATTCTCTTTTCTCTGCAATCCCAAATTTTGTTTTTCCTCCTGGATCATTTGGATCATCGACATAGCCTCCTTCTGATTTGTGTATACCTGCTAAAAATTCTTTTACGGCAGGCGTTTCTGCAATTGCAGCATATTTATCATCCTCACTACTAGAAGCATCCTCTGTCGTAGTATCTGGAGACGTAGCATCATCCTCACTACTCGAAGCATCCTCTGTCGTAGTATCTGGAGACGTAGCGTCATCCTCACTACTCGAAGCATCATCTGTCGTAACGTCTGGAGATGTAGTATCCGTTGTTGTACCTTGATCCACTAAAGAATGATCCACGATATCATCCGTACTACTGAAATAATCCTTAACACGCTCTGTTGTTCCACTTAGCGTATTTGAAATCTTCCCCTTAAAGTTTAACGACTCTTGTTTTTTTGAAACCTTTTCTTCAATTTTATAAATAGAAGCCTTCAATTTATCCAATTGAGTTTTTTCCTTAGCGTCTATATTTCCATCTGCTTCAAATGCTTTTTGATAATAATCAAGAGTATCGTTCCAGCTTCGCAATTGGGATCTTAATGCTTTTAGTTGCTTTAGTGTATTCTCAGACATAAATATTGTTTTATAGATTAGAGTAATGTGGGGTATTACACACAGTATCTTCTCACGTGACAAGGTACTATAATGACAATAAAGCTACCATTTTATTTTGAACAAAACAAACAAAAATACCTATTAACCAATTAAGTATAGAATTTTATTCTTCAGAATGAACCTAATTTCATTTATAGAAAAACTATGCTCTCCTTTATAAAAAAACATTTCAAGCATCCCAAAATGACATTTTTTAAAATAACGGCTCGAAGCGCTAAACCATTCATCGGTGTATAAAAACGATAAATTATTTCGCCTAATTGGCAATTATATTTGATCTCTAAAGCTTCTAGCTCGGGTTCTTTCAATGGCGCAAATCTCGTGTACTCCTTCCTGATATAAACGCCCCTAGCCCTTTATACAAGCCTTTAATTTTAGAGCTTTAATATTTTGTTCTATACATTTGTAAATAATGAAATCAAGTTTAAAATCTTGTTCCTAGTGTTTGTATTTTAAGCTAAAAATAACTAATATGGCTGTTTACTTGTTGAGTGAATAAAAGACCACCTTTTAGATTCCCCTAAAAACCTATTTTTTAGAAAAAAAAAGAACTATTATAATGAATAAAAATGATAAAATTAGACTGCTAGAAGTGCCTTCCGAATTAGGAGCAGGGACTCGTGGTGCAAGCTTAGGAATTGGAGCAATGAAAGTGGCTGCCTTAAATGCAAAAAACAAATACTTTTCAAAATATACTTCCACCATCATTCCAAATGAAAATGAACTACTTTTTGAAGATAGTCCTACTCAATATGCAAACTACATAGATGGTATTGTCAAAGTATACAACTATGTCTCGCATTATGTGTCTGAAGAAGTAACGCACAACAAACGATTTCCGATTGTATTAGCTGGTGACCACTCTACTGCTGGTGCCACGATTACAGGCATCAAAAAATCGAACCCGACCAAACGTTTGGGAGTTATTTGGGTAGATGCACATGCTGATTTACACACGCCTTATACGACTCCTTCTGGAAATGTACATGGTATGCCTTTGGCGGCTTGTTTGGGTATTGATAATATTGAACGTCAGCGTAATAACATTCCGCAAGAAATTGCAGATCACTGGCATAAACTAAAACACATGGGTGGTGTTTATCCAAAAATAGAAGCCAATGATTTAGTTTTTATTGCTTTGAGAGATACCGAAGCAGAAGAAGATTTTTTGACGCAACGGCTCGGTATTCGCAACTTTTCAGTTAAGGAAGTTCGAGAAAAAGGAACAAAGCAAACGGTTGAAGAAGTGTTGGCTTATTTAAATAGCTGTGACATGATTTATATTTCCTTTGATGTTGATAGTATGGACTGTGATTTGGTCTCTAAAGGCACGGGTACACCTGTTCCTAATGGGCTTTCGGAGGAAGAAGCAACGGAGATTGTTTGTGGATTGGTTGCCGACCCAAAAACTTGTTGTTTGGAAGTAACGGAAGTTAATCCTACTTTGGATAACAAAAAAAACACCATGGCAGAAACAGCTTTTCGTGTCTTGGATAGAGCAACCAATGTTGTTAAGAATAGATAATTTCTTGTATCTTTAAAAACATCGTTTTTAGGGCTATTCTCGAATTGATCTAAAAAATTCAAGATTGGAAGGTTTGAAAATAGAAACATAATCTTCCAATTTTCAAATCTTCCAATTACCACATACTATGAATTATAAAGCAATCCTAATTGCCCTTTTTATTTGCCTGCCTTTTTTGAATGTTTATAGCCAACAGTTAATTTTTGCACATCGTCCTTTCTCCGAAACGAAGGTTTCAGCATGGCGATATAGTACAGATACGGTTGTCTTTAGCTCAAGATCTGCCATAATCGGTTTGGTTAATTTACCCAATTCTGTGGAGGAAACGCCCAGCTTGGATCTGGTCATAGAAAATCAATTGGGAAAGCAAGCGACCGCTAGTTTCAAGCTGCTTCGGTTTGACCCGAGTCAATTGAACTGGAATACGACCATCAAACGTTTGCAAGCTTCGGTTTTAAATAATTCTAATTGGTATTATTTTGAAATAACGCCCAAACCTTCGGTTGTTGATGCTTATGATGGGCTGGCTTTTTTGGAAGTGATTTATCAACTTGCTAAAAATAATAAAGCCGTTACATTGACGTACAAACTCTCTGGAAAGGACGAGTCGAATGTCTGTATTATTAATTTAAAAGAAGAGCAAGGCATTTTTAAGGCACTTTGGACGAAGTTGGACTATTATCAAAATATTCTTAAACGAAAAAACAGCATCGAACAACAACAGGCGAATTTGATCCAACAATGCCGCCCTTATGCGTTTAGTGAAATAAGTAGCTTGGCGGCCAAAGCAGCAGGTTTACAAACCGATTTAGTCGCTACGGACTTGGATTTGTTCAAGGTCGTAGAAAATTTAAAAATTGTCACCGAAGCCATTCCTAAATCTATTTCTCCTTACCTCAAACGTGAATTGAGAGCACTTCTATTGTTGGATATTGCCTTGGTAGAAATGCCAAAAGGGCGTGACAAAACTCAAAAAACACAACAAAAAGACGATTTATTAAAACAGCTGTATTTATATCCTGAACTAAAAGGAATTTTAGATTTGTACAAAAATACAACCGATAATGTTATGATCTACAAAAAAACGGAACAGGATCAAGAAAAAAAACTCCAAGAGGTCATTAAAAAATATCGTCCTTACAAAGCTATTTATACTACTTACCAAGAATTACAGGCAGAGCTGGATTTATTAAAAACCGACTTACAATATTTTGATTAAGGTTTTGGTCTAGTACATTTTGAGAATATTACTTCAACTCCTCCAATAGTTAAACTACCTACTGCTCCTTAACTTAATAACAACTTTTGATAATGCACACCCATTTTTTCAAGTATTTTGGGTAATACCTTTTCTGTAGATTTAGTCAATCCTAAGTCAAATGTTATCTGAGATGCTGAAACTGGATTTTCTTGTTGATCAAGGTACCATTGAATTCGTTCTCTTATATCGTATGGAATTTCACCAAAAGATTCACTTTCTGATACTTCTATTTTATCATTTACACTAATTGTTCCAGCATTCAAAACTGTTCCTAAATAGCCTCTTTTATGCATTGCTTCTTTTATAGAAACAAATTGACTGATTCTTTTGCATGGCTCACAGTGGTAGGTTAACCTTACCTTTACACCGCCAATCAACAGAACAGTTCCTGATTTCAACGCATGAATATTAGCTCCTTCAATAATAATATTTTCTCTAAAGTTGCCTGGTCTTAGATTGAACTCTTCTAAAACTTCTTTGGGCAAAAATAAAACATGCCTTGTTATTGATGCAGGAGTTACTCCTACAATACCCTTTTCATCCACATCAAAACTTGTTACCTCCATTAGAGGATGTTCATCGCCTCTTTTTCTTTTAACCAATAAATTCGTTATTATCATAATAATGTTTTGGTTTTAGAGCTTACTATTAGCTTAGGCAGAAACACAAAGAAGTACACTTACTACTAAAAGTAAGTGTACTCCCTTAAAAGAACTAAGGTTCTTTTAATTATTTTGCCAATCCACCAACAAATTTAGCTAATTTCCCTTTAAGGTTAGCTGCTTTGTTATCGTGAATTTGATTTTTCTTAGACAAACGGTCGATCATAGAAACAACTTTTGGTAAAAAAGCTTCTGCTTCTTTTTGATCTTCCATACCACGTAGTCTACTAATTGCAGTACGAGCCGTTTTTTTGTAAAAACGATTGTGTAATCTTTTTTTTGCGTCTTGGCGCATGCGTTTCTTCGCTGATTTATGGTTTGCCATAATTATATATTTATAGTTCTTTCAATTTTTCTTTTCTAATTTCCTTATACTGATTCCCCTAAGGGCATGCAAAGATAATAATAGTTTGAAATAATTCAATTTTTTATCAAAATAAAATCTTTTTTTATTCCGAAATATTCCTTAATTGCTTTTTTTGAGCAAAAAAATGCGTTTAAATCATAAAAAAACGAACACATAATATAATTAAAAAAATGTAAAAAAAAACCACACAAAACCGATGCACAGCTACACCTTCGATGATTTTAGGTAAATAAGCTTGGGAAGTAGTTATAACTTTTGTACCTTTATTTTTTATAATAACGCTATATTTTAGTAGCTTACTAATCGCTAATTCAATCTAAAAAAAACAAGCACTATCTAAGCTTCTTTTTCAGATACAAAATATCATATAACAATAGTTTGTTGAGAAATCTCTTTCTTTAACCATCAGCAAACTGCTAATGTAATAGTAAAATAAAAATGGATTATTCATTTGTTTCCAACGCCCATCCTGCCTATATAGAAGGCCTGTACCAACAATACACGAACGACCCTGAATCTGTTGCAGATGGATGGAAAGAATTCTTTGCTGGCTTTGACTATGCTACGCAAAACAACGATAACTCAGAAGACAGTAGCACTTCTGACACAGCGCAAATCGCCTTTTCTTCTCCAAAAGAGCTCTCTGTATTGAACTTGATTCAGGCGTATAGATTGCGGGGTCACTTAGTGTCTACGACCAACCCAATTAGAGAGCGTAAATTTCGTTTCCCTAGCTTAGACTTGGAATATTATGGTTTGTCGAAAGACGATTTAAGCAGTAAATTTATTGCAGGTAGCGAAATT
>Ga0055584_100005374_pt1 | contig 12543 bp, 9 predicted proteins | sample OSDHelmetaG_FD_58716 | JGI IMG/M metagenome (GOLD analysis project Ga0055584, IMG submission 58716) | Pelagic marine sediment microbial communities from the LTER site Helgoland, North Sea, for post-phytoplankton bloom and carbon turnover... | ecosystem: Environmental > Aquatic > Marine >... | reverse complement strand
TTGTGGCCAACGATCATAAGGCGCCGACACTCTTCCGGTGTCGTGGCAATGGCATCAAGCAGCTCACTGACATCCGCCATATAAACAGACTCATTCCAGCTTATCTTTTCAATACTGTAATTCATCTGCTGAGCAAGCGTTTCAGCAGTTTCGCGGGCGCGCTGAGCAGGAGAGCTGATAATAAGCTGCGGCACCAGGCCTTGATCCTGCAGCCAACTGCCGATTTTGCCTGATTCCAGAAAGCCTCTTTTCTTGATCGGTCGCAGATAATCCGGGACCGGTTTACTCCAGTCGGACTTACCATGGCGCATCAGTATCAGCTCTTTTGTCATAATTTCTTAATCACCTTGCAAGAACCACATGACCAGAGAATGGATTTCACTGAAAATGACTTATATACTCCCAATCCCTGGATAAATGTCCTCACCAACAGTCCAATAACAATAAGTGAAGATTATCCATAAATTCAGGTCTGAACAAATAAATAACTTATAAAAACTTATAAAAAGTTGAATAATATTTTCCGATCGCAAACGACTCACCAAACGAGGTCATTAGTATGAAAAAACTCTTCATTTTAGCCCTGGGACTATTTCTGGGCACCTCAGCAATAGCTCAGGTTCCCTATCCCTTTGTTTCTACTCCTGTCGCCGACCTGAATGAACCCTGGGCTATGGAATTTTTGCCTGATGGCCGCATTCTGGTTACCGAGAAAGGCGGCACTATTCAACTGGTTACCCAGGACGGTAATACAACAGAAGTTGCAGGTGCCCCGGAAGTCGATTACTTCTTTCAGGGTGGACTTGGTGACATCATTCTGCATCCTGATTTTGACTCCAACAATACTCTCTACATTAGCTATGTTGAAGCCGGCGCCAATGAAACCCGCGGTGCTGTTGTAGCACGTGGCACACTAAATCTTGCTGCTCCTGCAATCGAAAATCTTGAAGTTATCTGGCGCGCTTTTCCTAAAGTAGATGGCGGACTGCATTTCAGTCACCGTATCGCCTTTGATGCTGAGGGGCATATGTTTGTCTCCGCAGGTGAGCGTAATAAATATGATCCTGCTCAGGACCTGAATGCGACTCTTGGCAAAATCGTTCGTCTAAATGATGACGGCACACCAGCTGCAGGCAACCCCTTTGCAAGTCAGGGTGGCATCGCAGCAGAAGTTTGGTCTTATGGCCATCGCAACCCTCTGGGTATTGCCTTTGACAATGATGGACGTCTCTGGAATGTTGAGATGGCGCCACGCGGCGGTGATGAACTGAACCTGGTTATTGCTGGCGAAAACTATGGCTACCCTATTGTCTCCAATGGCAACCACTACACTGGCGAAGTTATTCCAGATCATGACACTGACACAAGCGGTCAGTTTGAAAAACCAAAAGTCTGGTGGAATCCAGTGATCTCACCATCCAGCCTGATGTTTTATACCGGCGACGCTTTCCCCGAGTGGAAAGGCAATGCCTTTATCAGCGGCCTGTCTTCCATGTCCATCATGCGCATTGTGGTGAATGGCGACAACGCTGTTGAAGCCCAGCGTTTTGTAATGGGACGAAGAATTCGTGGACTTGAGCAAGGCCCTGCAGGCAATATCTGGGTCATCGAAGACGGCCCCGAAGGCAGGCTGTTAAAACTGACACCAAGAGGCTAAACCACGGGGACAGTGACTTTTTTATTCAGTAAGAGGCAAAACAGCCTATTATTGTATAAAAAAGTCACTGTCCCCAATCCCACACCATGACACCAACAGATTATTCACGACGAAAATTATTGCAATACCTTGCCGGCAGTCCACTTCTGGCAGCATCGCTAGGCCTTCCCGCCATTCCTTCTATTGCGGCCCAGCGTCTGGATGACAAAGACTATATTGCTGAATCTGCTCAGTGGGCTGTAAATGTCTTTGATATGGAAAATGTTGCACTACGCAACTGGAATCAGGCGCACTGGACTTATATTTCCCAGGGCGTTGATGATGAACTGACTCTACGCGCCAATCGTGAAGGCTATGAGCGACTTCATTTGCGCGCCAGACGCTTGATTGATGTCAGCACTATTAATCGACAAACCGAACTGTTTGGACATACGCTTTCCTCCCCGATAATTATGGCCCCTGTTGGTGGATTAGGCATGGCACACCCCGATGGCGACATTGAAGTAGCACGCGGGGCACGAGCCAGCGGCCACAAAATGATTATGTCTACAGCGGCTACTTTTGGCATTGAGGATATTACTGAGGCAAGAGGGGAGCCAGTTTGGTATCAACTCTACCCCACTGATGTGTGGGAAATAACCCAGGGCATATTACGCCGCGTCGAAGCCACAGGATCTGATGTGTTGTTTTTGACTACCGATATTCCTGCCCGCAATCAAGACCGCATGCGACGCTTTGATCGAAGCTCTGATAACTGTTCAGAATGCCATATCCCGGGTTCCACCTTTGCCGATAAAGCCATGCTGCAGGGCTTGAACGCGCCGGGCAATATTAGATCTTCCAACCCCGCCATGGATTGGGATTGGGTTAAACGCCTGCGTGATTCCACCGACATGAAACTGGTCATCAAGGGCCTTACCCAACCTGAAGATGCCAGGCTGGCATTACGGGCAGGTGTCGACGGCATTCACGTTTCCAATCATGGTGGCAGAGGTGATGAAAGCGGTTTTGCCACCATTGATTCATTACCGGAAGTGGTGGACGTTGTACGCGGTCGTATCCCGGTCATTGTTGATGGCGGTATTCGTCGCGGCACAGACGTATTAAAAGCCCTGGCTCTTGGCGCAGATGCGGTTTGTGTAGGCAGACCTTATATATGGGGACTGGGCGCGTTTGGACAGGAAGGTGTGACAAAGGTCATGCAAATTCTGGACAGCGAACTGGAAGTGGCTATGACGCAGGCCGGGACACCGACCTTGGCGGATATTACTGCTGCGGCAGTGCGGTAAGGGGACAGTGACTTTAATTATTAGATATAAGCTAAAAAGTCTCTTATAAATCCATAATTAAAGTCACTGTCCCCGAATATAAGGCGTAATCGTCTCAATCCCCTTACGCGCAACAATTTCCGGATCTGTGTTCTGTACCACCGGGTCAAATAACTCAAGAGACAGCGCTCGGCTGTAACCCTTCTCTGCCAGTTTATCCACAATGCGTTGCAATGGAGCGACACCTTCGCCCGGATAAGCTCTGTCTTTGCGTTCTACTACTTCAAGGTGCGGCAAGGCCGGGGTATCCTCAAAATGGATATGGTGAATCTCTCCCTGTTCTATCAAATCCAGATCTTCAAACTTACTCGTGCCCGACCAGAAATGATAAACATCAATCATAAATTTCAGATTAGGATGATCCACAGTTCGCACAACATCCAGACAAGTGCGCACATTATTAATCAAGGTAGATGAGCGAGTGAACTCAACCATCAATGCAACATTATGGGGTTTGGCTATTTCGGCGGCTTCACGCAGGTTTTCAAACACCTGGTCGTAATCATCCATGGTATAAGCCTGCCCGGCGGCCGAAGGTATTACCAGCCTGTCTGCTCCCAATGATTCAGCCAGCGCCACTTTCCATTTCAGATCTTCCACAGCCTGGGCACGCCGTGGCCCACTTTCCTCGAGGAATAATTGATTGGTGGATGACACCGCCGTGATGCCAAGGTCATCCATCAGGCGTCGCGCAGAACCTGCGCCATTGCTGTCTTCAAATTTTTTCGCCGTTGGCAAATCTGGTTCAGCGGCGGTAATTCCTGCTCGCGACCAGCCTTCCATCACGGTGCGAAAGTCAAAGCCACTGGATGTCAACCCGTGCATACATACAAACATGCCTGAGTTTGATGCAGCACTGCTGGTGGATGATCCGGAGACTGCAGCCAAAGCACTTACACTCGCAGACAAGGCCATAAATTCCCTTCTGTTAATTCCCGACATTTATTAATCCCTTAGATAATCAAAAGGGTCTGGACAAAATTTATAATTTGCCCAGACCCTGTTGATCCCCCTAATAACTCTGTAACTATTACATTAACTGAATTAAATTATTTCGCGCCCGAGAGTCCCGCGCGGCACTCTATGGCCAACATCATTTACATAGTCGGGACCAATCGCGGAAATGGACGGTGTGCCACTGCCACGCATGGTAATGCCAAGTTCTCTGTTCAGCAAATCCAGCACTCTTTCAACACCGGCCTGTCCAAATGCACCCAGGCCCCAGCAATATGGCCGACCAATGCCTACAGCAGAGGCACCCAGCGCAAGTGCCTTGAATACATCGGTACCACGACGAATCCCACCATCAACAATGACCGGTATCCTGCCGTTTACTGCGCTTATCACTTCCGGGAGACATTCAATGGTTCCCCGGCCAGTATCCGTTGCACGAGCACCATGATTGGAGAGAATAATGCCATCAGCTCCGTGCTGCACCGCAAGGGCCGCATCAGCCCCTACTTCGATCCCTTTAATTATGACATTCATGTTGGTCACTTCTTTCATACGACCAATCACGTCCCAGGTCAGCGCAGAATCCACCAGGCCCACACCTTGCATATCCAGGCCATCAAACATTGGTTTAGCCTGCCCGTAATGACACTCTTCACAAAAACGGTCATCTTCACGTGCCAGTACTGCCGAGGTTTCTGTATTCCTGCCGCCAGGCAAATCCACTGTCAGGCAAACTGTTGTGCAGCCCGCTGCTTCAGCCCTGCGCAACAATGCTTCGGTATATTCCCAGCGATTGGTGGAATATAACTGAAACCAAACGGAACCTTCGCCGCGCGCCTGGACAACCTCTTCTATCGGAGAAGATGCCTGGGTGGAAAGAATCATATGATGCCCTTTAGCAGCAGCCGCGCGAGCCACACCCACATCAGCATCACTATGAAAGCCACCGGTACTTCCGATCGGGCTCAAAAATATTGGAGAACTGGCTTCTGCACCAAGAACATTAACAGACATGTCTGTGCGTCCGCTGACATCAACAAGCCGACGCGGATGAATCTGAAACCGGGAATACCCTTCCCTGTTGGCTCTGAGCGTGGTGTCACTGTCAACACCGGAAATCAGATAACCAAAATGAGCAGGTGGCACTTTCTCCCGGGCAATTGCTTCCATCTCGAAAACATTAATCACCTGGTCAGGATTCGTCAGCTTATCACCCAGGGTCTCTTCAACTTCCTGGCTGAAGGCGGAATAACTGGTGAGCAAAGGACTACCCGCAAGAAACTTTAGAAATTCACGACGATACTCCTGGTGCTTTATCGAAATATTAGGTGCTTTTATCTTTGACATCTAAGGCTCCTTCGCCTGAACATAATTAAGAGAGAGTAACCAAATATTACATGGATGAGAAGCCCGCAATATTTGACAGGGAAATCTCATCAGATTATTAGAATTAGTCTCATAAAAAGATTAGAATCGAATCAACTTTGAATTGCCTGAACAAGTAAAGTCTCGTTTCTTAACCAAAAAGACTATATATGCCTGATCAACAACTTAAATGCTCCGTATCTCATTCTTCTGATTTTTTAAACGAACCCTGGTCTATGCTTATCCTCAGGGAATTCATGATTTTTGGCGGTACTCGTCGTTTTGAGCAACTTTATAACGCCCTGGGAATTTCAAGGAATGTGCTAACCAAACGTCTTCGAAACTTTCTGGAACTCGGGCTTATCAAGAAATCTCCCATCTTTGAAAATAGCCGGCGTATGGAATACAAGTTAAGAAGAAAAGCCTGGGAACTCTCCCCGGTCATGCTTGCTCTTCATGTTTGGGATGAAAAATGGTCAGAAGATGAGGGCGGCGCAGAAATAGAATTTGTCGACATCTACAAGAATCAGCCATTGGCAAAAGGATGCGTGAGCTCACAGGATGGTAGAATCCTTGAACCAGATGAAATCCGTGTCATCAGCAGAACCGAAAATGCTCGACGCTATCTGGAAAAATACAAGACAAAGCCTGCCCGATCAGATCCAAAAAGCAAAGCAGCCTGATATAAGTCAGCAATACCTGTATTGACTTCACCTATACCGGAGGCTATAAGTCCTCTTTAAGGACTAGAACTAAAACCTTTAATTCATCTGGCGGGAAGGACATACTTGTAGGCTGACTATTATTGGTCAGCTATGGGGATCATTTCAAAGCGGCTATGAAAGCAATACATCAGAAAGGTCTTGTCCTTGTCCTATCCAGTCTGCTCACTGGCTTAACGGCCATATCAACCCATGCGCAGTTATCACTGCCTGAAGCTGCCATGGCCCAAGATAGCGGGCTGCTCAAACAACTCCTTTCACAAGGCGCTGATCCAAATATTACTGGTCAGTTCGATACGCCAGCCTTGCACTGGCTTATCAGGGTAAATGATCAGGAAAATGCCCTGCTTTTACTGAGTGCTGGCGCCGATGTAAATCAGACTAACCGCTATGGTGTCACGCCAATGAGTCTGGCTGTCAGCAATGGAGATCCTGACATGGTGCGCCTGCTTCTTGATGCCGGCGCCGACCCAAACACACTGGAACATAATGCTCAGTCGGTCTTGATGAGCGCTGCAGATGTGGGCAATTTTGCAACCGTTAAGTTATTGGTTGAGAACGGCGCAGATGTGAATGCTCGTGACAGGTCTTTTGGTCAGACCCCCTTGATGTTTGCAGCCAGAGCGGGCCACCCGCTGATTGTTGACTACCTGCTTGAGAAAGGCACAGATCCCAATGCCGCCACAACCATTGGCAAAACCCCACCATGGGTTGGTCCTAATTCCCAGCGTGGATTCGGTTTCGGTATTGGCATCATTCGCGGCGGCACACCTGCTGATCGTGGGCGACGAGAGCCTATACCTGGCGGAATGACGCCATTATTGTATGCGGCACGCCAGGGGCATACCGATATCGCCAAACTCTTGCTGGAAGCAGGCGCTGACATCCATAAAGCCGAAGCCAATAATATAAGCCCGCTGTTAATGGCTGTTGAAACCAACAGTATGGAAACGGCGCATTACCTGATTGCACAGGGAGCTGATGTTAATTCGGTGGACTGGTACGGTCGCACTCCCCTTTGGGAAGCCGTTAATGTCCGCAACCTTTATATCCATAATGATAAATTCAGCAATTACATTGCCAACCGTGATGAAATTTTTAATCTGATTGAAACGCTGATTAAAGAAGGCGCTGACCTGAATGCGCGTACCAAAGAATCACCTCCAATCAGGTATGACCTGCTTAGTATTACAGGCACTCTGGAATGGGTAGATTTCACCGGACAAACAGCTTTTCTTCGAGCAGCGCGCGCCGGAGATATGGATGTGATGAATCTGCTCCTCGAAAATGGCGCTGATCCTTATATAGAAACATTTGCCGGCACAAATGCCCTGATGGCTGCTGCAGGCATCAACTGGGTAGTCGCGCAAACCTGGACTGAAAGTGCAGAACAATTACTGGCTGCTGTGCAGTTTTGCATTGATCTGGGTATGGATATTAATCACGCCAATTCCATGGGTCTTGCTGCCATACATGGCGCCGCAAATCGCGGCTCCAACGATATTATTCAATTGCTTGTAGATCATGGTGCACGGCTTGATGTCGTGGACAACGAAGATCGCTCGCCCCTTGTATGGGCCAGAGGAGTCTTCCTCGCAACGCATCCATCAGAGGAAAAACCGGAATCAATGGCACTGATTTCAAGCCTGTTGGAAGAGCAAGGCTTACCTGTCAGGTAAACTCTGCAAAGGGAAAAAAGAAAGTTTTTTAAAATATAATGACCCAACTATCTTCAATGAGAAAATTACATAAATTGATAGGCATTCCCGGAATGCTCGGCATTTTTTGCATGCCGGTGCAGGCGCAGGATGTTCCTGAATTTATTGATCAGTATTGCCTGAAGTGTCACAACTTTGAAGATTGGGCCGGCAGTCTCGATATGGAAGGCCTCGATTTCGATCATGTGGATACTGATCCTGAAATCTGGGAATTAATGATCAAAAAAATCCGTATAGGGATGATGCCTCCTGTCGGAGAAGAGCGCCCGGACAGCAATGCCATAAAAAGCTTTACCAGGCAGATTGCCCAACAGCTTGATAACAATATTGAAACTATTCCCGCCTCGCCATCCCTGCATCGCCTGAACAGAACCGAATATGCTAATGCCATACGCGATTTGCTGGCACTGGATATCGATGTCAGCACCATGTTGCCCAGGGATAATTCCAGCGGAGGTTTTGACAATGTAGCCTCCTCTCTTGGCTTTTCACCGGCACTGGTTCAGGCCTATGCCTCAACAGCGATGAAAATCAGTCGCTGGGCAGTGGGTGATGCCACCACTACAGAATTCTCAACCGCCTATTTACCACCACCAGATCTGGCCCAGGATAAACATATAGATGGCTTGCCACTGGGTACTCGGGGCGGCATGAAAATCACTCATAATTTTCCCCTCGATGCCCAATATGATATCGCCATCACTGGTGGGCGCTCTTTTGGTTTTTCTGCCAGGCCAGATATCAGTATTGATGTAACTATTGATGGCATCCCGGTCATGTTGGAAGACCAAAGAATTAACCGTGTTCCCCTGAGCGCCGGGCCTCACACAATTACGGCAGCCATTATCGACAATGTTCAGCCCGCCGGAGTGAATGATATTTATAATAATTATTCTGTCGGCGGAGGAATCAACCGTATCGAAATAATCGGTCCTTATGATGCAACTGGCCCCGGCAACACCCCCAGTCGTGAGTTGGTTTTTAGCTGCTACCCGACGAGTAATGATGAAGAAACCGCCTGTGCTGAACAGATTGTAGAAGATGTGGCCACAAGGGCCTTCCGGGCTCCTGTAACAAACAGTGACGTTGAAGCAATTATGACCTTTTACCAGCAAGGATACCGGGAAGATAATTTTGAAGCCGGTGTGCAGCAAGCCCTGTCCCGCATTCTTATCGACCCACGCTTTCTGGTCCGTTTTGAAGAAGAACCGGAAAATTTAGCGCCAGGTGAAATCTACACGATCAATGATCTGGAGCTTGCATCACGCCTGTCCTTTTTCCTGTGGAGCAGCATTCCCGATGCAGAATTGCTGGAGCTGGCAATAAATAATGAGCTCAGCCAACCTGGAATACTTGAACAACAGGCCACACGAATGCTGCGTGATGGCAAAGCCAGAGCATTGGTGGAAAACTTTGCCGGGCAATGGCTGTTTCTTCGTGATGTAGAAACAGTGACTCCGGAAGAAGGAAACTTTGACGACAATCTGAGGGCGGCTTTTATTCAGGAAACCCAGCTGGCGATTGCCAATATGATTAGCGAAGACATTCCGGTTACACAACTGCTTGATGCTAACTACACTTTCCTTAATGAAAAACTGGCCAAGCATTATGATATTGAGGGGGTCAAAGGTTCCTATTTCAGAAAAGTTCAACTAGCGGATGACAGTCCAAGACGTGGTTTGCTGGGACATGGCAGTATCCTGACAGTGACCTCAACAGCAAGCCGTACTTCTCCTGTTGTCAGGGGCAGCTGGATTCTGGAAAACCTGCTTAGTGCGCCAGTACCGGCACCGCCTCCCGGTGTGGAAACCAACCTTGATGGCGATGGCAGTACAGTAATCACTACCTCAGTGCGAGAAAGGCTTGAAGCCCACCGTGCAGATCCTGTTTGCGCATCCTGTCATGCAGTAATCGACCCGGTAGGCTTTGCTCTGGAGAATTTTGATTTAGTGGGGCAATGGCGTGAATACGATGGTGACTCAAAAGTAGACCCCAGTGGTATTTTGCTGGACGGCTCGAAACTCAATGGGCCAGCAGATTTACGTAATGCGCTGATCGGGTACTCCGAATTATTTGTTGAGACGATGACTGAAAAGCTAATGACTTATGCCCTGGGCAGGGAACTTGAATACTTTGATATGCCGACTGTTCGTTCTATTATTAGACATGCTGAAGAAAATGATTATCGTTTTTCAGCGCTGGTAAAAGGTATTATCAACAGCGATCAGTTTAACAAGAGAGTTAAAAGCGGTAGCGAAGATTTGGAAGAAGTGGCTGATCGAAATAACGGCCAGGCAAATAACACTCCGGAGGCCTGATATGGCAAGCTATATCACCAAGAAGCATCTTTCACGCAGAACATTTCTGCGTGGAACCGGCACGACACTGACACTGCCTTTTCTGGAATCGATGCTTCCGGCTGGCACTGCCCTGGCACAAGGTGCTTTACCAAAAACACGCTTCGGGGCTATTTATACTCCCCATGGCGCTACCATGTCCCGCTGGACTCCGGCCACAACCGGCAAAAATTTTGAATTTACGGAAATCCTCAAACCTCTTGAAGCTTTTCGTGAACGGGTGAACGTTATCTCCGGACTGGGACTACCTCTGGCCTATGGTCCAGGTGGTGCCACTGCGAACCATAATCGTTCAGCAGCAACATTTTTAAGTGGCGCAAAACCCCAGTCAGGCGCCTCACCAATGCTTGGTGTCACCATTGACCAGATGATCGCCCAGCACTTGCACCAGGACACTCCTTTACCTTCTCTGGAGTTAACCATTGAAGAAGCCACACTCAGCTGCGGCGAAGGACTGAGCTGCGCTTATCGCAACACCATTTCCTGGCAGTCAGATGTAAGCCCCTTACCAATGCAGAATAATCCCCAGGTAGTGTTTGAGCATTTATTTGGTGACGGCGCTACTCCCGAACTGCGCGAAGCCAGACGCAAACAATCACTGAGTCTGCTTGATGCCATATCAGATCAGCTCTCTTCCTTGAATCGCTCCTTACCCCCGGGCGATAAAATCAGACTGGAACAGTTCCTGACTGATATCCGCGAAATCGAACGCCGCATAGTCCAGGCGGGTGAGAAGATGAGCGATGATATTGCCGTTCCCGACAAGCCGAATGGTATCCCGTCGGACGTTGATGAGCACATCAAGCTGATGTATGACTTGCAGGTACTGGCATGGCAGACCGAGATTTCCCGCGTTTCCACCTTCCTGATGGCCAAGGAACTCAGTGGTGCGGTATATCCCGCCAGCGGCGTCAGAGACGGTTTCCATACCCTGTCTCATCATTCCCAGAATGAAGAACAAAAGGCCCGTTTTGCCGTACTCAATCGCTACCATGTTGGCCTGCTGGCCTATTTCATGGACAAACTCAAATCCACTCCTGATGGCGATGGCAACCTGCTGGACAATTCCATGATCCTTTATGGCAGTGGTATGAGCGATGGCAACTCCCATAACCATGACCCTCTGCCAGTTATTCTGGCAGGTGGTGCCTCTGGCAGACTGGAAGGCAACCGTCACATCATGAATCCGGACAAAACCACCATGTCCAATCTACTGGTATCCATGCTTCACTTGCTGGATATTGAACAGGAAAGCTTTGGCGACAGTGACGGTTATGTGACTTTATAGATTTGTAAGTTTGCAGGTTTTAAAGACAGCTATACCTTTATAAAAAGATTAAACAGGATAGGTTTTTTGACAGTTAATGTCGTTCAGGAAGAAAATCATGACCAGGAAAAAGCAGTCCACTAAAGGAATTCGCCAATCCTCCATAAAAATTCGCGATAGAATTTTAAAACGTCGTTCAATACTTAACTATGGGCTTGGCATTGGTGCAGGCGCTTCTTTGGCAGCACTAACACCCAGGTCATTAATACCCACTGTTTTTGCCGCTGAACAACGCCCAAGGTTTCAGCGCATACCAGTTCAATACATTGCGGCTTTGGCCTCACCAGAAGCCAGCAGCGGGAACAATGCCCAACAATGGGGAATCTGGCGTAAAGACCCTGGCCCCCGTGGTGTCCCTCTTGATTACTACGAAACACTAAAAGCTAACGACAATATTGCGCCTGCGCAATGGACTTTCGATGCACAGGGCTGGTGGTTAGAGGAGAATGGACTAATCATGGAGCCCCCTGAATTTCCCCTGGCGGAAGGCCATTATCTGGTCACCGGCAGTCGGGAAAAATCTGCCATGTTGACTGTACATCCTCTCCAGTCTGATGGCAGTCAGCCTTGGTCTCTGGACAATGATACGACAGTGTATGACGTTACCCATCTGCGTTGCCGTTCAGCTATCTATACCCCAAAAACCGGAGAAGACTCATGCTCCCCCAAGCTGGCAAATGCTGATGATTTTCCAGTGCGTCCAGGGGCAGATATGCCTATTGTCGATGGCTGTAACAAGCTCGACTACATGGTGTTGATTGTCTATGCCATTGCCGAAGAGGGGATTTAATAGAGCGTTAAAAGTGTTAATTGGAACTCTGCTTGCTGGCCAATAGGGCAAACCGTTCTTTTTCACCTCAGTTTCCTGCATTTTTTCTTAACCCGGTAAATTAATGCAGCATGGTTTTATCTTCTATCTGCCAACATCGGTTATCATCCGCATCGATAAATTTTCATTCACCTTTCAGGAGGTTCTGTTTTGTTTCGACAATTGCTAATAGTTGCCGCCCTTGCTGGCTCCCATGCTGCTTATGCAGCTGATTCCAATGCTGGTAAAACGTTTTTCCGTCAACAATGCGCTCTTTGTCATAGTGCCGAACCTGGTGACAATGGTG
>Ga0055584_100005373_pt1 | contig 12544 bp, 12 predicted proteins | sample OSDHelmetaG_FD_58716 | JGI IMG/M metagenome (GOLD analysis project Ga0055584, IMG submission 58716) | Pelagic marine sediment microbial communities from the LTER site Helgoland, North Sea, for post-phytoplankton bloom and carbon turnover... | ecosystem: Environmental > Aquatic > Marine >... | reverse complement strand
AAACAACCGTAACGTTTACTGTATTGCAACGACGACTTGATGGTCGCAGCTGGCCATTTACGGTTGCAAGGCTTTGGAGGTGACGGTTGGGCACAACGCTCACCGGTGCCGTACGTCAGAATTCTATTTAGCTTGAGGACATGACTTCCATGAAACGTACAGTTGCATTGTCGGCGGTTACCGTATGCGCGTTGAGCATGACTGCAGGGGCAGTCCAAGCGCGTGATTACATACAAATTGTTGGTTCCTCTACGGTCTATCCTTTTGCCACGGTGGTAGCCGAGCAATTTGGTAAGACCAGTAACTTCAAGACTCCAAAGGTTGAGTCGACCGGCTCGGGTGGCGGCCTAAAGTTGTTCTGCGCTGGTATCGGAGTAGGACACCCCGACGTGACCAACTCTTCGCGTCGAATCAAGAAGTCGGAAGTTGAGCGTTGCGAGAAGAACGGCGTTTCCGAAATAATTGAAGTGAAAGTCGGGTACGACGGGATTGTCCTCGGCAACGCCAAAAGTGGCCCGAGCATGAATATAAGCCGCGAAGAAATTTTCATGGCATTGGCCAAGGATGTGCCGCTAAGCGCGACTACATCGCTAGCAGCGAACAGTGCCAAGACTTGGGCTGATGTCAATGCAAAGCTACCCGCGAATAAGATCGAAGTGCTAGGTCCGCCGCCGACCTCCGGGACTCGCGATGCGTTCGCTGAGTTGGGTCTGGAGGGTGGTTGTAAAAAGATCGACTGGATTGCGGCGCTGAGCAAAACGGACAAGAATAAATACAAGACTATTTGCCACACGGTGCGCGAGGATGGCGCTTACATTGAGGCTGGCGAAAACGACAATTTGATCGTGCAAAAGCTCGAAGCGAATCCTAAAGCGTTTGGTATCTTTGGATTTAGTTTCTTAGACCAAAACAGCGACAAGATAAAAGGCGCCAAGATAGACGGTGTGGAGCCAACATTCGAGAACATTGCTGCTGGTCTATATCCAGTGTCACGCCCGTTATATCTCTATGTGAAGGCAGCGCACATTGGCACCATTCCCGGAATTGAAGAGTATCTTGCGGAATTCGCCAATGATAAAGCTTGGGGTGAAGAAGGCTACCTAACTGACAAAGGTCTAATCCCCATGCCAACCGCCGAGCGTAGTGCTTTTGCCGCTGCAGTAGCAAATAAGACCGCCCTTAAGCTCTGAGTCTGCTAGCTGTAAATATGTGTTGGGGCGCGCCGAAGAATTGCATCTTCAGCGCGCCGCCGGAAAGCGAGTTGCAGTGGTTGGAGGTTCTTTGTCTCCATTGGATATGCGCTCACTGCTATTGTCATTGAGCCTCTTACGTTTCCAGTTGTACGGATTGTCCGAACATGTCACCAACCTTACTTATACTTGTGTTACTCGGCATGTCCGTGGTGGCGTATCTGCTTGGGCGCGCACGGGCGCACAATGTTGCGGGCTCGCTGGAAGGCCTGCGCGCACTGCATTCACGCCCGGTTTACCATGGCGCTCTAACCGCACTATTTTGTGCTGTTCCAAGTGCAGCGTTGGTAAGTCTGTGGCTGTTGTTTGAAGACACCATCATCATCGGCATGGTCGTTGCGGAGCTTCCGGGCGCACTGCAGAGTCTGCAGGCTGACCGTCTCGGTCTAGTGATCAACGATATACGTAACGTTGCTGCTGGCAACCTATTCGGCAATAACGCCGATGCCAGCGTTACGGCAGCGGCAGCCCATTACAACGCCTTGTACGAGCGCTCGTCGAATCTGCTTGCCGTGTTGGCCTTGGTATTGGCGTTGTGCGCGATGTTGTGGTTTCGCAGCCGCATTAATTTGCGTTTGCGTGCACGTAACTCTGTCGAACGTGCAATTACAGTTTTCTTAATTGCGAGTTCTTTGGTCGCGATCGTAACTACCGTCGGCATCGTCTTGTCTGTGTTGTTCGAGGCGGCCCGGTTTTTTGAATCGATCGCACCAGTCGATTTTTTCTTTGGCTTGGAGTGGAGCCCGCAAACCGCCATCCGCGAAGACCAAGTCGGATCGTCTGGCGCTTTCGGCGCAGTACCACTGATCGCCGGGACGATGCTTATCGCCGTTATCGCAATGACTGTGGCAGTACCGGTCGGGCTCATGTCAGCAATTTACCTGTCGGAGTACGCCTCATCGCGATTACGTGCAATTGCGAAGCCATTGTTGGAAGTGCTCGCGGGTATTCCGACGGTTGTTTACGGTTTCTTCGCTGCGCTTGTCGTTGCCCCAGAAATTCGCGGTTTTGGTGCAAGTATTGGCCTTGAAGTGTCATCCGAAAGTGCGCTGGCAGCAGGGCTGGTCATGGGGGTCATGATTATTCCGTTTGTATCTTCTCTATCTGACGATGTTATCAATGCGGTTCCGCAGGGGCTTCGCGATGGCGCTTACGGGCTTGGCGCTACGCGTTCCGAGACTATCCGTCATGTGGTAATACCTGCAGCGTTGCCGGGCATCGTCGGTGGGGTGTTGTTGGCTGTTTCTCGCGCCATCGGCGAGACCATGATCGTGGTTATGGCGGCTGGATTGTCGGCCAACCTGACTGCAAATCCGCTTGAAGCGGTTACTACCGTGACCGTGCAAATTGTTACATTGCTGGTGGGCGACCAAGAATTCGATAGCCCCAAGACATTGGCTGCTTTCGCGCTTGGATTGATGCTGTTTGTTGTAACGCTGGTGTTGAATGTGATCGCACTCTACGTCGTGCGCCGCTATCGAGAACAATATGATTGACTCAACCGATCCGAGCAAACGCCGCGCAAGTCCCTGGACGAGCCCGGAATTTGCCGCGCGGCTTGCCCGACGCTACCGCACCGAGCGCATATTTCGTGCCTTCGGCCTGACCTCAATTATTTCGGGTTTGTTGTTCTTACTGTTCTTGCTGACCAGCATCGTTGGCAATGGCTACAGCGCTTTTTGGCAAACCAATATGGCGTTGGAGGTCGATTTCGATCAACAAATGCTCGATCCGAAAAGCAGCGGCGACCCGCTCGAAATTGCTAAAGGGGATTTCGGTGGCCTAGTTAAGAAATCGATGCGCGCGGCGTTCCCTGATGTTAAAGGCCGCAAAGATAAACGTGAGCTGTATCGGTTTGTAAGTTCTGGGGCTGCGTATCAGTTGCGTGACGCTGTGATTGCAAACCCCGAGCTTGTTGGCACTAAGCAGATCGTTTGGGTGCCAGTTGACGACGACATTGACATGCTGATGAAGGGGTACATTGACCGCGATTTACCCGAGACTGATCGGCGTGTCAACGATAAGGCGCTTGCCTGGTTTGACCAGCTGAGTGCGCGTGACGCAATTGAGAAACGCTTCAACGTCGTATTTTTCTCCGCTGGCGATTCGCGTGAACCAGAACTTGCCGGCATTCGCGGGGCATTAATGGGCACGCTCTATATGCTGATGGTGACACTAGCCTTGTCATTCCCGATTGGCGTCGGCGCTGCGCTGTACCTAGAGGAGTTTGCACCGCGCAATAGATTCACAGATCTCATTGAGGTCAATATCAATAATTTGGCCGCAGTGCCTTCGATTGTATTCGGTCTACTCGGACTCGCGGTGTTTTTGAATTTCTTTGAGTTGCCGCGTTCGGCGCCGCTAGTTGGTGGCTTGGTGCTGACCTTGATGACTTTGCCTACGATCATTATCGCTGCGCGCGCCTCACTGAAATCGGTGCCGCCGTCGATTCGCGAAGCCGCGCTTGGTATCGGCGCGTCGAAAATGCAAACCGTGTTGCAGCATGTGCTGCCACTGGCGATGCCGGGTATGTTGACTGGCACCATTATCGGCATGGCGCAAGCGCTGGGCGAGTCCGCGCCGCTACTGATGATCGGCATGATTGCATTCGTAGTGGACGTGCCCGGTGGGCCGCTCGATCCAGCTACGGCATTGCCGGTACAAGTGTATCTATGGGCCGATAGTCCCGAGCGCGCGTTCGTCGAGCGTACTTCTGCGGCAATCATGGTGTTGCTGGCATTTCTTGCGGCAATGAACGCGTTCGCGGTTCTTTTACGACGACGCTTTGAGCAGCGCTGGTGAGCTTACATATCGAACAATTGAGGGGTAGGGTATGACATCCGTAGCAATTGGCGAAGATCGCATGAGTGCTGGGTTGGACAACGCTAGTGGCGCAGCGCTAGCTGCAAACAATATCAAAGAGCTAGATGACAGTTTTGTAACCGTCGGCGAAGCGACTTTGACGTCAGTGGACGTGCGCATGTCTGCGCGTGACGTCTCTGTGTTCTACGCTGAGAAACGTGCCATCGCGAATGTTTCTTTGGATATCGGCGCGAACCAAGTGATCGCGATGATCGGACCTTCCGGGTGTGGTAAGTCTACCTTCTTGCGCTGTTTGAACCGCATGAACGACACCATCGCGATTTGCCGCGTAAAGGGTAAGATCACCCTTGATGAGCAGGACATCTACGACCCGAAGCTGGATGTGGTGCCATTACGGGCGCGCGTTGGCATGGTGTTTCAAAAGCCAAACCCGTTCCCGAAGTCAATTTACGACAATGTCGCTTATGGACCGCGGATTCACGGCCTAGCAAACAATCGCCACGAAGTTGACGACATCGTAGAGTCTAGTTTGCAAAAGGCTGGCCTGTGGGAGGAAGTGAAGGATCGGCTTGAGCAGCCCGGTACGGGCTTGTCTGGCGGTCAACAACAGCGTCTGTGTATAGCGCGTGCGATCGCGGTGAGCCCGGACGTGATCCTGATGGACGAACCGTGTTCCGCGCTTGATCCGATTGCAACGGCACGCATCGAAGAATTGATAGATGAGTTGCGCAAGCAATTCACGATTGCGATTGTCACGCATTCAATGCAGCAAGCAGCGCGAGTTTCGCAGCGCACCGCCTACTTCCACCTTGGCAAGCTGGTTGAGGTCGGTGATACCAAGCTCATCTTCACCAATCCGCGTCACAAGTTGACGGAAGATTACATTACCGGTCGCTTCGGCTAGCGCCGTCCCGATTTATCAAGGACAAGACTATGGAAGTAGACCCAGGTCATATCGGTGGCCACATCATGCGCCAGTATGATGAAGATCTAGAGACGATCCGCGCTAAGGTCCTAAAGATGGGAGGCTTGGTTGAAGAATTGGTGCGTGAAGCTTTGCAGGCGCTGCGTGACAGCGACTACGAACTTGGCGAAAAAGTCGTACGTGACGACCATCGAGTCAATTCGATGGAAGTGAGCATTGATGAAGACTGCCAGAGCATCATTGCGCTGAGGCAACCTAAGGCTGGCGACTTGCGCATGGTCATTGCGATCATCAAGACCATTACTGATCTTGAACGTATCGGTGATGAGGCTGAAAAAATTGGCCGCATGTCCAGCCGCCTTGCGCGCAACGGCACCGTCTCGCGCAAGTACTTGAGCGGCGTGATGACCATGGGCGCCGCGGTGCAGTCGATGGTGCGAGAGTCGCTGGACGCGTTTGCGCGGCTTGATGTTGAAGAGGCGCTGCGCGTGGTGCGTTCCGACGAGCACGTTGATGAACAATATGAAGCGACGCTGCGCTCGTTGATGACTTATATGATGGAAGACCCGCGCGAAATCTCCAAAGTAATGGATATGATCTGGTGCGCTCGCGCGCTAGAACGCATCGGTGACCACGCGAAGAATATTTGCGAATACATCATCTTTCTCGTGAAGGGCAAGGATGTTCGTCATACGAGCTTTGAACAAATGGAGCAGCGAGCTCATGGTGTCGACTGAGGCTGCGTTAAGCGCACGCAGAGCCGTGTCCGCGCGCAGCGCGGGTCAGCGTTTGTTAGTCGTTGAAGATGAGCCAGCGCTGCGCGAAATGGTGGCTGATAATTTCAGGATGGCTGGCTATCGCGTCACAGAGGCGGCGGATGTCGCCTGCGCGCGCAGCGCTATCGCCGCGGACAAGCCGCATCTGGTGCTACTTGATTGGATGCTGCCGGATGGTACCGGGCTCGAGTTACTGCGCGAACTGCGTAACAACAAGGAAACGCTCACATTGCCGGTAATTTTGTTGACCGCTCGTGGTGATGAGCCGGACCGTGTGCGCGGCCTAGATGGTGGCGCAGACGATTACGTTGGTAAACCGTTTTCACTGCGTGAATTAGAAGCGCGTGTGCGCGCACTGTTGCGGCGCATGCCATTGGCTGGTGCAGCCACGTCAGTCAGCGCGGGGCGCCTGAATATCGACGCAGACCAACATGAAGTTTCTGTGGATGGGGTATCTGTGCATCTTGGTCCGACAGAATTTCGACTGTTATATTTTTTGATGAGCCATCCACTGCGCGTATATAGCCGCACCCAACTGCTCGATGAAGTCTGGGGCCGTGATGCCTACATTGAAGAACGCACCGTCGATGTGCACATCCGCCGACTACGCAAGAACCTTGAAGAGCATAACGTAGATGAATACGTGCAGACCGTACGCGGTGTCGGATATCGATTAGCAGTGGTTTAATACTGTGTTGTCGACAGCTTGGCGAAGCGAAGCGCGCACCATTGCGGCGCTAGCGTTGGTGGCGGCGCTGATCGGTGCGATCGTCGACGCCTTGTCTTTTTGTTTTTTTATTGCCACCTTGGCTTACTTAGCCTGGCATTTGCGCAATGTCTACCGCCTATTGCGCTGGCTAGAGCGCTCCCGCACTGGCTATCCTCCCGACGCGAGCGGCGTGTGGGGGATCATTTTCAAGTATCAGTCAGATCGTCAACGCGAGCACCGAGAGCGTAAGCGGCGTCTGACCCGCATCCTGGTGCGCTTCCAACAAAGTACGCGTGCGATCCCGGACGGACTGGTGTTGTTGGACGATCAAAATCAGATCGAATGGACCAATCACGCGGCGACCGAATTGTTAGGGGTCAGTGCGCCACGCGATTCCGGTCAGCGGATCGAGAACTTCGTACGCTTGCCTGAATTTCGCGCATTTATTGCTGATGACAGTACGCCCGCGTGCATCGTTCGAGCGCCGGCCGCGGCGACACGTTTCTTAGAGGTCCGGCGGGTATCATTTGGTGATCGCAATAAACTGTTGATCGCGCATGATGCAACCGAGAGGTTCGCGGTAGAGCAGATGCGCAAAGATTTTGTGGCCGACGTCTCGCATGAATTGCGTACTCCGTTGACGGTCTTGTCTGGCTATATGGAAAACATGAATCGCGATCCAGATAGCGTGCCACAGATGTGGCAGCGACCGATTAAAGCAATGACGGAGCAATCCGCTCGCATGCGCATGATTGTGGAAGACTTGCTGCTGTTAGCGCGCATGGAAGGTAGCCCTAGCGGCAAGGAAGAAACTGTCGATGTCGCGCGTCTGGCTGCGCAGCTGGCACGTGACGCGCGTGAACTCAGCGGCGAGCGCGAACATCAAGTGGTGTTGCAGGTGGACGCAGAACTGTTGCTGTGCGGTGTGCGAGCAGAGTTACAGACGGCATTTTCGAACCTGGTAAGCAATGCAATTCGCTACACCCCGGACAAGGGCTCAATTACGCTGCGTTGGTATGCGGAGTCGCAAAATGCCTATTTCGCAGTGGAAGACACTGGCGAGGGTATTGATGAACGCTATATTCCACGGCTAACCGAGCGTTTTTTTCGGGTAGACAAGGGCCGTTCCAGAGAACAAGGCGGCACCGGTCTCGGCTTATCCATTGTGCGTCATATTTTGGATCGGCACGCAGCGGTGCTGGAGGTGACGAGTGTGGTTGACCAAGGCACCATATTTCGGTGCAAATTTCCCTTGTCTAAGACTGTGCGCAGCGCTGCGGTAGCGGAGATGGTATCGGCGGCGACTGCAGATTGACCTTGGCTGCGACGCCAGTCACCATCGCAACGACCTGACAAATTCAAATAACACTTCGCTAGAACGCCGCGCCGGCCGACCAGACGTTATTGAGCACATGCTCGAAGAACGTCAGCAAATGCTGGTTGTGTACTCGCAGGTGGCCGGTATCGAGCCGTATAAGGGGCGTCGTGCAAATGCGACGCAACTGACGCAATTCTGTCAAATTCTTGTGGACTACATCGCGGCCGCACATTTTGGTGTGTACGAGCGTATCGCCGAGGGTAAGGAGCGACGTCAGAATGTGCTTGATGTTGCTGGTGCGATCTACCCCCCGAATCCAGGCGATTACGGATGCAGCGGTAACCTTTAGTGACCGCTATGCTGATTATTCAGGTGCAGATTTGCCTATCACGCTGCACGATAATTTATCCATCTTGGGTGAGCAAATTACCGCGCGAATCGAACTAGAGGACGAGTTGCTTGAAGCCATGGCACCAGCCTGAGTTTCGCGCCACACTGAATCAATTTAATCGAAGCCGAGCGCCGCTGTAGCCTGTGCCAGCGCGATTGTGCGTTGTGCTTGTTCGACATGTAGATTCTCGACCAGCTTGCCATCCAATACCGCAATTCCCGCGCCCTGGCGCAAGGCTTGGGTGTAGGCGTCCACGACGCGTTGCGCTAGCGCAATTTGCGCGGGTGTTTGACCAAAGGTTGCGTTCGACATCGCAATCTGAGTTGGATGGATGAGCGATTTACCATCAAAGCCGAGCGCGTTGGCGCGTTGACATGCGGCGCGAAATCCAGCGTCGTCAGCCAAATCCAGATGCACGCCATCGATGATGTCAAGGCCAGCTGCGCGCGCTGCTACGACGCATTGACTCAATGACCACATTAGCCCCGCGACGGGTGTTTCGGGCGGCAAGCGCAGGTCTTTGCTGAGGTCCGAGGTACCCATTAACAAACAGCCCAGTCCTGGAGCGTGCAGGGCGATGTCGGCTACGCGGAGAATCGCAATTGGGGTTTCCATCATGGCCCAAATGGGCAGGCTCTGGCCGCGGCTACGCAATGCATCGCTAAGCTCATTGACCATTTCGACCGATTCAACTTTAGGCAGCACTAGACCATCTATTGGCAGCGTAGCGATAGCATCTAAATCGTCCTGGCCCCAGGCAGAGTTGAGCGGATTGATACGCACGTTTACCTCGCGAGCACCGTAACCACCCGCGCGCACGGCAGCCACGACGTTAGCGCGCGCAATGTGCTTTGCGTCAGGCGCGACCGCGTCTTCTAGATCTAGGATAATCGCATCGGCGCTAAGTGTGCGCGCTTTGGCAAGTGCACGTTGGTTTGCGCCGGGCATGAACAGCACAGAGCGCCGTGGGCGTAGTTGTTGCGACATAGCTTCAGGTTCCAGATTGCGTGGCCTGGCGCGCGGCTATTTGGCCTGCAGCGCCAGTCGACGATTAGTGAATGCGAGTGCATCGTGAAATCGGCGCACCTTGCGTACATAGAGCGCGGTTTCTTTGCGCCGGGGCGCAATAGGGTCAAGCACAAGCGGCTGTGCTGGCGCCGCAGTTGGAGTTGCAGCCAGTGTCGCAGCAACATCAAGCCAGCGATGTTGTGTATTGGCCCGCCCTCGGGTCGAAGACATGGCATTCAGGACATGACGGCGGCCGAGATTATAAGCGGCAAGTGCAAACCAAATCGCGTCTTCCGGTTTAACCTCGGTCACGAAGCGAGCATGCAACTGCCGTAAATACTCGGCTCCGCCTTGAATGCTCTGCGTTGCATCTCGACGATCGCTGACGCCCATTTCCACGGCAGTCTCGCGGGTTAGCATCATTACGCCACGCACCCCGGTTGGTGACACTGCATGTGGGTCCCATACCGACTCTTGATAAGCTGCCGCAGCTAGCAACGAGGGCGTGATGTTCGGGGCACTCGCGTATGCGACAAACGCATCGCGCAGCGACGGCAAGCGCTCGCGCTGATGGCGTTGTAATATTTGTAACGCTGCGCCATCGAGTGACTGTAGATGTGCGCGGTTTGCATGGCGAATCTGAGCTAGGCTTCCGTCTTTGCTGATGGCGCGAAAGAACAGCAAAATGCGATGACGTAGGCTCTGGCTATGCGCTCGAGGTACGCCCCAGACACTGCCGACCGTAATGCCTGCAGGGAAGGCTTGCCCCAGGCGTGGGAACAGCACTCTCATGGCGCGCAGCTGATTTGCGGTGGTCACGCTCGCTTGCACCTGCGCATTGCTCAAGCGTGCCAATGCTGAATGCGAGTCGAGCATGCCGGATTGAGGTCTAGCGCTGCCTCTCAGTGTAGACGGTAGATCGCTTGGCGCCAGCCATTCTCCAGCACGCAGATCCTGCAGGCGACGCGGTTTAGCCTGCCCGCGCTTGTACGCAACAACAAGTGGTGAGTGTTCGTATATCGGGCCAAAGGCAATTTTCGGATCGCGCAACTGCGTGCTTAGCGATGGAACGGCGATGCGCAGCCCCGTGGCTACATCAAGGCGGCCTTCGCGCAATGCACGGTTGAGCGTGGCCGCATCATCGAAATATTGCCATTGGACTTGTACGCCGAGGGACTGAGCGAATTTGCGCACCAGCTCCATCTCAGCGCCGATCTGCATCTCGTCGCGCGGATTGAGCTCGCCAGGCTCGGGGATCCCGCCGACCAAAATTACTCCGGTCGCTTGTATCGCGCGTAATCGATCGCCATTGGACTGCGAGCAGCCAGACAGCGCAATGGCGATGAACACTAGCGCGACAATGGCGAGTCTGTTTAACAAGTAGCGCATCAAGGCGTTAAAAAAAGGTGCTGAGATTTTTGGCCATCAATACGCTTTGGTCGAGCACAATTTCCCTACGCGTAATAAGCCAACTGTCGCCACATGCGCGTAAGGTGTCAGTTCGCTTGCCAACAAAGGTGTAGGTTTCCGTTTCGACACGATTCTGGTATACCAAAAACCGCGATTTGACGACCACATCTTGTGGTGCGTCGGCATTGGGTTGGATGTCTAGCAGCGCTACGTTCGAGACCATATGACACACACGGGACAGTGGCTCTTCGGCCCAGTGCAAGCCTGTCTGTATTTGCTCCACACGTTTGCTCAGGGTCCATTTGTCCTCATCAAACCAGCTGATGCCTTCGCCTTGACGTGTGTTTTCCGAGCTCGCGTGCTGCCCGTACTTAACGTTGCGACGAATGGGCATGAAATACACAAGGTCGTCACTGAATAACTCCAGCCATTCGTCGTAGCGTCGTTCATCGATTAACTCAGCTTCGTGGTACAGGAACTGTTCTAGCTGATATTTGAGCGCAATTTCGGCGTTTGTTATCGGGCGCATAGCGGGGGCCTGTTGAGGACTAATGGCGCTTACTGGGGCGCAGCTGGTGGCAAGAAACGTGGGTCGTCGCGTCCAAGCAGCGCGTCCCATGAGCCATCTTGCATGTAAGTTTTCCAGCGCTGATAAAATCCGCGCGCCATGTGTTCACTAATTTGGGTCGCGACCTCGCCGCGAATATCGAGGCCATTAACGTTTGGGTGCAGCGCCGTTGCGCCGAGCGATTGCTGGTAGTTGAACTGATGGCGGCGCGCGATCGTGCCGGTGCTGGCGGCGGTCGCGTAGAGCCAGTTTTCCATGTCGTCTTGCTCTGTCATGCCCGCCGGCCCTGAGTAGCGCATGTAATAACGGCGCAGGAAGTCTTTGACCGCACTCGGCGCATCCGCATCTACCAAAAAGAAGCGCCAGGCTTCTGTCTCCGTTGCACTGTGTGGATGCCATGCACACAAGCCACGCGGCTGCGTACCGTGATACGAAGTATTCGGGAAAAGTGTGCCAACAAACGGCATTAGTCGTGCGCGTTGGCCGAGCGCCTTGGTACGTTCGGCATAGCAGTGACGAAAGTACTGCTCGATCTCGGGATTGTCTTGGAACGCCTCAACATAGGCATGCTCCGCCGGCTTTACCGCACTGTGCACGCCGTGGCCTTCGGGAAAACTTACCCACACATGTTGTGCGGCTAAGAGTTCATTGTCACGGCGGCCTTTGCTGCCACTTTGCGCACTTGGACCAATGCCGATGACATCTACTGACCGATGCGATGGGTTGTGGTAGGTGTCACCGAGAAAATTCTCTGCGGCGAATTTCCAATTCGCCGGGAAAATCCATTTATGGATACCGATGACTTCCGAGCCGCCCGCGCGTCCGTCACGGCAATCCAGGGCCATGTCTAAGTGTTCCAGCGCATCGCCCATATAGACGTTGAAGTCGGGTGCTTGCGCATCCCAGCTTGCCCACACCGTACCCTTGTGGATAGCCATTCTCGGAACTTCAATAAGCGACCAGTCCGCGCGTTCTAAAGTGCCTTCGTAGATCGCCTTGTAGTGCGGCACGCCACGCAATGCACCATCTGTGCCGTAGGCCCAACTGTGATACGGACAGGTGAACAGGTCAGTGTTGCCAGACTCATAACGGCATACTTTCATACCGCGGTGCCGGCATGAGTTTAGGAATACGTGGACTTCACCAGCATGGTCTCGAGTCAGAATCACCGACTCTTCACCCATGCGTGAAGTGAAGAAATCGCCTGGATTTGGAATTTGACTCACATGACCGATGAAAAGCCACGCGCGAGCGAATACTTTCTCTAACTCAGCGGCGTAGACGTCAGCATCAACAAAAATCTCTCGACTGATGACGCCGCGTCGCGCATCGACTAGTTGTTCGATATCCAAAAGTATCTGCTCCG
>Ga0055584_100005372_pt1 | contig 12544 bp, 5 predicted proteins | sample OSDHelmetaG_FD_58716 | JGI IMG/M metagenome (GOLD analysis project Ga0055584, IMG submission 58716) | Pelagic marine sediment microbial communities from the LTER site Helgoland, North Sea, for post-phytoplankton bloom and carbon turnover... | ecosystem: Environmental > Aquatic > Marine >... | reverse complement strand
GAGGTGGAGCACGCGGCCCGTCTCCTCGTCGAGGGAGGGTACAAGATCGATTGCGTCTTCACCTCACGCCTCAAGAGGGCAGTCAGGAGCGTTTGGATGATCCTTCAGGAGAGGAACGAGGTGTATCTTCCCGTCTTCAAGAGCTGGAGGCTCAACGAGCGCCACTACGGAGCCCTCACGGGCCTAAGCAAGTCGGACACTGCCAAGCGGCTGGGTCAGGAGCTCGTGCAGGAATGGAGGGGTAGCCTTAGGTCCAGGCCTCCGGCTCTGGCCAGAAACGACCGGTACTGGCCCGGCAGGGAGCGCACGTACGCCGACCTTCCCTCCTCAGACATACCCCTAACGGAATCCCTCCTCGACTGCATGAAGCGGACGAGTCCGGTGTGGGAGGAGAAGATCCGGGAACAGATCAAGATGGGGAGAAATGTTTTGGTCGTCGCTCATGCCAACACCCTGCGGGGTCTGGTTAAGCTTATTGATAAAATCGGAGACAATGAGATCCAGGAGGTCGCCATTCCGACTGGGATTCCTATCATTTACAAGTTCGATAAGGACATGAACCCGGTCCCCCCCCCGCCAAGTGCCGACCGGCTCCAGCAGGCGCATATGTCTGGCCTCTTTCTGGAGAAGCCTGGACTTTTGAAAGATGCCCTGAAGCGGGAGGAGGACTGGTGCAACGAAGTCCCGGGCTACACTTCTACCATGCAGAGCTCCAACAACCCTTTGTCGTCGACTTTGAACACCCTTAACAAGCTCCAGGCACAGAGGGAGCTGGGGGACTGGGCGCAAAAGCTCTCAGTCAACCCGGACGGTACCGGGGACGTTGATGAAGATGATGGCAGCGATGGAAACTCAGGGAAGCCCATCGCCTGGATAGAGGATCAGGTCTGGGAAAAGGGCGTCGCGGAGCTTGGAGAAGGCATCGCGTTCGACCCCGATTACCCACCCTTTCGACAGGATCTCGATGTGGACATGGGTGGCACAGATGCTGAGGACGAAGAGGACGCGGTTTCTCCGGCAATTTACCGAGCAGAGGGCACTTCTCCATGTATGCAAGCGCTCCCCGCGGGGGCTGTATCTCAAAATCTGGGCTCTGTCTCTAGCCAGAAGGATTCCATAATAGTTATCATTCGACATGGCAAGACGGAGCACAATAAGCTTGGGCTCTTCACTGGTTGGGAGGATGTTCCGTTAGCTAAGGATGGCGTCGTAGAGGCGAGAGAAGCTGGGCGCCTTCTCAGGGACCACGGTTTTGAGTTTGATGTCGTTTATGTCAGTTGGCTCAGTCGTGCAATTGAGACCGCGTGGCACGTCTTGGACGAACTGGATTGCCTTTGGCTCCCCATAATTAAAACATGGCGTTTGAACGAACGCATGTACGGTGACCTAACTGGGCTCTCGAAGAAGATGGTGGCGCAACGCCATGGAGAAGAGCAATTCAAGGCATGGAGAAGAGGATACAAGGTCCGTCCGCCCTCCGTTAGCTCGTTCTCTCCCAACTATCCTGGCAACGACCCGCGATACAACGAGTACATGGATGATGTACGTTACAGTTTTTCTGAGTCTCTCATTCGAAGCATTGAAGGCAACAAAATATCGCTGCATCGGAAACTGCCGAAGGCCGAGTCGCTATTCGACTGCATGTCTCGGACCATCCCCTTTTACACCAGGGCCATTGTTCCGGAAGCAATCGACCAAGGGAAGCGGGTCCTGATTTCATCAAGCGAGAATGCAATTCGCGGACTCTTGATGCACTTATGTGATATTCCTGAAGAAATGATCACACAGCTTGAGATTCCAAATGGGCTTCCATTGATCTATGACTTAGACTCAAAGTGCCTAAAGTTGCTTGATGACGGCTCTGGTATAGATCCTCTCGAAAAGTACGATTTTGGTAAGGCTGGCAAGTACCTCTTCCAAAATTGCAGCGATCCTGACGAATGTGACATTACCTTTGACGGAACCGCAAGAAAGATTTCTGAAGAAGATCGGGCCACAATTGACTTTATTCGCAACCCAAAACTTGCTGTCGAAAAAGAAAGTGTTAAAGTCTAGGGGGGAACTAGAAGGTAATCAGCAAATTTCACACCTTTCTGGAGTAGGTCGATACTATTCGACGTGACCTATAGCTGCTCTTAGATTTACATGCGTGATTAATTTACTCTTTCTATGCTCGCATACTGTCTCAGGTGGAGGGCTACCGCAAAGTCACTTATTTGCTGGTCGAACTTCACGCACTCAAGCAGTTCGCTCATGAATTCTACATCTTGAACAAGTTCGTCCATTACAGTTGACGAAGACAGCTTTGATGGATTGGCCTCAATTCGTTCTTGAAATATATCGGTCGCCTTTGGCCCATTGTCGACAAGATTCTGCAGAAGCTCCATAGACTGGTCCATCCTTTCGGTGACGCCTGCCAGGACATTCCGCTCCAATAGATTAACCATAACCTGCACGCTTCCTTCCGAAATGCTGCCCGAGTATTTGTCCCGCTGCTCGGGTGTGAGCAGATAAATAGCATATTTGTTATGATATTCATTCCTCTGCAATGCCCTATGAACTTTCTGCTTCGTTTCTTTTACTAGCTCGTTGAGATCAGTTTCAGGCTTCCAAAAGCTTTCCCCCGACACATACTTGGTTGCGGCGTTGCGAAAGAAGGATATGTAATGCGCGCGGTCCTCCCCAGAAGCCGATGGCCAGGCCCTTCCAGTTCCCAACGGCATATGCCCCCCCATAATATCGATCGACGAAGAGACGAATCCATTACGGACGGGCTCCGTTTTTCGCCGCTTCAATCCCGAGCGAAGCACGTGAGACTTTGCTTTGCAGGGGCTACGCTGAGCTCGAGAGACCCACTCTTCGGACAAGGGGCCGATCGTGCTGGGGTCTGGAGCCGAGCATTGCACCTCGAGCCATCCCAAGTGGCATTTTGATGCATACTTTGCGAGGTACTGCCGCAGGGTCGTTCCGGCCGTCTTAAGGACGTGGAGAAAGACCAGCTTGTGAGATTCGCTCGGATCATCAGTTCCCAGACTGTCCGCCTGACACGAGAATAACGACTGCACTGGTGGATATGCGGGAACCACGGTCACATTGAGGTACGCCAGCGGATCTTTCATACGGACGTAGCCCCCCTTTGGCGGCAGTCCAATAATGGAGCTAGCGTCATTGTCTGGAAGTCGCACCAGCAAGCGCAAGAGAGCGACAAAACCAACTCCAACAGCCAGCCGCCATCGCGGAAGGCATCTCGCACAGCTGGGCTGGCTGGCGGATAAGAACGCTTGCATTCGCCGTCCACAAAGAACGAGGGTCGCGATCAAATGTCAATAATGTAGAAGGCATGTCGAGAAATCAAGTAAGAGACAAGAGGACTGTTAGAGAGCCACCCGAAGGTACCAATACTCTCTGAAGCGTTTGTTGACGAAGTATGCATTCTACCACTAGAGTTCTATAGGAGGAGTACTAGCTATGCATAATATGCATATTACGCTCGTAGCTACTAGCAGTTGTATCCATACGTAGTACTCTGTTAGTAATAGCTAGTCACATACTGTATGCATACATAATATTATTATTAGCTAGTAATATTATACGAGCTCGTAATTATAATACGAGGTATGCATATACTAGCTACGTAGTATATGTATTTGGAATACGAGCTCGTACGAGAGTAAATAAATAATACCAGAGGGCCAGGCAAGGAATCACCCCGTCTGTCCTTCATCCGCAACCTCGAGCGTCACCGAAAAAACGCAGAACAGAGAAAAAGAAGAAAACATCACCGCACACATCATCAAGGCGCGACTATTGTTGGCCATCCCGCAACCAAGACATGACCGCCGTGGTCAGGATGGTGGAACATGATCCAATCCCAAAAACAATCCCATTGGCAGTATCGCTCCCTCATGTCCATCCAGGTTTTGATAGGAGTGCCATGCCAGCAGGGCGGCGCCTGGCGCCTGGTTTGAGATACATCGTCTACGCCACTGTTTTAGCGTGCTCTTTATCTACTGATCCATCGCCATACTCTGCTTCGGCTTTTGTGGCGCCTACAAGATATGTCAGGACTGCATCCAATAACAAAACACACCACAGCAGCGGAAGCAAGAAAACGATTCCTCGTGCTGCCGGTACGTTGGCTTCCACATCAACAGCAGCGATAAACGACACCGAAGAAAACAATTACGGTCTCATTGACGACTATCATCCGCAAACCATGTCGATCGGGGGAAGCATGGTATTTTATGCCCGATATGTATACCGGACCATTCAGCAAAGGCGCATACGGGCTCATCTGACTCCTAAGAGCAAGCAGCGACTGCTGCCCAAACTGAAGCGAGCACTTCGCCGGCGTGGTTGGACGGATGATGCCGAAGCTCGTCGACGAGAAGATGAGGCTACTTTGACCCGATTACAGGCAGAGCTTGGCATCAAAGACGACAAGATGGATGCAGAAGATCCCAAGATGAGCCTTAGGGAGACGCTCGCCATGCTCAACAAGTCTCGTGAGAACTTGATCAATCTGGTTGGCTATGACTCGGCCCTGCTCGTTCCTTCATTTGGCTTTCTGATCCTAGGTGCACTCATGACGTCCATCATCCCGTACTACTACAGCCAATGCGTCACATGCCTGGCGGCAGCAGAAACGACCTCTCGGGCAAAGGTCGTTAATTCCCTTTTTGGCCTGGCAGTCGCCAGCGTCCTGGCGGCCTTCTTCACAGGTCTGCGCGGCGGCTTGTTCTGGATCGCTGGGGCCAGAGGAAACTATAACGTCCGGGTAAAGCTTCATCGCAACCTCCTTCTGCAGGAGGCTGCTTTCTTTGATTCGAATGAGACCGGCGTCCTTCTTTCTCGCCTGAATAACGACGTAAACAAGATCGGAATGGTGATCTCTTTCCATGTCAACATTGTTCTACGTCAGTTTGCGCAATTCGTTTTTGGATCAGTTTACTTGGTAAAAATTTCGGGGAGACTCAGTCTATCTGCCTTTGCTGGAATATCTCTTGTTGCCTTTACCTCAGCGCTCTACGGTCGCTTCTCTCGGGGACTCTCGGCACGTGTTCAAGATACGTTTGCAGATGCCTCAGCAGTTGCCGAGACATCCTTCTCGATGAGTGAAACAGTTCGAGCATTCGATGGCCTGCATAGTGAGACGGGCAAATACGAAGCGGCCCAGAAAAAGGCGCTCGAGCTGGAAGAGGTGCAGGCCTGGGCTTACGGCTCGCACAAATTTGTGAGCGAATCTATTCAAGCAGGTCTTCAGTGTGCTCTACTATTTGCTTGTTGGAATGTTGGCCGGGCGGGTGGCCTACCTGTCGCTCAGCTTACATCATTTATGTTCTACGTCAACTTTGTGTTGGAAAGCTCAACCGAAGTTGGAGATCAATGGGCTAAGATACAGAGTGCTATTGGGGCGTCCTCAAATGTCTTTGACTTGATCCGCCGGATTCCCGCTATCCGAGATAATCCTACGAACAAGATTGATTCCAAGGAAGATGATGGGAATGGGGTATCTAATGGCGATTCAAGTGGTAAAGAGGATCCTGTCGTTTCCATGAAGGGCATGTCTGTAACATATGAGCAGATGAGCGTCCCAGCGTTGAAAGATATTGATTTAGATATTCATCCACGAGATCGCGTTGCAATAGTCGGCAGAAGTGGCTCTGGAAAGTCATCAATGCTGCGTACCATCCTTCGCTTTTACGATCCGTCGTCGGGATCTATTAGTATGGAAGGAAAAGACCTCAGAAACATAGCGAGAACAGATATTGCCTCGAAGGTTTCAGTTGTTCAGCAGGAGCCTCATCTGTTCCCAATGACCTTGATGGACAATGTGCTGTATGGAATCGATATGGATTCGTTCGACAGGGAAACTGGGGAACCGTGCTATGGGATGGAATGGAGGGATGAAGTTTCCGAAGCCCTAAGGCTTGCTGGACTGCCAGTCACGGGAGAGCTAAAGAATGATTTGGGGCTTGACCTCGATACTAGGGTTGGAGAGGGCGGACGCACTCTGTCGGGGGGGCAAAAACAAAGGGTCGCGATTGCTAGAGCTCTCATCAGATCACCAGAAATCCTTTTGCTCGACGAGCCCACCGCGGCCCTTGATTCCAAGAGCGAAAAGGTGGTGGTAGCAGCGCTTGGGAATGTCCTCAAGGAAACTAAAAGTATGCTCATGGTGACGCATCGTCTAGGGGTGGTTAGATCGTTGGAAGTCAATAAGGTCGTAGTTCTGGAAAAGGGAGAGATCGCTGAAACCGGACATCCTGAGGATCTCTTAAGAAGTGAAGGCATATACGCCCAGCTAGCAGAGGAGCAGGGTATTTTTGCATTGACAAGTCACGGGGCTCGCCACGCTACGTCCTCAAATCAATAGCGAAATGAAAAATATAAATATCAGGTATGCGGATCGGTGGCACAAAACTATTACTTTGCATCTTAGCTACAACTCGCCATTGCCCTTTCGACGATGATTCGATTCTGTAATTTTCAACATGTCTCCCTTGGTAATGAAGTCGTCACAGGTCCCGTGGTAACGATGCAAAATAACCTTGGCGACCGTGCCCGGACTAACAAAAGGGGTGACTATACTCCAGACAACTTTGAGGATGCGGGGTGGGTTTAAAAAGTAGATTCTCTTCGTGGTCTCGGGATAGAAAGTTTGTGTAAGATGGAGCCATGGCTTCATAATATTTTTCACGAACCTAGGGCTGAATTGTTTGAGAGACATTTCAGTGAGGTCGAGAACTTCATCAACATATACAACTTTTTGTCTTCGCATCGATTCCTCGTGCAACAAGAGATTCAAGCTTTCATTCAGATAAATCCAGTAGTCCAAGAAGTCAGGTAGAGTAATATGTCTAGAGTGGATCTCCTCTGCAAGGGCCGAGGACTTCCAATCTCCTATCGGAAGCAATGCTGGGACGGTATCTTCTGCTGCAATGGTTTCGTACATCCTCTCGTCATATTTCAAATGGATTGGGAAGAGACTGGCGATCTTGTCGGTTTTCGGAGGAGGGTTGAATGGGCTTTTACCAACTTCCTCTCTGATTCGATCGACATTATTGTCTTGTCGCCAGCGAATGAATGCGCGGAACCGCTCGGCTGTCAGCAATGGTTGCTGCGGTTTATCTTTTCTCAAAAAGCGCAGCAAACGCAGATCAGAATAGGCGTCCGGATACGCCTCGTCAAGTTTCTCCTTTCTCAGCCGTTCAAATTCTTCATTTAACAATACTTTCGTGGCAGCAAAGTGAGCCTCTTCGGACGCATCATTAAAGGCCCAACCATATTCTCCTGAGCGAATCACATTCCTTGCCTCCTCGCATTGCCTTGAACCAGGAAGTATCTCAAGAAGAGTCTTTTCATCTGATAATTGATCATCGCCACGGGACGGTCGATTTCTTCGCCTCAGCCGCTTCAAAGCAAGATCCTTGGCGCCCGACAAAGGTTTGAAAGCAATGGCGACTGATTGAGAGAACAAAATCTCTACCCCCGCAGGTTCACCCCTTCGTCTGTTTCTCCTGCTCGTCTCACTCTTCACATCGCTGATGTTGGGCGATTCCAAAGCGGCAAAACGCGAAGACGCGGCAGCAGTTTCGCCGCTTTCCAAAGGCACAAATGCTGCCGACGCTGCAGCGCAGCAGCACAACAACAGTCCTTTCATGCTCCAAGTAAGGCGAGGATTTAGTATTGCTAAGAGGATACAGGATTGGAATGGGGGTAGCAGTGGTGACAGCTATTTGTAACCCAAAATGATGGATCAAATTCCTGTTTATTTATTTTTTACGTATCATGTTCGCAAGTAACACAGAAGAAGATCGAGTTCGGAAATGAGAAAACGAGAAAACAGCTGGCAAATCATAATATTATGCTCACGACTCGTACACTGTATGCATAATATTATGCATACGAGTACTCTAGTAAGTAGTAATAGAGTACTTTAATACGACTCTCGTACTAGTTGTAGTTGTAAGTTCAGCGGAGAAAGCGTCTTGGCGCGCCCTAACCTTATTTGTCAGGTGTCAAAGTCCGCAGCAAAATGAAGAAAAAATAAAGGACTACGAACCTACTCTCTACTATGCATATTATATAATATACGAGTCGTATTATTATATTATGCATAGTATGCATAGTATGCATACTACTACTATTAGTCCGTCGTAGATTAGTATTACCATGCATACTACTACTCTATGGATAGTAAGTACTAGACTGAAGTAGCACTATACTAATAGCTATTACTAATACTAGTATTTTTTACAGTAGAGTTCGAGCTCGTGTGCATAGTACTTGCTACGCTCGTAGTATGCATACGAGATTTCTAGCTCAACCAGCTGGTTAAGTTCAGTTACTGTAGTTAGAGAACCGGTCGAAAAAAGTTAATTGATGGCCCCTGTCGCACACATTTATTACTTATTTCGAACAGCAAGCGATTCCATCGGGAGTGGCCTCAGCTGAAGGGCTTCTTCGAGCTTTGGCACCCAAAAGCTTTCGATTCTTTCGTTGATAAAGCAATTATACGTAAATCCATCATCATTTTTTAGGTACACACCGTCAACACGATCTGTGCCTTCCGGGAAAGGGAAGCCTACCTTGCAAACTGGATTTTTGAGTTTGCAAGTCTTTTTCCACTTCCTTGTCTGATCCCAAACCACGGACTTAGTGTGCAACATGGTTGCTACATCTGTTTCGTTTGCAACCTTTTGGGCGGTTAACTTGTAACTTTTTCGCCACCCTATCCCTTTTTCTTGCGCCTCCTCTCTTGACAATATGGAATCCGTGGTAACCGTTGAGTAATGAACGAAATGGAGCAAGACATAGTCCGGTCGATAAAACTGCTTTTCAGCTGGCATTACCTTCTTTTTGGGCAGTTTCTCTTGGTCACAATTGTATGTTTGAAGAAAGGTCAGGTCGTCCCTGACCTTGGGATGGAAACATTCCTCCGCCCTGCTGCCGCTTTCATCCGTGAACGTAGATTCTTTTGGGTCTTCCAGCAGGTTCAATCTTGGCCAAGCCCTCATCGACTGGAATGATAAAATTTTAAATCCTTCTTCGTCCATGCCTGTCAGAACGTCTGAAATGCTTGTGTAGCCTCCCATAGGCACCATATACTCGTCAATATCAAACGAACCTATCCAGTCTGTGTGGGGGCCGAATCTCAAACGACAAGAGGATTCAGCAGCGTACTGGCTGGATCTCTCGCCCTTATCGTCACCTGTCCCTGGACGATTATTGCAGACCTTGCTGGGCCAGTTAATTCTCGTAATCTTCCCAGGAAACAACTTGGTTACAGGTTCAAGAGTGTCAAATGTACCTTCCTGCGCTTCGCTGTTATCATATAGAACAATATGGTCCAATCCAGTCATGAAATGAAACTCCGCCCACTCCCTAAGTCGCCGAACATTGTCAGTAATATGCCTCGCGTCGCCTCTCGTGTAGAATGAGGCTGAGGACCAAGTGCACGCGATAGCCTTCCACCGCTTCCCACGATCTCCCTTGTCACCAAGCGATCTTTCTTGTAGGGCGAGAGGAGATTTATCCCCGTCCTTTTCGCCATCCTCAGCATCGCTATCAACATACTGTGCAAGGGAGGGCTTGCAAATCGGCACATTCTCCCATCGGCCAGAATCTTGGAGTCTTGGTAGAACATGTTCTTTGCCCCACTCCACATCGGCATCGAATTCCACTTCGTCCGGCTTGTCAGGCATGGGATCATTCCTGTAGCGGGGCTGGCGAAATTGAGTCGGCTTTCCGTACCGTGGTGGCGTTCTAATCGGTACGAGATCTACAAAGAGTGTGGCATAATCATTGATGACGCTCTCGCCGGACTTGACTTGTTCCACCAGATCGGGAGGGACAGGACATTTGAAAAGAAGCTGCGAGGTCCAAATCATATGGTTGTCGAACCCTTCTTCAGTAAATGTCGAACTGTAACTTTTGCGATAAGTATGATAGTCATAGTCAAAGTCGAAGACGCTAAGTGTTTCCTGGCCAGAGGGCTTGAAGCGACATATAAATCTCGTTTCCATCCCGTCGGGGTCGGCATCCTCGTGAGAGGCGAGACGATACCGCGTCTCGCCTTGTGGCGTTAGCTCCCCATCCACTCGCTTCACAGGGATGTGCTGAAAAAGGGCAATATTGGGCTGCTGGAACTTCTTGAGCTCCTTATGATCCTTCCCGCTGTGACATCGGCGGCGGTTCTGCGCCACAAATTGAATGAACTTGCCATCTTCGCTGGGAAAGACGTCGTGAATCCATGGAAGAAATGGATCCTCAACAGTCGGTGGCTCATCAACAGGGAACTGTTCTGTGAGTCTTTGGCAAGAAGTAACCCGAGGATACTCCCTACCTTCAAGCTTCGATGAAGTCGTCTTCCGTATTGGCAGAGGCTTGATCTTCCATTCCGTCTGGTCAATTGTCTCGATATATGCCTTTAGCATTGGCCTAGCGCCCTCTGATAGCGCCTCACGACCAAATGGACTGTTCCCCTGCCTTTCACCGTCTCCAACATCCTCCCTTTCTTCCGTCTGCTGATCGTCATCCAGGCCGTCGTCATCTACAACGTTGATACCTGCCGGTTTGACGAAATTGCGACGCTCAGGGCGCTGGCCGGCGTCTTGCTCACCAGGCTTGTCTCCAGGAGCCACACCCTCTTCGGCCCTGCCATCATCAAGGCCAGTGTCGTTCTTTACCTCGTCTGGAACGTCCTCGTCATGATCTCCCCCGTCATCGTCGACGGCGAAGACAGCGCCAACACTGCCATGGGAAACTCCCTCCCCTTCCCCGGCGAAGTTCCGTCGCATGGCTCGCCCACCTAGAATTTTGTCTGCGGCATCGTTGGTTTCCACAGCGGGTGATGCAGGATCTGCGGGCTGCGGCCTGAGCTGAGCACCGCCGCTGATTGGCCCCTTGCGAAGCGGGCCGGGGCTTTCGGATGAACCGATGGCATCAGTCTTCGTCGGCTTCGCAACATCTGGACCGTCATTGGACTGGGCTCTAGGCTGGACCTTAGTATCGGCATGGGCCGGCGGGGGGCGGGGCGGAGCCTTAGGCTGCTGATGCTGTGTCGCCCCTCCCATGACATTGAACGATAGCGTCATGAAAAGAAAGTAGAGCATCGCCATCATGCCCCCAAGGATAATGAGCCTTGAGTTCCGGTTGCGATGGCCGACCGCCCCCCCGCGTAGGGCTCGGATTTGGGTCATGGCGGCTCCGGCCTCTGGCCCAGGTACCCTGTGTCAAAAGGCAAAAGCAGACAGGTACAGCCAAATGGTGTGTCGAACTGCGAAGCTGCAGTCTGATATGGTCAGCTACCCCTCCGTCGCCACAATTGGCTGCCCGTGAAAGGGTATTACGCCCGCGCGATCCTTTTGTTGTGTGTCTGTCTTGAGATTTGTGGGCTCTTATGATTCCTTTTGTTGACAAAAGAACTCCGGGTCTGTACGAAAATATTTAATTAAAGGAAAGAATACAGTAATACCGAATCCTATAGACATTAGTAGATTCTCACTACTTTACAGTTTAGAGACCAGATCTGCGTTCACTAGGTAAAGCAATTCTGATATTCCAAGGTGAGGCAGTGGAGGGCGAAGGCTGCAGCCGGGATTATTCTCTGGCGGTAGCTGAGTTCACAGGCCCTAGTCTAGCTAGCTGGTGGGGCTGAATTACTGAAAGTGAGGACATTTAGGGTTTCCTACTTGTCTTTCTCCGCTCTTCCCCATAGCATCCTCGAAAGCGCCACGTACGTTGCAAAACCGCAAAATGAGGTGAAACCTTTCTTTCCGCCGAAACTCAAAAAGAAGGGATCAAGGACAAGTATCCATAGCCCGGCAGTAAAGCCGGCTCCAGCGAAGTCGAGCACGGAAGGTAGATACTGATAAGACGCCATTGCAACAAAGGATCCCACGGCGAAACCGGCGTCCACTTGATCGGTGTATCTGAAGCCCGTGGGCTCCAATATTAACATGCATAGCAAAGCAATCGTCGTCGGCGGTGCGACGGGGTTCAAGGGAAATTCTGACTTGAGTCGTACCGCACCACCGGCAGTCGAAAGAAACGTAGACGCCACCACGGTCAAAATGGAGGGCACGATCTCCAGCCGGTCGGACCACAGCTGGCTTGCATCGCCGTATAACGACCAAGGCACAGTCCCTGAGGACATGACGAACAAGATGTTTGTGATATTCATCGATATGAATGCGCACGTTCCCAGCCGTCCTCCACAGCCCACCAGAATTTTGTAGTGATAAAATAGCATCCAAACACCAGACACGACAAGCGCAAGAAGGGTCAACCAACCATGGTTAGGAATCACTTCCAGGCCAACCATCCCTGCAAATGAACCAGCACCAGAGGAGGCTGCCACTTCTGGAAATGTCGCCAAAAGAAATGTAATGACGATAGCTTGTGACACATCCGCACGGAGGAAGGGCGAGTAGTTGGACAGGGAGTAGGTCATGAAGCACGATGAAGTTACCACAGCGATCAGAACTCCCCAGTGAGAATCATGAATGGCTTCAAGAAGTCTGTTGTTCGTTGCCCTACC
>Ga0055584_100005371_pt1 | contig 12547 bp, 11 predicted proteins | sample OSDHelmetaG_FD_58716 | JGI IMG/M metagenome (GOLD analysis project Ga0055584, IMG submission 58716) | Pelagic marine sediment microbial communities from the LTER site Helgoland, North Sea, for post-phytoplankton bloom and carbon turnover... | ecosystem: Environmental > Aquatic > Marine >... | reverse complement strand
GGTTTCCGATGGTGCTTGGTGCGTTCAAAGGCTGGCTCCCCACCATTTTTGTGGACACCCTCGCCAGCCTTAGTTTCTTGACGCATTTCTCGGCGATATCCAAGGGGGTGTTGAGCCTTAAGGACGTGTTCTATTTCCTATCAATGATTATCGTGTGGCTGCTCGCCACGATGGTTGTTGTCGATCTGAAGCAGGGAGAATAGTGATGAACAAAAAATACTATTCTGGTGTGGGTCTAGTGGTCCTCGGGATTGGGTTCCTGGTTTTTACGTTACTGAATAATCTACTCTTGAACAGCTGGCGCCTGGATCTGACTGAGAACAATCTGTATACGCTCTCAGAAGGCAGTGAGGAGATTATTAGCGCTATCGATGAACCTATTAATCTGTATTTTTTCTTTTCTGAAAAAAGCAGCGAAGATCTCACGCAGCTTAGAAGTTATGCGACACGTGTAGAGGAATTGCTTGAAGAATATGCGCTGATCGGTGATGGCAAAATCAACCTCAGCGTGATCGACCCGGAACCCTTTTCGGAAGAGGAGGACCAGGCTGCCGAGTTTGGTCTACAAAGTGTGCCGATTAATGCCGCCGGTGATGAATTATATTTCGGTCTGGCGGCAACCAACGCATTAGACGACATGGAAGTTATCTCATTCTTTCAGCCGGACAAAGAAGAGTTTCTCGAGTACGAAATCAGTAAACTGGTGCAAAGCCTAAGTGTGGCAGAGAAGCCAACCGTTGGTGTTCTATCGAGTATCGACGTACAGGCCAGTATGAATCAGCAGACATTTCAGATGACACCTGCATGGATGGTAATAGAACAGTTAGAGCAACTGTTTAATGTTGAATCGCTATCCACAGATATCGAGTCGCTACCTGTCGATGTGGATATTCTGTTGGTCATCCATCCTAAACAATTATCGGAAACTCTGCTGTTTGCCATCGATCAGTTTGTCATGGCGGGTGGTAAGTTACTGGCATTCGTGGACCCACTTGCGGAGTCCGATCGACCTCAGCAGGCATCCCCGATGATGCCGGCACCCCCTACTGAGCAATCCTCCAACCTTAATCGGCTGACTGAGGCATGGGGTGTCACCCTTAGGGACAATGTCGTATTAGGAGACTCCCAGGCAGCGCTAGCAGTCGACAGTGGCACGGGTACACCGGTGAGACACCTTGCCATCGTCGGCATGGAAAGCGAAAACTTTTCCGGCGATGATATTGTGACTTCGTCGTTAGAGAGCATTAACCTCGCTACCGCAGGTATTTTGGATATATCTGATGCACCACCCGGCACCATCGAGCCATTGATTACCTCCAGCGCCTATTCCATGCCCCTGGATTCGTTTCAGTTTCAGTTCATGAGTGATCCGCAGGATCTAATGCGGGCGTTCAGTCCAACTGGCGAGCAATATGTTGTGGCGGCCCGAATTTCAGGCAGCGCACCCAGTGCGTTTCCTGAGGGCATCGAGAACAGTGAAGGCGAACATCTGACCCAAACAGAGGATATCAATGTCATCCTGGTTGCCGATACCGATATATTGGCTGACCGATTGTGGGTGCAGGTGCAAAACTTTTTTGGACAGCGGATAGCCAGTCCCTGGGCCAACAATGGCGAGATGGTTATCAATGCGTTGGACAATTTAAGTGGTGGAGCTTCACTTATTAGTATTCGGTCTCGTGGCAGGTTTACCAGACCTTTTGACGTGGTTCAGGATCTACGGCGGGAGGCGGAAGCGAGTTACCAGGAAAGTGCGGATGATCTGCAGGCCCAACTCGCGGAAACCGAGCAGCAGTTGACGGAACTGCAATCGGCCCAGTCAGAGGGAAATCTATTTGGACTGTCTCCAGAACAGGAGCAGGCGCTGGTACAGTTTCAGCAGGAGAAGCTGAAAATTCGTAAACAATTGCGCGACGTACGACATCAGCTGGATAGCGATATTGAACTCCTTGGCTCAACCCTCAAGTTTATTAACATTGCGCTCATTCCTATTCTGATGACGCTGCTGTTGCTGGCGATGAATGTGTTGCGTTTGCGACGTGAGGATCACTGATGACTCAGAAGATTGTATTGGTCCTGACTTTTGCCGTGCTGGTAATGATTGGTGCGGCGGTCCTGCTCTCTACGGATGAAAGCAATAGCGATGAAATGAAAATGTTATTGCCGGGTCTTAAAGCGCAACTGGCAAACCTTGATCAGATCGAGATCGTGACCCGAGATGACACAGTGACACTGGTCGCAATTGATGGGCAGTGGACCGTCGTCGAACGGGACAATTATCCCGCGAAAAGAGAAACCCTGTCAGCGATGGCGAACCAGGTGGCGAAGGCGAAGTTGCTGGAACAGAAAACATCCAGACCAGAGAATTATGCCCGTCTAGGGCTCGTCGATCTTGAAGATCCAGCGAGTGAGGCGGTCCAGCTTAGCCTGCGTGCCGGGGAAACAGAGTACACAACATTACTGGGAAACAACGCATCGGGTAGAACCGGTCGATATGCACGGGATGGTGAACAGACCTGGCTGACGGATGCCATCGATGTCGAAAAGCTGCCTACGGCCTGGCTTGAGCCAGTGATCATCAACGTGGAGTCAGCAGACGTCGCGCGTGTTGTCCTGGAAGACCAGGCAGGTGAGCTCATTTTCGAGCGCAATGCAGAGGGCGAATTTAATTTTGGACAACTCCCCCCGGACAGAGAACTGAAGTATCCCTCGATCACCGGTGAGCCGGCTCGGGCGCTCGTTAATGTCAGGCTGGAGGATGTTGCTGCCCACGAAGTTAAGCGCTGGCAGGAAGCCGCGAGTGCTAACTTCACGCTTCTAGATGGCAGAGAGATACAGGTGCAGGCCGCCAGGTACGGCGAAGGCAATTGGTTAAACTTCAATGTAGGACCTGTGCCAGAGGCTGCTGAAACCCAGGCCAGTGAAGAGGTTACTGATGCAGATTCGAGTGAGACAGAGACAGTCGTAGCGATAACCACCGCGGTACCAGACCTTTCTGTCTGGGACTATCGTGTTTCATCCTACATCTTCGATGACTTCGTTAAATCTCTGGATGATCTGCTAGCAGAACAAAAAACAGAAGAACCCAATCCCGTAGAATAGAGACGGTACATGCTGCGAGAACCCTAGTTGACCAACGTTATCCGTCAGACTCGATAATCGCCACAATCTGATCCTCTTCTACGGCGTCCTCTTCCTTAACAAGAATCTCGGTGATGGTGCCAGCGCATTCGGCCTCGATCGGAATCTCCATTTTCATTGATTCCATGATCATGAGGACATCTTCCTCATTCACATGATCCCCTACTTTGGTTTCAATCTTCCAGACATTACCGGTGACGTCAGATGCTACTTCAACTTTACTCACTATATCCTCGCTTAATAATCGAACCGCCTGTGGCTCAGTTTGATGGCAAATTTAGAGATCGTAAAGTAGCATGATTAGATCGTGGATCACAGACTTCAGACTACCTTCATAGCCTTGGGCTCGAGTATTGGTGACGGCGCTGCGCAATTGCGTCAGGCCGTGAAACTACTCGAGACCATCGCCAATGGACCCATTGCCTGCTCCTCTCTGTGGCAGACAGAACCCTTTGAGATGCAGGAGTCCGATTGGTTCAGCAATGCTGTGGTGCGCTTTAGCACTTCGCTCTCTGCAACAGAGTTGCTTGGTGCATTAAAAGACATTGAGCAGCAGAGTGGTCGACCAACTGATCATGGGATCAACACACCAAGGACATTGGACCTGGATATTATTAGTTTTGGGGATGAAGTTTTCTGCTCGGAGGAGCTGACGATCCCGCACCCAAGGGCCGGTCAACGTTTGTTTGTACTGTTGCCACTGGCGGAGATAGCTCCGGATTTTCGCTTTCCAGGGAGCAGTGACAGTCTGGCAACGCTGATCGCTCAAGCGCCAGTGTTAGAGGTCGTCAAAACAACCTTGTTGTAGGGTTAATCTGTGCTCTTGGGAAAAGCCGGCATCGGGAAGGGTGCAATATTATTGCCTTTAGCTTCCGATATTTTTCCTACCCCTTCCTTGGCGACCTCATCGATTCTCGCTACAGAGTGCATAGGAATATAGCTTCTATTCACGCCTTCAAATTCGCTTTTCAAGCGTTCCTCACTCGGATCTACCAGCATTTGGGAGCGTTCTCCGAACACCAGTTCTTCTATTTCAATAAAGCCGTACAGATCTGATTGATAGATTTGTCGGGCATAGACTTCGTAGATTTGCCCCATGCTGAAGAAAATGATTTTGTAGATTGGTGTGTCGGACATTTATCCTTCCGTTAAATGATCGTCGCTGCGCTTGCAGTGTTCGTTTTATTGCAGTTGTTGTCAATGTTGTTGTTGACCAGCACCCTAGGATTACCGGCTGTTAGTAACACGATATGCGGTTAAATGTGCCGAATTTCAAGGGTGCTACCGAAAAGAGGTCAGGCTGCCTATAATAGGCGCCCTTTTCAAGGTTGAACGACGTTGCCAAAAGTATTTATCAAGACCCATGGCTGCCAAATGAATGAGTATGATTCATCACGAATGGTGGATTTGCTGGAGCACAGCCAAGGGTATCAGCAGACAGACGACGAATCAGAGGCGGATTTACTCCTGCTCAACACCTGCTCGATCAGAGAGAATGCCCAGGAGAAGGTATTTCATCAACTGGGGCGATGGAAGAAACTGAAGGCGCTGAACCCGGATCTGACTATTGGTATTGGCGGCTGCGTTGCAAGCCAGGAAGGTGAGGCAATTGCAGGGCGGGCTCCCTACGTTGATCTCATATTTGGCCCGCAAACACTACATCGCTTGCCGGCAATGCTTGCGCAAAAGGGGGGCTCCGGACCTGTTGTAGATGTTAGCTTTCCTGAAATTGAGAAATTTGATCGACTGCCAGAACCGTCAGCTGATGGTCCGTCGGCCTTTGTGTCTGTTATGGAAGGATGCAGCAAATACTGCACATTTTGTGTCGTTCCCTATACCCGCGGAGAAGAAGTTAGTCGACCGGTTGAGGATGTACTTCGCGAGATACTCAGTCTCGCCGAAAAGGGCGTGCGCGAGGTCAATCTGCTGGGTCAAAATGTCAATGCGTATCGCGGGCTTCTAGCTTCCGGCCAATATGCCGATCTTGCCTATCTCATTCGGATCATTGCAAAAATCGATGGCATTGACCGCATACGGTATACGACATCTCACCCGGTGGAGTTCACCAATAGTCTTATCGAAGTCTATGCAGACGTACCGGAACTTGTAAGCCACCTGCATCTTCCTGTGCAAAGTGGCTCGGATAGAATACTTGCAGCGATGAAGCGGGGGCACACCGCTATCGAGTACAAGTCCAAAATCCGCGCGCTTAGAAAAATCAGACCCGATATCAGTCTGTCATCAGATTTTATCATTGGGTTTCCTGGTGAAACTAACGAAGACTTTAAGGCGACGATGGATCTTATCGCAGAAATGGGTTTTGATAACTCCTTTAGTTTCATTTTTAGTCCGCGTCCTGGAACCCCTGCAGCTGGACTTGTTGACAACACTGATATGGAGACGAAAAAAGAGCGACTCAGTATTCTTCAGCAGCGTATTAAAGCAAATGCATTTGAAATTAGTCGCAGGATGGTGGGCACCACACAAAATGTTCTGGTGATGGGAGTATCGAAGAAGGATCCAGGTCAGTTGCAGGCGCGCACAGAAAATAATCGCGTGGTTATCTTCTCTTCAGCGGACCAGAGTTTGATCGGTGAGTTTATTGACGTGGAAATAACGGAGGCACTACCTAACTCCCTTAGAGGGGTCTGCAGCTTCGATCAAAACGCTTTTACTCCAGAACCGTTGCGTATATCCTAGCGATTATTGTGATTCTTACCGGATGAATTTGGACGTTCGACCACACCAGGTAACGCTGGAACCCGACGATAGTCAGCAATTAGCCAACTTGTGCGGCCCGTACGATGCGCACTTGCGGCAGATCGAAGAACGACTTGGTATCACCATTAAAAATCGAGGTAACGATTTTCAATTAACCGGTGAGAACAAAACAGTCGTTGCTGCTGGCGAACTGTTAAGTCACCTGTATCGGGAAGTCAGTACTGGCACCTCGTTAACCTCAGATCTCGTTCACCTATTCCTGCAGGAATCTGGCGTTGACGCATTGCTTCAACATGAAGCGGATGGCACGGATGATTTGCTCCATACCAGTAAAAAAATTGTTCGACCTCGCGGTAAAAATCAAATTAATTATGTTCGCGCCATTAAATCCAATGATATCAACTTCGGTATTGGTCCCGCAGGTACCGGGAAAACATATCTTGCGGTAGCCTGTGCTGTTGAAGCGTATGAACGTGAAGCTATTAGAAGAATTCTGCTGGTGAGACCAGCTGTTGAGGCGGGAGAAAAACTAGGATTCTTACCAGGTGACTTAAGTCAGAAAATTGATCCTTACTTAAGGCCGCTGTACGACGCGCTTTATGAACTTTTGGGGTTTGATAAAGTTGAGCGTCTTATAGAAAAAAGCATTATCGAGGTAGCACCACTTGCCTATATGAGAGGGCGGACACTGAACGATTCTTTTATCATTCTTGATGAGAGTCAGAACACCACAGCCGAGCAAATGAAAATGTTTCTAACCAGGATTGGTTTCGGCTCAACGGTGGTGGTCACAGGTGATATCACTCAGATAGATTTGCCCCATAGCACCCGGTCCGGCCTGCGCCACATTCTCGACGTATTAAGCAAAGTCCCGGGAATATCATTCACGCATTTTTCTGCTAAAGATGTTGTTCGTCATCCACTGGTACAACGTATCGTGGAAGCGTACGAAAAGCATGAGTCTAAGGAAGATGACCGCGCCTAACGTGGAAAATCAGACTACAGTGGATATACAGTGGGGTATCGACCGCGCCTGCCTTGCCGTCAATGATGAGAAAATCATTCAATGGATCAATATATGTAGCCAGGAGCTGCAGTTGGCAGATACTGAAGTTGCGGTGAGAATTGTGGGTGAAGACGAAATAACTGACTTGAACCAACAGTATCGGGATAAGGCATCAAGCACGAATGTCCTGTCCTTTGATAATGGTTCGATGGACGAGTCGGGTAGGGTGCTGTTGGGGGATATTGTGATCTGTGCACAGGTTGTTTGCGAGGAAGCGGCAACTCAAAACAAAAGTGTAGAGGAGCATTTTGCCCACATGTTAGTTCATGGTTTGTTACACCTTAAAGGGTTTGATCATATCGGTGATGAAGAGGCACTCGAAATGGAAACTTTGGAAATCAAGGTTATGAAAGAAATTGGATTTGCTAATCCATATCAGGAGTCGGTTGAGCGATGAGCGAAGAAGATGATTCCAACGATCAGAGAAGCTGGTTAGAGAGGCTGAAGTCTCTTGCGACTGGTGAACCTGGTTCTCGGGATGAATTGTTGGATTTGCTGCGTTCAGCGCAGCAACGAGAGTTACTGGATGACGAGGCCCTTAGTATTATCGAGGGCGCGCTCGTGGTATCCGATATGCAAACCCGGGAAATTATGGTTCCCCGTTCTCAGGTGGTATTTGTCAGTATGGGTTCAAAACCGGAAGACTTTTTACCGTTAATTATTGAGTCCGGGCATTCCAGATTTCCAGTCGTCGATGAGGACCCAGATAAAGTTATTGGTATTCTTCTCGCGAAGGATTTGCTGCCGCTGGCGCTGGAAGAGAATAGGTCGAAGTTTAATATGCGGGATATTCTGCGGCAGTTCACGCCAATTCCAGAGAGTAAGCGTGTCAACGTGTTGCTTCAGGAGTTCCGTCGCAATCACAGTCACCTCGCCGTTGTTTATGATGAGTACGGCGGTGTATCGGGGATTGTCACCATTGAAGATGTGTTGGAACAAATCGTAGGAGACATCGAAGACGAGTATGACATCGATGAAGATGATTTTATCAAGCTGCATGCCGACGGGACTTACACGATCAAGGCTCTAACGCCCATTGAAGACTTTAACGAACATTTTAAGAGTAACTTCAGCGCCGAAGATGTTGATACCGTCGGTGGTATGGTTACCAGCCATTTCGGACACTTGCCGAAGCGAGATGAGAGCGTCGATGTGGAAGAATTTCGCTTTAAGGTGCTGAACGCCGATAGTCGTCGAATTCATCTGTTAGAGCTTACAAAGTTGACGAAAGATTGATGCCCTTAACCTAGGGATGAATGTGCAACGTCTGTTTGCGATCCGTGACCAGCAGCCGCTAGTGGGCCATATCATAGCGCTCTTAAGTGGCGCAATTCTGCCATTAGCGTTGGCACCATTTGATATCTGGCCCGTGGCAATTATATGTCTAGCGACCTTTTTGTTTACGCTCGACGTTAAGTCTTATCAAACAATTGTACTGCGCTATTACCTGTTTTCAGTGGGTATGTATGGTGTTGGGGTCTCCTGGATTTTCGTCAGCATTAACCTCTATGGTGGGGCGTCGTATTTGCTGGCAGCATTCCTCGTATTGTTCTTTGTCTTAAGTTATTCCCTGACGTCCCTGGTTGCAGCCTTCATCCATGTCAACGTATCGAACCGGCTGATCGCGTTCCCGGCGATTTGGGTTTTTCTGGAGTGGTTTCGCAGTTGGTTCCTGACCGGGTTCCCCTGGCTGTATATTGGTTACAGTCATCTCGATTCGCCATTGGCCGGTTACGCGCCAATTTGGGGCGTATTCGGATTGAGCTTTCTCACTGCGCTCTCGGCCGCGCTGCTAGTTGGATTGCGGCGTAACAACTGGCCTATCCACTTGATCGTAATCGGTGCTATTTGGGGTACCGGGTCTTTTATCGCAGCAAAACTCCATTGGGTTGAATCGACTGGGCAGGTAGCCAGTGTGGCAGCGGTGCAGGGCAATATAGAACAACATACGAAGTGGCGACGTGAAAGTGTGGGGCCTATCTTAAGAACCTATGTCGATCTTACGGAAGATGTGTGGGGTAGCGATATCATTGTCTGGCCGGAAGCGGCAATTACGCTATTCCGAGAAAATGCAGCGATGGTACTAGATGAGTTGTCTGGTCGGGGTAAGGAAACCGGAAGTACCCTGGTTCTTGGAATTCCCGATCGCGATAGCGAAGGCAATTTCCTGAACGCGGCGATTGCGCTGGGCGATGGGTCAGGAGACTATCAGAAAAGGCAGCTAGTCCCTTTTGGGGAGTACGTTCCGCTCGAGAATCTGCTTCGCGGTCTGATTACTTTTTTTGACCTGCCAATGTCGCACAATCGGGCAGGACCAGACGACCAGGAACCGCTGCTAGCGGGCGATTGGCGCCTGTCTCTGTCCATTTGTTATGAGGTTGTTTATCCAGAATTGGTGCGACAGACAGTAGATCTCCCGGACTTGCTGGTAACCATTAGTAACGACACCTGGTTCGGAGAGTCAATTGGCCCGAAACAGCATCTGCAAATGGCGCGCATGCGTGCAGCAGAGAATGGTCGAGATATGATTCGCGCAACGAATAATGGTATTACAGCGCTGATAGACCATCGTGGCCGTATCAAAAGCGAGTTAGCACCTAATGTGCCTGGGGTACTTAAAGGTGAGCTCTCGATTATGCAGGGTGAGACTCCTTATCATCGTTTTGGGCTGTGGCCAGTTCTCGCGCTCAGTTTGCTTATTCTGGTGACATTGGCTGGCAAACGATACTTTGTTCCTGATTAGTTTTGGTCGCTTCTTCGTTCGGGTAGAATGGCCTCTTTTTCCGAAACTGTAACCACCATGGAAGACAAGACCATTTCCTATAACTTCAAAGAAACTGAGTCGGCAGTGCAGCAGTACTGGCAGGATTCAGATTCCTTTGTGGTCACTGAGAACAGCAGCAAGCCCAAATACTACTGCCTGGCCATGTTCCCGTATCCCAGTGGGCAACTGCACATGGGGCACGTTCGAACCTATACCCTCGGTGACGTGATCACACGCTATAAACGGCTACAGGGGTTCAATGTGATGCAGCCTATGGGTTGGGATGCGTTTGGCTTACCTGCAGAAAACGCAGCGATCAAAAACAAGGTGCCGCCTGCGGCGTGGACCGCCCAGAATATCCAGAATATGAAAACGCAGCTGCAGTCTTTGGGCTTTGCCTACGATTGGACGCGGGAGTTCGCGACCTGCGATCCTGAATATTACCGTTGGGAACAGTGGTTCTTCACAAGGATGTTCAAAAAAGGCCTGGTAGAAAAGAAGTCCGCCTGGGTTAACTGGGACCCCGTGGACCAGACAGTCCTTGCGAATGAGCAGGTTATTGATGGCCGGGGTTGGCGCTCAGATGCGTTGGTTGAACGACGTGAACTGGCGCAGTGGTTTGTAAAAATAACTGACTATGCCGAAGAATTACTCGGCAATCTCGATAAGCTTTCCGGCTGGCCAGATAAGATCAAAACCATGCAGCGAAACTGGATTGGTCGATCTGAAGGAGTGCAGATTACTTTTCCGCGGGCTGATGGTGCTGCGATTGATGTATATACAACCAGACCGGATACCTTGATGGGAGTGTCCTACGTTGCTGTGGCTGCGCAACATCCTATCGCTAAGGAAGCGGCTGAAAACAACAACGACCTCGCCAAATTCTTAGAATCCTGCAATCAGGGGAAAGTGGCCGAAGCCGATATGGCCAAGCTTGAGAAGCAGGGCATGGACACCGGCATCAAAGTACAACATCCCATCAGTGGTGAGCCCGTACCTGTGTGGGTGGCAAATTTTGTGCTGATGGAATATGGCTCCGGTGCAGTCATGAGTGTGCCTGGGCATGATCAACGTGACTGGGAGTTTGCTAGAAAATATGCACTGCCCATTGTCCAGGTCATCGCACCCACCGCGAACAGTAAAGAGACCTGCGATCTGGATCACAGCGCCTACGTTAACAAGGGCATCTGCGTTAATTCCGGTGATTTTGACGGATTGGATTTTAACCAGGCTTTTGATGCCATTGCAGATGCGTTACAGGATAAGAACCTTGGAGAGCGTCAGGTAAATTTTCGACTACGTGACTGGGGTGTTTCCCGTCAGCGCTATTGGGGATGTCCCATTCCCATCATCCACTGCGAGAAATGTGGCGCGGTACCTGTACCTGATGAAGACCTGCCCGTGGTATTGCCAACCGATGTCGAGTTGGATGGTGTCATTTCTCCTATTAAAAAAATGTCTGAGTGGTACGAAACGACTTGTCCGGATTGTGGTGGTGATGCGCTGCGTGAGACGGATACTTTTGACACCTTTGTGGAGTCGTCCTGGTATTACGCTCGCTTCGCCAGTAGTAGTTTCTCTGAAGGCATGCTGGACGAAAGAGCAAAATATTGGAACTCGGTGGATCATTATGTGGGTGGTGAAGAGCACGCCATACTACATCTGTTGTACGCCAGGTTTTTTCATAAGGTCATGCGCGATGAGGGCATGGTAGATACAGATGAACCGTTTGAGAATCTTTTAGCGTTGGGCATGGTGTTACAGAACGGTGCCAAAATGTCGAAATCATCCGGGGATGCCGGTAATCCACAACACTTGCTCGACGCCCATGGCGCTGACGCCGTCCGAATGGCGATGATGTTTGCAGCGCCACCAGAGCAATCTTTTGAGTGGTCTGAACATGGTGTGGAATCTGCGAATAGATGGCTGAGAACGCGATTATGGAATCCTGTGATCAATCATGTGGAAGGCGGGCCCGTTGAAGTATTGAACATCGAAGGGCTAAACGACGCACAACGCGATCTTCGGCGAGTAGCCCACGAAACATTAGCTTCCGCCGATGATGATTATGGCCGTCGGCTTAATTTCAACACGGTTGTGTCCGGTGTGATGTCTCTAATGAACGAGTTGCAGAAGTTCGAGGATACATCGGCGCAGGGCAGAGCAGTGGTTGCTGAGGTTCTTAACATCGCAGTATTGGTTATGTCACCGATAACCCCGCATATCTGTCGTGAACTATGGCAGAAATTAGGCAAGGGAGACATTGAAGATGCCCAGTGGCTCCCGGTTGATAAGAATGCACTTGCAAAAAGTTCGGTGGAAATCATCGTTCAGGTTAATGGCAAATTGCGAGGAAAGCTTGAAGCGGCACCAGATGAGGCTCAAGATGAACTTGTGAAAAAGGCACGTGAAATAGACAACGTTGAGAAATTCTTAAGCGGAAAGGAAATTCGTAAGATAATCCACGTTCCAAACAGGCTGCTCAATTTTGTTGTCCAGTGATACCAAGGTCAGTTCTCGAGCGATCCTGCTATGTTTAACCTGCGTGTTGGCGAGCTGTGGATTTCATTTGCGTGGTACCCAAAATTCTACAGCGGCGGACTTTAATAAGATTCATATCTCAGCCAATGGTGAAATGTTGGCGCTTTTGCGACGGGGTTTCGAGCGCGCTGACAAAGAAGTTACAGCGACGGCCAGTGCGGCCGAATATTCTCTGTCTGTTTCGGGCATTCGCAATAGCAGACGGGCGGTGGCAACCACGAGCAACAACAGTGTGGCGGAGTACGAACTGGTGCAGGCGGTTGATGTACATTTGTTGTCCCACGACCGGGTAGAAGTCATACCCACCGTTAGGA
>Ga0055584_100005370_pt1 | contig 12548 bp, 6 predicted proteins | sample OSDHelmetaG_FD_58716 | JGI IMG/M metagenome (GOLD analysis project Ga0055584, IMG submission 58716) | Pelagic marine sediment microbial communities from the LTER site Helgoland, North Sea, for post-phytoplankton bloom and carbon turnover... | ecosystem: Environmental > Aquatic > Marine >... | reverse complement strand
GCATCCGTTTTATCCGCGGTTGCGGCCTCTACCGGAGCATCAGAGAGTCTAGGGTCAATGCGCTACGGGTTTGTCGTACCGAACAATTTTGGCGTGATTGATCCTCACGAGCTGGTGCGTCTGGGTGTCAGGGCGGAACAGTTGGGTTTCGATTCGGTATGGGTAAATCACCACATCCTCAACGTTGGCTACGTGCACGACCGGCTCGGTGACGCACCGTATCACGATGCCCTGGTAACGCTTGCCTGGTTGGCCTCGCAGACCTCGCGGGTGCGACTTGGAACCAGCGTGCTGGTGATGCCCTATCTTCATCCCATGGTGCTGGCCAAGCAGTTGGCTACGCTCGATCACTTCAGTGGCGGACGGCTTGTTATCGGCGTTGGCGTGGGAAGCCTGCCCGAAGAAAATGCGGCGCTCGGTGTTCCCTACGACTCCCGTGGTGCCTACAGCAATGAGTTTCTGCAGGTTTTGCGGCTGCTTTGGGCAGATGGGCCGGCCAGCTTTCGCGGTGAGTTTTTCGACTTCAGCGACCTGATTACCTCGCCAAAACCGCTGCAGCGTCCGCTGCCCGTGGTGGTTGGCGGCAATCGGCCGCCCGCATTGCGGCGCGCGGCTCGCTTGGGCGATGGCTGGCACCCCCTGGGGGTGTCGCCGGATGGCGTGCGCAAGCGCCTGGGTCTGCTTCGCTCTGAAGCGGCGGCCGCTGGCCGCGAGCGCGTGGCGGATACGGTCCAGGTGCGGCTCGATATGGGGCGGGTCGATGCGCAGGCCGTTGCGGCCTACGCTGATGCCGGGGTCACCGAGTTGGTGATGTCGCTGAATACCAGTGATCTGCAGGAAATTGAGGCCGAGATCGAGCGTTTCTCGGCTGCGCTGATCGACGCTTAGCGGCGCGGTCTGCTGCTGCACCCTCCGCGACCGGCTGCTTTAGCGCAGGTTCAACGCTTGCCCATGGTGGCCGGCTCTACCAACTTGACGATTTGCTCCCCGGGCTCCGGATCTCCGCGACCGTCAAATCTATCCAGCAGTGTCTGGCGTCGCTCGGCGGCGATAGTAGCGTTGGTTTGTTTGACGTGGCCGAATCCACGAATGCTCAACGGCAGCGCTGCAAGCTCGATAGCCAGCGGCAGATTTTCTTCGCTCAGGTGGGAAATGACGTGCTGCATGGTGCTTTCGTACTCGCGCAATAGCTGGCGTTCCATGCGCCGCTCTTCGGTATAGCCGAATGGATCAAAAGCCGTGCCCCTCAGGCGCTTGAGTGGTGCCAGGGCGCGGAACAGTGGTAACAGCCAGCCGCCAAACTCCCGCTTTTGCAGTTCGCCGCTGTGGGGGTCCCGCCGCGCAAGCAAAGGCGGCGCAAGATGAAAGCGCAGCTTGAATGGGCCTTCGAATTGCTCCTGTAGCGCCTGGGTAAATTCCTTGCGAGCGTACAGGCGAGCCACCTCATACTCGTCTTTGTAGGCCAGCAGCTTGAAGTAGCCCTCCGCTACGGCTCGGGCGAGGTCTTCGTTGCCATCTGTCAGAGCCCGTTCGGCGTCGGCTGCCTGAGAGACCAGCGTACGATATGTCGTTGCATAACTCGCGTTCTGATAGTCCGCCAGATACCCAGCACGATAGTCAATCATTTGCTGCAAGGATGGCGGGCGGGACGGGGTGTCGCCAGTGACACTGATGCCGGCAAGGTTCAGCACCCGCTCGGGGTCTGCGACATAGCGACGGCCCCAGGCGAAAGCCTGCAAGTTCTGCTCAACCGCCACGCCGTTCAATGTGATTGCCTGGGATATCGAGTCAGCGCGCAGCGGCACCAGACCTTGCTGATAGGCACAGCCAAGCAGCAGGAAATTGGCGAAAATGGCATCCCCCATGAGCTGCGTGGCCAAATGCGTGGCGTCTAGAAAGCTGGCGCGTTCTGCGCCCGTTTCTTCGCGCAGGGTTTGCTCCATGGCGCGTTTGTGAAACGGCGCATCCGGGTTTTGGGTGAATTCCGCGGTGGGCGAGCGGTGGCTGTTGACCACCGCGCTGGAAAACCGGTTGTCGAGCTTTGCCAGGGCTTCGTCGCCGGCGGAAACCACGAGATCGGCGCCTAGCAGCACGTTGGCGCTGCCCGCCGGGATACGCGGTCCGAAAATGTCCGCCTGGCGTTGCGCGATGCGGACGTGGCCGGTTACCGCGCCAAACTTCTGCGCGAGCCCGGTCTGGTTCAGAACCGAAGCGCCGTGTCCCTCGATGTGTGCGGCCATGCCCAGCACGCTGCTAATCGTCAGAACCCCGGTGCCGCCAACGCCTGCCACCAGCAGGTTGTATGGTTCGTCGATTCCGGGCAGGGCAGGTTCCGCCAGCACCCAGGAGTCTGTGGCCGCGTCTACCTCGCGACCGGCTGACGCGCTTTTGCGCAACTCGCCGCCGTGTACCGTGACGAAGCTCGGGCAGAAGCCTTTCACGCAGGAGTAGTCCTTGTTGCAGGCGCTTTGGTCGATGTCGCGTTTTCGCCCCAAGGGTGTTTCCTTCGGTACTACGGATAGACAGTTAGACTTCGCTCCGCAGTCGCCGCAGCCTTCGCAAACATCGCTGTTGATGAACACGCGTTTTGCCGGGTCTTCCAATAAGCCGCGCCTGCGCCGGCGGCGTTTTTCCGCGGCACAGGTTTGTGCGTAGATCAGCACGGTGCAGCCTTCGGTATCCCGCAACTCGCGCTGCACGGCGTCGAGCCCATCCCGGTGGTCAACGCTCAGTCCGGAGAACTGCGGGAGGTTCTGCTCATAACCCTCTGGCTCATCGCTGACCACGGCAATACGCCTGACTCCCTCGCCGCGCAGCTGGTAGACGAGTTGTTCGACGCTCAGCGGGCCGTCTACATGCTGCCCCCCGGTCATTGCCACCGCGTCGTTGTAGAGAATTTTGTAGGTGATGTTTACCCCCGCTGCCACGGCGGCGCGAATAGCGAGCAGCCCGGAGTGGAAGTAGGTGCCATCGCCGAGATTTTGGAATACGTGCTTGCGTTGGGTAAAAGGTGCCTGCCCAAGCCAGGTGGCTCCTTCGCCACCCATCTGTGCGAAGGTGATCGTGTCGCGATCCATCCACGTTGCCATGTAGTGGCAGCCTATGCCGCCGTAGGCGACGCTGCCCTCGGGCACTACGGTGGAAGTGTTGTGGGGGCAGCCTGAGCAATACCATGGCTGGCGTTCGGCGCGGTTGCGCGGTTTAGCCAGCGCGGCCTCTTTGGCTTCCAGGAACGCCAAACGTTCGCGGACCTGTTTGCTGTCGTAGAAGCGCGCGATGCGCGCAGCGATAACCCGCGCGATCATTGCCGGAGTCAGTTCGGCTAGATTGGTGACGAGCAGGTTGCGATGCTCATCATATTCGCCGACCACGCGCGGCCGGCGTTCTACCGGCCAGTTGTATAGCTGACCGGTAAGTTGATCTTCGATGACGCTGCGTTTTTCCTCGACCACGAGAATTTCTTCCAAGCCGTCAGCAAACTCGTGGGTGCTTACCGGTTCCAGCGGCCAGCTCATTCCGACTTTGAACACACGGATGCCTATTTGCGCCGCCAGCTGCTCGTCGATGCCGAGGTCTGCGAGGGCCTGCAGAGTATCCAGGTAGGACTTGCCGGTGGTGACTATGCCCAGGCGCGCGTTTGGGCTGTTCATGACCACGCGGTTCAGTTTGTTGGCCCGGGCGAACGCCAGCGCCGCATAGATCTTGTGGCGTTGCAGCCTTTCCTCCTGCTCCAGCGGGGCGTCCGGCCAGCGGGCATGCACGCCGCCTGCGGGCAGTTCGAAGTCCTCGGGTAGTACGATGTGTACCCGATCGGGGTCGATTTCGGCGGAAATGGCGGCGTCCATGTTCTCGGTAATGGCCTTCAGCCCCACCCAGCAGCCGCAGTAACGTGACAGCTCCCAGCCATACACGCCAAGGTCCAGCACCTCCTGCACGCCCGCCGGGTTCAGCACGGGGCTGGTGGCCCCGATAAACATATGATCGCTCTGGTGGGGCAGGGTCGAAGATTTGCAGGCATGGTCATCGCCCACCACCGCCAGCACGCCGCCGTATTTCGATGTGCCGAACGCGTTGGCGTGCTTGAGTACGTCCATGCTGCGGTCCAGGCCAGGTCCCTTGCCGTACCAAAGCCCGAATACACCGTCGTAGTTGGCGCCGGGGAACAGGTTTACCTGCTGGCTGCCCCATACCGCGGTCATGCCCAGGTCTTCGTTGATGCCCGGAAGAAAGTGAATGTTATGACGTTTGAGCAGGTCGCCCGCGTTCCATAGCGCCTGATCCAGACCGCCGAGCGGTGAGCCGCGATAGCCGGATATGAAGCATGCGGTGTTCAGGCCGTGCGCCTGGTCGCGCCGATGCTGCAGCATCGGCAGGCGTACCAGGGCATCGATGCCCGTCATGTAGGCGCGCCCGCGTTCCAGAGTGTATTTGTCGTCGAGAGAAACCGCTGCCACCAGAGTCTCCTTCCTGTTCCCTGAGCTCAGTAATAATAGTGCGACTCAAGGAGTTGTTTTTTGCTTTGCGTGCATAAATTTGACTAAAATAGAAAATATATTGCGGTAAATGCGGATATTTGCATATTTATGCCCGAAACTAGAGAGCTGTCTCCCGTTGACCTCAAGATCCTCGCCCTGCTGCAGGAAGATGCGAGCCTTACCGCGGCGGAAATCGCCGAGCAGGTGAGCCTTTCGCCGTCCCCCTGTTGGCGTCGCATTCAGCGCATGGATAAAGAGGGCTACATCGAAAAGCGCGTGGCGCTGCTGAACGGTGAACGCCTGGGGTTGGGGGTTGTGATCTTTGCCAGCATCAGCCTGTCTGCCAACGATGAGCAATCCCTGGAAAATTTCGAAGCCGAGATTCAGCAATTTCCCGAGGTAGTCGAGTGTTACACGGTCACCGGGACCATGGACTACTTCCTGAAAATCATTACCCGGGATATCCGCGGCTACGAGGCTTTCTTGCGCCAGCGCCTGTTGCAGGTGCCGCTCATCCGCGAGCTTCACTCCAACGTGGCGGTTACCAAGATCAAGTTCACCACCAGCCTGCCGCTAGCGACGCAATTGGACTAGTTGGCGCGCCTAGGCTACTTGTTCCGGAAAGGAGACATGGTCGCCGTGAGTGCCAGCCTCGCGCAACGCCTTCATGGGCGCGTATTCGTCGCCAAACCAGAAATCTTTAAACACCTGCTCTGAAGGAAATCTCAACAGCACCATGCCTGACTGGCCCCAGGCACCGTCGAGCATCTCGAAATCGCTACCGGAGGCCAACGGCTGCACGCCAAACTTTGCTGAAATGGGCGGGACTTTCTGCATGTACTCAGCCACCCAGCTGTCATCGTGCGACGTGGAAGCACCCAGCATATAGTGTGCGGCTTTGTCGTCCCTCGCCAGGCGGGTCTCGGACATGCCTTCCACCAGCAGAATATCCGCATCGCTGGTTGCTTCGCGCATGGTCTTGAGCGGCGCGTACTCGGCCGAGTTCCAAAATGCCTTGGCTTTGGCCAGCGACGGAAACTCGATCACGACCACCCGGCCCCGTGGCCAGGCCCCGTCTTCCAGCTTGATGGTATTGGTGGCCACAACGACTCGTGCGTCATGCTGTTCAAGCAGCGGCATGGTGCCGGCCGCATAAGGCGCCATGGCGGCCGGGTCGTGGACGTCGATGCGGATCACCATGTAGGCTGGTTTTGTCATTGCTGCTCTCCTGGCTGTGTGCGGGCGCATGGGCGCCAACTGTGACGAGTGTTAACTTGTAAGCAAGCGATTCCCTGAACGACCATTAGCGTTACTCAGACCGCCAGAGCCGTGGAAAAGTCGGGCACTCCGGCCCAGCGTCCGGGATCGGTTGCGCGCATCACCGCCACGGTTTTGATTGCTTCCGGGTTGGCGAGCCCGTGGGGCGGGCTGTCGCCGGTCAGCACCCGGATCACGTTCTCGGCTTGGCGAACCGCGCAATCCTCCAGGAAAACGGCCGAGAATCCTGCCGCATGGGGAGTGAGTATGCAGTTGGGCAAACCAAGCAGTGGGTTGTCGGGTGGTATAGGCTCCACCTCGGTAACGTCCAGCGCGGCAGCTTCGATTTCCCCCTCCTGCAGCGCTCGGGCAAGCGCGTCGCCGTCTACGATTGGGCCGCGCGCGGTGTTAACCAGCAGTGCATTGGGGCGCATGAGTGCCAGCGTGTCGCTGTTGATCAGATGCCGGGTTTCTTCAGTGGCGGAACAGTGGATGCTGACATAGTCGGCTGCTTTCAGCAGTTCCTCCAATGTCACCATTTGCACGCCGTAAAGATCGCCAGTGAGCTGGCTCACGTAGGGATCGTAGGCGATGATGCGCTCCGGGCCGAAGCCGCGCATGCGGGTGGCAAACGCGCGTCCAATGTTGCCAAAGCCGATGATGCCCACGGTGTGCCCTGCGATACGCCGCACGCTGAAGCGCAGGTCCATGGCCCGGCGGGGGTTGTCGCTCCACTCTCCGGCGCGCACGCTGGTGATGGAATCAAACAGGCGTCTGGTGAGCGCCAGCAGCATGGCCGCTGCGTGGTCGGCCACCTCTGTGGTATTCGAGCCCGGCACGTTGCACACCAGCACGCCCAGCTCGGTAGCTGCCTCGAGATCGATGGAGTCGACGCCCACGCCGAAGCGGCTGATTACCTTGAGTTTCGGGCAGCCTTCGAGCACCCGCCGGCTTGTCAGCGGTAAGGTGTTAACGTGGGCGCCGTCGGCGTCATGCATCAGCTCGATCATCTCGTCTTCGCTGCGGGCATTGCCCTCGATTACTTCGAACCCGGCATCGAGATAAAGGTCGATCCGGTTAACGGGGCTTTGCGGTAAGGCAATCTTCATCAGTGGATGTCCGCCATGCGCTGCTGTGCTTCTTTGATCTTTTCCACGCTGAAGTCTGGCCGCTGTGCGGCTTCGATCAGAATGCGCTCGCGGGCCATGATGCGCTGCGCTTCTTCCACCACGTTTGCGGCGTCCTCCAGCGGAATGACAACCGCGCCATGCAGATCCGCGTGCATCAGGTTGCCGTCGCTCACCTCCATGCCGTGGAGCGTGACCGGTCCGCCCCAGTCCAGCACGTGCACAAAGGCGTGTGAGGGGTTGATCATGCCGGCAAGCATCTGGAAATCAGGCTGAGAGTCGGGAATGTCGCGCACGCTGCCATTGGTAATCACGCCGAGGCAGCCCAATCCGTAGTGTACGTTGGTGTTGACTTCGCCCCACAAGGCGCCGTAACCGGGTGAGTCGTCGAGGTCCTGAATCACCGCGATGCTCGGTAGCGGGCCGCCCTCGGCGATGTACGTGTAGTAGCCGATGGTGTCGCTGCGCTGCTCGGGTTTGTGTTGTGCCCGAATTCGCGCGGTTCTGGCGAAGCCGACGATGGAAGGCAGTTCCGGATGTGCGCACACGAACGGTTTGACATTGAATCCGCGGGTGCGTCTGGATGGATTGACCACTTCCAGGGCGTTGCAAACCGTCGGGGTATCCAGTTTTTTCAGCGCGTTGGCGAGTTCGTTGCTGATTTCCGGCATGGTCGTTCCTTATTCTCATCAATGGTTCTGGTCAGCCGTTTGCGGCAGCCCGTTTGTGGCCTACGGACGAAACTGCAGTGCTCGAGGTGCCAGCCGCGCGGGTTGAGTGACGAAGCGATAGGCATTTTCCACCCATTCGCAGATCAGTCGGCGGGTATCTCGTGGATCAATCATCTCTTCCATCTGAAATTTGTTCAGCGGCCCCACCGGGCCGCGGGCGCTTTCGATTCGCGCTTCGATTTCCGCGCGCAGAGCGGTAGGGTCGTCCGCCTCGGCAAGCTGGCGTTTGTACGCTGCCTCGATTCCGCCTTCGGGAGGGATGCCCCCCACGTCTGCGGCTGGCCAGGCGACCCGCACCGAACGCTGAGCCTGGGGCGTGGCGAAGTTGTTGCCGCCGACGCCGAAGCTGCGGCGCATGACTACTGTGAAAAACGGTACCGACAGTTGTGAAAACGCCACCATCCATTCGCCCCCCTTGCGTATGGTGCCGTTGATTTCATGTTCGAGGCCCACGGCGAAACCAGGGTTGTCCACGAGGTTCAAAACGGGAATGTGGAACACGTCGCACAGGTCCAGATGCCTGCGAAGCTTGTCGCAGCCATCCGCCGTGAGGGCCCCGCCGTTGTCGTGGCGGCTGTCGGAAGCGATTACCCCCAACGGGTGCCCGTTGAACCTCACGAACCCGGTGATTTGGTCCGTGCCCCACAGCGGGCCGATCTCGAAAAACGAGTCGCGGTCGGCGAGCAAACGAATCGCTTTGCGCATGTCGAAGGTGCTGGTGCGCTTGCGCGGTATCAGGGTCGACAGCTCCTCCTCCCGACGATCAGGGGGATCGCTGGGGTCTGCGGCAATGACTGGCGGTGCTTCAAAGGCGCTTTGCGGCAGATAAGAGAGGAAACGCCGGGTCAGTGCCAGAGCGTCTTCTTCGGTTTCTGCAAGATTGTCCACCGAGCCGTTGGTGCAATGGATGTGCCAGCCGCCCAGCTCTTCCTTGGTGATGTCGTAGCCCATGGCGTGGCTGACCACCGGTGGGCCGGCGACGAACAGCTGGGCGACATCGCGCACCATGACCGAGAAATGTCCCAGCACTGCTTTTGCCGCGCCGATGCCGACCACGCTGCCCAGCAGGACGTTGACCACGGGTACCGTGGCAAGCTGTTCGGTGTACATGTCGGTGCCCAGATGTGCTGCAAGAAACGACCCGCCGCCCCCCGACACTCGCGGCCTGCCCGCTTTGATCGCGCCGCGACTTTCTTTCGCGGTGCCTGTGCCGGCATTGTCCTGCTTGGGTACCATCTGCGCCACGCTGCCGCCTCCCGACGAGCCGTCCAGCAAGCGGATGGACGGCACCTGAAGTTTGAGCGACAGCTCGTCCAGATAGCGGCTTTTCTCGCCGATGGCGCCGTCGGAGTGACCGCCTCGGGAAGTGAAGTCGTCTGCACACACGATGGCGGTATTGCCGGCAATTTTTCCCCAACCGCCCACGTGGTTGGCGGGGGTAAAGGCGCTTACTTCGCCGGCGTCGTCGTAAGAGGCGAAGCCGGTGATGCTGCCGACTTCACGAAACGAGTGCGCATCAAGCAACAGATCGATGCGCTCGCGACAAGTGAGTTTGCCGCGAGCACGCTGTCGGACTACGCCCGGGTCCTGTGAGCCTTGTGCCAGACGCTCATGAGCCAGACGCCGCAGCTGCTCCACGCGCTCCAACATCGGTTCCCACGTATCGTTGATATCCTTGTTTGCTGCATCGCGTCGGGCATCGTCGGCGGAAGGTGTGATGGCTGCCAGGATCTGTCCGGCCCCGACTTCGGCGCCTTCCGCAAGCGCCTGCAGCGCGCTGATCTGTCCCGAGCACGGTGCGGTTACCTCCGTCTCCATCTTCATGGTGCTGATGATGAACAACGGCTCGCCGACGGTGATCTCGGCGCCGAGGTTCGTCAGCACTTTCAGTACGCTGCCGGACATCGGGCTTTCTACTGCCGTGGCGCCGGGGTCCACGGCAAGATCCACGTGCGCGCGGGTGGTGCGGGGTGCATTCGAGGCTGCGGGGTTGACCACGGTGGCGGCCCGTTGCTGCAGCAATGCCAGGGTGCCGGTTGGCGCTGCAGCCGTTGTTACGGTGAGTTCCGTGTGTTCGTCGAGCAACGTGGTTCTGGCATTACCCTGGCGCACCTCGGCGTGCGCCAGTATCGCCGCCAGCTGGGCGAGATTGGTGTCTATGCCTGCGATGTGAAATTCGCCCAGCGCATGCAGTGCCCTTTGCAGCAGTGAGTCGAATGTGCCCGTAGCGCCTACGCTGCAGACCAACTTGGCCAGCAGCGGGTCGTATTGAGGCGGCGGCGAGTAGCCCAGATGCCCGCTGGCGTCTACCCTGATCCCGGCACCAGACGGTTCCTTGTAGGCGGTTATGGTTCCGCCTCCCTGAGCGACCACGCGTGCCTGCAGCGAATAGCCCCGTGTGCTCACCGCGCTCTGCTCCGGCAGCCCGAGCGCTTGCAGCTTCGCTCCAGCGGCCACATGAAATTGCGCCTCCACCAGATCGATACCGGTTATCTGCTCGGTTACCGTGTGCTCCACCTGGATGCGCGGGTTGCATTCGATGAAATAGTGTTCTTCGCTTTCAGGGCTAACAAGAAATTCAACGGTTCCGACATTTGTGTAGCCGGCGGCGGTAACCAGACGTATCGCGTCGGCCAGAATGCGATCTCTCAGTTGCGGCTGCAAATTCGGTGCCGGCGCAATCTCGATGACTTTCTGGTTTCTGAGTTGAATTGAGCAATCCCGTTCGCCCAGGTGTAGCGTGTTGTTGTGGCTGTCCGCGAGGATCTGCACCTCGATGTGCCGCGGGCGTTGTACCAGCTTTTCCGCGAATACGCCGGCGTTACCGAAGGCGGCCTGGGCTTCGCTTTGGCAGCGCTCGAAAGCCTGGGGCAGGCCGGCGGGATCTTCTACCAGGCGCATGCCGCGGCCGCCCCCGCCGGCGGTCGCTTTCAGCATCAGCGGATAACCGGCGGCGGCCGCGAATTCCCGAGCCGCGTCGGCGCTTTGCAGGGCATCGGTGCCGGGCACTACCGGAATGTCCAGCGATTCAGCCAGCTCCCGGGCGCGAACCTTATCGCCAAATAGCGCCAGGACGGTGGGAGCGGGGCCAATGAAAGCCAGGCCCGCGGCTTCGCAGCGTGCGGCGAACTCGGCGTTTTCCGCAAGGAATCCGTAACCAGGATGCACGCAGTCGCAGCCGGTTTCCTCGGCAATGCGGAGCAGGGCGTCAATATCCAGATAGGCCCTGATGGGATCGTTATGCGGCAACTCGCGTGATTCTGTCGCGCAGTGTGCATGCAGGGAAAGCGCATCTGCCGGCGCATACACGGCGACAGAGTTGATGCCCAGCCCGGTTGCGGCTTTGGCTATACGAATCGCAATTTCGCCGCGATTAGCGATCAGAACGCGGTTATGCAGGCCCACTGTAACCCCTTCCTCCCCGAATGTGGCCCCAGAGCAGCTGACGATTACTCAGAGCCATGCTGCCTGTCAATCAGTCAGTGGCTGGTTTGCTTTGGCATCGGCCGCCAGCAAGGGCCGTTTCGACAACGCCGACCTCAGCGTCACCGGGAATTGATGCGCTCAAGGTCGGCGGGCAATGCACGCCCGGCCAGGTAGTAGTGCGCAGCGCACCAGAGGTTCAGGAAGGTCAGCAGCAGCAATGCCATGCGCAGGGATTCGTTGCCATAGGCGGGCGCGAAGAGGTCGCTGAGTATGCCGACCAGCTGGGGGCCGAAGCCCATGCCGATGATATTGAGGATGAACAGCGTGATGCTCGATGCCAGCGCGCGCATGCGCAGGCTGACCAGGCTCTGGATGAGCGCAAAGGTAGGCGCCAGATAGAAGCCGCCGAAGAACGCGGGAATAATAAACAGGCCCAGGGCCAGCCAGAAGTCGTCCACTATGAATACCGCGGCCAGAAACGGCACGTAACCGCCTTTGCCGACTGCCACCACCCACGCGCGCCAGCGTACGTCGCGCCGGGCCAGCACATCGGTCAGACGCCCGGCGGCGAACGTGCCGAGCCCGCCAACGATGCCCGTCATCAGGGCCAGGGTGAGTCCTACCTCTGACGGGCTGAGTCCATGGGAACGTATAAGAAATGTCGGCATCCACAGCACGAAGCCGTAGCCGACAAATCCGGCCAGGGTTGAGCCGAGTACCACATGTCGTGTGGAGCGTGTTGTCCACATGTGCCGGACCACGGCGGAGAACGGTGGTGCAGCTTGTTTCTCCTCGGCCGGCTGCTTATCGCTGGCGCCGCGTGTCGGCTCCTTGGTGGTGAAGTACAACAACAGGGCGACGACAATTCCGGGCACGCCTACCGCGACAAAAGTCGTACGCCAGCCGTAGAACTCAACCAGCCAGCCGCCGACCAGATAGGCGAGCAGCAGACCGATGTTTACGCCCAGCGCGAATACGCCCATGGCCGTGCCGCGACTGGCGCTGTCGAACATGTCCGCAATGATCGAGTGGGAGGGCGGCGAAGAGCCCGCCTCGCCGATACCGACCCCAATGCGGGCCAGCGCCAGCTGGAAAAAAGTCGTGGCAAAGCCACAGGCAACCGTCATGACGCTCCAGATGGAGATGGCGGCGGTGATGATGTTGCGGCGATTGGCGCGGTCCGCCAGCATGGCGATGGGCATGCCCAGGGTGGCGTAGAACACCGCGAACGTTAGCCCGATCAGAAAACCCATCTGGGTGTCGCTGGCACCCAGTTCGAGCTTGATGGGCTCCAGCAGGATGCCCATGATCTGACGGTCCAGCTGGCTCGACGCGTAAACGGCGGTCAAAACTCCCAGCACGTACCATTTATAGCGCGGCCGGGATTCGAGCCGGTCTCGGAACGCCATGACGCTCCCCGCTTCGCTGCGGTTACGCTTGCCGGCCAACGGCCGGTTGCCCAGCGTACTCAAATCACCCACCTCAGCGGTGGCGCCCAATTTGCCCTGACCCCGCAGATGGCGCTTGCGAAC
>Ga0055584_100005369_pt1 | contig 12548 bp, 10 predicted proteins | sample OSDHelmetaG_FD_58716 | JGI IMG/M metagenome (GOLD analysis project Ga0055584, IMG submission 58716) | Pelagic marine sediment microbial communities from the LTER site Helgoland, North Sea, for post-phytoplankton bloom and carbon turnover... | ecosystem: Environmental > Aquatic > Marine >... | reverse complement strand
GAAGGTAATCCGATAGATTCTTTTCTGTCAATAGTGCTACAATTAAAACCGAAACAAGTCACATTAGTGCCTGATTCGGTTGATGCGATTACTTCCAATGCAGGTTGGGATACCATTGCAAATAGATCTTTTTTAAGCGAGATCATTTCCGAATGCAAACGAAATGGAATTAGGACGTCTGTTTTTGTAGATCCTATCCCTAAAATTATAGAAGGGGCTGCCCATATCGGGGCAGATCGAATAGAATTATATACTGAAGAATTCGCTAAACAATATGGGCTGGGAAATGAGAAAGCCATTTTACCTTACACTGAATGCGCCATTCTTGCGAACGAATTGGGTCTAGGAATTAATGCGGGGCATGATCTATCATTGTCTAATATTCAATTCTTTAAAGAAAATATTCCTAATTTATTGGAAGTTTCTATAGGGCATGCTCTAATTTGTGAAGCCATTTATATGGGATTAGAAAAAGTAATTCATAGCTATTTAAAAAAATTGTCCTAAATGCTTTTACACTCACAAATTATTGGAGCAGGGAGACCTCTTGTTATTCTTCATGGGTTTTTAGGAATGGGTGATAATTGGAGGACGCTTGGAAATCAATTTGCCAAACTTGGATTTCAAGTACATTTAGTAGATGCAAGGAATCACGGGCGAAGTTTTCACAGCGAATATTTTAGCTATCCGCTCATGGTTAGCGATTTAGTACATTATTGTGAGCATCATAAATTGGAACATATTTATTTATTAGGGCACTCCATGGGGGGTAAGACAGCCATGTTTTTTGCTGTTAAATTCCCGGAATTAGTTTCAAAATTAATCATCGCTGATGTTTCTCCAAAGGCCTATCCAAAACATCATCAAATTATATTAAAGGGCTTGTCTTCATTAGATTTCGCTACAATTAAAACAAGGCAAGCTGCGGAGAATGCTCTCTCGAAGTATATCAAGGATCCACCAACGCTCCAGTTTTTACTAAAAAACGTGTATTGGAAATCAAAAGATGAGCTGGCATTGCGCATCTATCTTCCTGCGCTAATTAAAAATATCGATGAAATCGGGAAAGCATTAGCGGTTAATACTACCTACGAAGGAGAGGTGCTTTTTCTTAAGGGTGAGAATTCTACATATATTGAAACTGAGGATAAACCACTGCTCAAGAGTCACTTTCCCAGATCGATAATCCGTACTGTTTCGAATGCTGGACATTGGTTACATTCTGAAAATTCTTCAGAATTTTACGATTATGTGGCGGAATTTGTATAATATTATAGAGTAATTTTATTATGCGCGCATAATAAAATTACTCTAGCTTGATATTTATTCGTATTTTTAATCAATTCTCAAGACAATATATTAATCTAACTAATTTATTATGAAGAAAATATTACTTCTTACTGCTCTTGTTTTTGCAACAGCAGTCGTATATGCTGGTGGATACCGTGTAAGTTTGCAGGGTAACAAAGCTTTAGCAATGGGACATACAGGGGTTGCTGTGATTAGCAGCAGTGAACTCGTGTTTTTCAATCCAGCAGGTTTAGTCCACCTGGAAAATAGGTTGAGCATATCAGCAGGAGTCAGTGGTGTTGTTGGTGAAGTTTCCTATCAGAATGAATCAACGGGAGAGTTTGCAAAGAGCGATAACCCAATATCTACACCCTTATACCTCTATGCATCTTACCAAGTCAATGACTGGTTAGCTTTTGGTTTAGGAGTTTACACACCGTATGGTAGTACTGCAAAATATGAAGACGATTGGGCAGGTTCACATTTAGTAAATAATATTGAACTAACTGCAATTTTTATTCAGCCAACAGTATCTTTTAAAGTTGGTGAATTTCTAAGTTTTGGAGGTGGTCCTATTTACGTTACTGGATCCGTAAACTTTAATCGTAATCTAAACAGAACTTTGACCGATATTGATGGAAACAGATCTGAAGTCACCCTTGATGCCACAGGGGTAACAAAATGGGGATGGACGGTTGGAGCTATGTTTACACCAGTAGATCAGTTAACTATTGGAGCTACGTATCGATCTAAAATTATATTGGATGTTGAAGAAGGAGATGCTGAATTCGAGAATATTCCAAATTCACCCTTAACGCCATTTGCAGACACAACCTTTGGTGCGTCATTGCCACTTCCTGCCGAAATAACAGTGGGTATGTCATATAAATTTGCTGATAAATGGTTATTTGCATTCGATCTAAATCGTGTATTTTGGGATGTGTACGAATCTTTAGACATCGATTTTACGGATGAGAATATACCAGATTCTAGGAACTTACGGAATTATAAAAATTCTTCTACCTTTCGTTTCGGGTTACAATTTGATGCCAGTAAAATGTTTACCTTAAGAGCTGGATATTATTTTGATGAATCTCCTGTACAAGAAGGGTATTTTGCTCCTGAAACACCTCGTAACGATAGTAATGGATATACCGCTGGTCTAACCATAAATGCCGGTAAGCATTTTGAAATCGATGCATCCTTTTTATACTTGCACTTTAAAGAAATTGTTGCTTCTTACGACTATTATCTGGAAAATGGGCAAGCCGCTCCTTTTGGTGGAAGATATAAATCAAGCATATTCGTTCCTGGTCTAGGAGTGACTTATAAACTATAATTTAAAATGAAACAGATGAAAAACACACTAAAAATAGTTATAGGCTTACTCGCAATTGGATTTGTAAGCTGTGAAGCAGACTTCGACAGTCCTGTTGAAGATGAAGGATTTTATACCAGTGGAACTGCTAATTTATCCACTTATGTGGCTCTTGGAAATTCTCTAACTGCTGGTTATGCGGATGGAGCATTATATTTGACCGGACAGAACAATTCGTATCCGAATATTCTGGCCAACCAATTTGCGAAAGCGGGTGGAGGTGAATTTACACAACCTTTAGTGGCAGATAACTTAGGAGGATTATTATTAAACGGAACTCAAATTACATCGAATAGATTGGTGTTAGGAGTTGATGCTGACGGAAATCCTGGACCTATTGTCTTAGATGGAACTCCAACCACCGAAATAACAACTAGCGCCACGGGCCCTTTTAATAATATGGGTGTTCCTGGAGCAAAGAGTTTCCACTTGGTTTATCCTGGTTATGGTAATATTGGTGGTGTGGCTTCTGGAGCTGCTAGCCCATATTACGCACGTTTTGCGACAAGTGATAATTCTTCGGTGATTGATGATGCAGCTTTGTTAAGTCCATCTTTCTTTAGTTTGTGGATTGGGTTTAATGATGTATTAAGCTACGCAACATCAGGAGGTATTGGAGTAGATCAGGCAGGTAATTTAGACCCAGCAAATTATGGATATTACGATATCAGTGACCCAAATGTTTTTTCTGGTCATTACGAAGCAGAAGTAAATGTATTAATGGAAAGTAGTACGGGTGGTGTTTTAATAAATATAGCAGATGTTACGTCTATACCATTCTTTACAACGGTCCCTGTTCGGTCCATTCCATTGGATGCCGCGACAGCGGCAGCTCTGAATGCGCAGCTAGTTGCTTATAACACACAAATTTTGCCAGGCTTAGTTGCTTTTGGTGTTATTACCGCTGAAGAAGCAGCCTTTAGACAGGTTAATTTTATTGCAGGTATAAACTATCCAGTTATTGTTGATGACGATCTCACCGATATTAGCGGTATTCTTCAAGGACCTCCATTTAATTTAGACCCAATGACAGCAGCAACGCTTGGACAACTAAGACAGGCAAATGATGATGATCTGGTTCTATTGACGGCTTCTTCCATATTAGGATCAGTGCCCGACCCGGGAAATCCACAAGGAGTTGTTGGAGTATCTATTCCTGTAGAAGATACTTATGTCTTAACTGCAACGGAGCAGAATCGTGTTGCTGTGGCCACGGCATCTTATAATGCATCAATAGCAGCTATTGCAGATGCAAACGATTTAGCATTGGTAGATGCTAAGGCAGCTTTGGCGCAAGTGGCAGATACAGGGGTGCCCTTTGACTCAGGAGTTATGACTTCTGCTTATGTTACCGGAGGGGCATTTTCATTAGATGGTGTTCATCCTACGCCCAGAGGATATGCGCATACAGCCAATCTAATTATTGATGCTATTAACAGCAAATATGATGCTACAATTCCGAAAGTCAATATTGGGAATTATGGTACCATCACAGCTTCAAATAATTAATTTAATTGAAATATCATAACAACCGTCCGCATCATGTGGGCGGTTTTTTATCTTTATAAAAGTCAGTTTAAAATGAAGCTTATTTTAAGATTGTTGCTTACTGCTTTAGCAGTGGTCATTTTGTCCTATGTATTGCCAGGTGTCACCGTAGAGGGTTATTTTTCTGCAATTCTTGTAGCCGTTGTATTAGCACTTTTGCGACTCACGGTTAAACCTATTATTATACTGTTGACACTGCCTGTTACGATTGTCACGTTAGGCTTGTTTCTACTTTTTATTAATGCTTTTATTATTTTGTTAGCCGATTATTTTGTGAGTGGATTTAACGTAGCTAGTATCTGGTGGGCGCTACTCTTTAGTCTGTTGCTTTCGTTTCTTCAGTCCATGTTATTTTCGATGCTCAAGGAAAAATAATAAGCATCTGAATTACAGTTTTTAAATGCTTGTCGATGTTTATTAAAAATCGTACTTTTGCACCCGCATTCTAAAAAGCAGGGTGCGTATCGTACACGGAAAATTTTCAGAAAATGAACATTACAAAAAAAGAAATTGATAGTTTGAACGCTGTGGTAACAGTAGAAATTTCCAAAGAGGATTATTCAGATAAAGTATCAAAGGTTTTGGATAATTATCGAAAGAATGCCAATATTCCTGGATTTAGGAAGGGTCACGTCCCTATGGGAATGGTTAAAAAGCAATATGGCACCGCTGTTTTGGTGGAAGAAGTGAATAAATTATTGCAAGATTCATTGCACAATTTTTTAACTGAGGAAAAATTGGATGTTTTGGGAAATCCGTTGCCAAAGAATGATGCAGATATTGATTGGAATGCAGACGATTTTAAATTTGAATTTGACCTGGGGCTGGCACCAGAATTTGTAGTGGATATCAAGAAAAAGGCAATCACACATTACAAAGTGATCGCAGACGATAAAATGTTGGAGAATCAGGTGAAGACAATTCGCAAGCAATATGGAAAATTAATTTCTAAAGATATTGTTGAAAAGGGGAACGAAATCACGGGTACGTTTTCAAATGCTGAAAAGGAAATTGACAAAAAAGCTACTTTTGAACTGGAAGTGATTAAAGGTAAAAAGCAACTATCACAATTAATTGGAGCTAAAGTTGGTGAAACAGTTACACTGAAAACAAAAGGCCTGTTTAAAGATGATCATGATAACCAGAAATATTTAGGAGTGGATCACGACGATGCACACGGTTTGGATATTGAAGTGAATTTAAAAATTGAAGAAGTTAATACTCGTGAAATGGCCGAACTTAATCAGGAGCTTTTCGATAAGTTATTTGGTGAAGGGATCGTCAAGTCAGAAAAAGAGCTAAGACTTAAGATAAAGGAAGACGCCGAAAAACAATTTGAGCAACAAAGTGATCAGAAATTATTGAATGATGTTGTTGAGTCGTTAATAGAAAATACAAAATTTGATTTACCGAGTGCTTTCTTGCAGCGATGGATTCAGGTTTCGGGTGAAAACCCACTGACAGAAGAAGCTGCCAAAGAAGAATATGAGCGTAGTGAAAAAGGACTTCGTTATCAATTAATTGAAGGAAAAATAAGATTAGAAAATAAATTACAGGTGACATTTGATGAGTTGAAGGACTATTCAAAAGAAATGATTAAGGGTCAAATGGCTCAATTTGGACAGTCAAATCCTTCTGAAGAAGAATTAGATTCAATCGCCGCTCGAATTTTGTCGAATGAAGAGGAGGTAAAACGGCTTAGTGAACAATTAAACACGAATAATCTGCTTAAATTCTTTAAAGAAAATGCAACATTGAAGACAAAAGAAATTACGTATGAAAAATTCATAAAGGAAGCTTACGAGTAATTCAGCGAGAAAATAGTTATATTTAGGCGTTGAATTGAAGGGTTCAATGCCTTTTTTATTTAATAAAAAAAAGATGATAATCTATGAACTACGGAAAAGAATTTAAATCCTTTGCTATCAAGGATCAGGGAATCAATAGTCTGTATTATGACAGGATAGTGAGTAGTATGTATCCTGTGAATCTTACACCAAATATTATCGAAGAACGTCAAATGAACGCAGTAGCCATGGACGTTTTCTCACGGTTAATGATGGATCGTATTATATTTTTAGGCACTGGGATCAACGATCAGGTGGCTAATATTGTTCAGGCGCAGTTGTTATTTTTGGAAAGTACAGATGCATCCAAGGATATTCAGATTTACATTAACTCTCCAGGGGGTAGTGTGTATGCTGGACTGGGTATTTATGACACGATGCAATTTATAAAACCTGATGTAGCAACTATTTGTACAGGAATGGCCGCTTCGATGGCTGCGGTATTATTATGTGCTGGTCATAAAGGAAAACGCAGTGGGTTGACGCATTCTAGAGTAATGATTCACCAACCTATGGGCGGAGCACAGGGACAGGCAAGTGACATTGAGATTACTGCTAAAGAAATTATCACTTTAAAGGAAGAGCTATATACGATCATTGCAAAGCATAGTGGTCAGACCTATGAGAAAGTCTATGATGATAGTGATAGAGATTACTGGATGAAAGCAGACAAAGCATTGGAATATGGAATGATTGACGAAATTTTATCGCGAGATTAAGTTAGTTACTATTAGTTTGAAAAAGTATGTCTAAAGAAGAATTAGAATGTTCGTTTTGTGGTCGTAAAAAGGCAGAAACCAGTTTATTAATAGCGGGTTTGGATGCTCATATTTGTGATCGTTGTATTGAGCAAGCTCACGGGATCGTGATCGAAGAAGCACTTCATTCAACAAAAAGTGATCTCAGTAAGGAGCTAATGCTGAAAAAACCGAGGTCCATTAAGGAATTTTTGGATGATTATGTTATTGGACAGAAGCATACTAAGAAAGTAATGTCGGTGGCAGTTTATAATCACTATAAGCGATTGTTGCAGCCTAAGACCGATGATGATATTGAAATCCAGAAGAGTAATATTATTATTGTTGGAGAGACAGGAACGGGTAAAACCTTAGTGGCAAAGACCATTGCAAGAATGCTGAATGTTCCATTAGCAATTGTTGATGCTACCGTACTGACCGAAGCAGGTTATGTGGGAGAAGATGTGGAAAGTATTTTGACCCGCCTTTTACAAGCATCAGATTACAATCTTGAAAAGGCCCAAAATGGTATTGTATTTATTGATGAAATTGACAAAATAGCCCGAAAAAGCGATAATCCATCGATCACTCGGGATGTGAGTGGCGAAGGTGTTCAACAGGCTCTTTTAAAACTACTGGAAGGAACTGTTGTAAATGTTCCGCCCAAGGGAGGACGAAAACACCCTGACCAAAAATTTATAGAAGTGAATACCGAAAATATTCTCTTTATTGCAGGGGGTGCATTTGATGGGATAGAACGTCATATTTCGAAACGACTTAATATGCAGGCTGTTGGATTTAGTGCTTCCAAAAAGGAAGATACGTTAGAGCGAAATAATCTTTTGAAGTATATCATTCCTAAGGATCTTAAAGACTATGGATTAATTCCTGAGATTATTGGGCGACTGCCGGTATTAACACATATGAATCCTTTAGACAAAGCGACGCTACGCGCTATATTAACAGAGCCTAAAAATGCAATTATCAAGCAATACAAGAAATTGTTTGAAATGGACGGTATCGATTTTGTAATCACTGAAGAGGCCTTAGGTTTTATAGTGGATCAGGCAGTAGAATACCGATTAGGCGCAAGGGGTCTTAGATCTTTGTGTGAAGCGGTTCTGACAGATGCGATGTATGATATGCCTAGCACCGATGACAAGTCATTGAATGTGACAATGGAATATGCGCATGAAAAATTAAATAAAGCAACCATTAAGAAGCTGAAGGCCGTTTCCTAAAAATCGACTAAAAATCAAAAAGCCTCTGTCTTTAATGACAGAGGCTTTTTTTATTGCATATATTCCTGTATTATGGAATAGCAATTATTGTTTTGCTTTGTTTAGCTAGAATTTTTTGTTGCATTAGTTCCTTCTTGTTTTTCAAAGTGTAACCAGCAATTTCCGTTTCATCCTTTTGAACTTTATCAACTGCCCCACATGAAGCTGTAAAAACAGCGAATGCCAAAAGTATAGTGATGTACATTAAATTTTTCATTTTTCCCCAATACTGAATTAGTAGGTGGCAAATCTACGTCGTAAGAAAAGTACTACCAAAACTTTTAGCTGAAGGGAGCGCGAAACTCGATGAAATACACTCTGTTTTATAAAGTACTGATAATCAAATAATTAAAAAACGTTTTTAATCGAAAAAAATGGAGCTTCATCGATATTAAGGTTTTTTAGCTGTTAAGGGCTAATAATTCTTCTACATAATTTCTTGAATTGGATAACCTCGGAACCTTATGTTGTCCTCCTAATTTATTGTTTTGTTTTAGCCAATCATAGAATAATTTTTCTCTTCCAATGTGGATAGTTGGAGCCTTTAAAGTAGTGTTGTTAAGTCTTTTTGCTTCGTAGTCACTATTTACTTCTTGTAGCGAAAGATCTAACAGCTTAGAAAATACATTGAAATCTTCAGGTGGGGTTTTGAACTCAATGATCCATTCATGAGCACCTTTCTCTTTTCCTTCCATGAAGATAGGGGCTGCGGTATATTCTATTATTTCTGAATGTGTAAGCTTTGTTGTTTTTCGCAACGCTGCTTCAGCATTTTCAATGATTAACTCTTCTCCAAAAGCATTGATATGGTGTCGCGTTCTTCCTGTAACCTTGATTCGAAAGGGATGTATGGAGGTAAAACGAACGGTATCTCCTATTTTGTAGCGCCAGAGTCCGGCGTTAGTCGTAATAATAATTGCATAATTTTTACCTTTTTCTACTTCACTTAAGGGGATCACTTTTTCTTCTGGGGAACCATACGTATCCATTGGGATAAACTCGTAAAAAATTCCATAATCCAGCATCAGTAATAGCTCCTTGTTCGCATTGCGATCTTGTATAGCAAAAAACCCTTCAGACGCATTGTAAATCTCGTAATACCTGAAGTCTTTTTTAGGTAAGAGCTTATTATACTGGTCTATGTAGGGGTCAAAACTCACACCTCCATGGAAATACACTTCCAAATTAGGCCAGATTTCAAATAAATTAGATTCTTTGGTCGTTTCCAAAACGTGATTCATTAATACAAGCATCCAGGAAGGAACACCCGCCAGACTTGTAACATTTTCACGGATTGTTTCATCTACGATAGCCTGCAGCTTAGTCTCCCAATCACTGAGAAGTGAAATTTCATTACTGGGCGTACTACTAAATTCTGCCCAAAACGGCATGTTATCAATTAAAATGGCGGAAAGGTCGCCAAAGACAGTCCCATTTTCCTGGTACAGTTCTTTGCTTCCTCCCAATCGAAGGCTTTTCCCCAAGAAAAGCTCTGAATTTGGGTTGTTGTTCAAATACATACAAAGTAGATCTTTGCTAGCGGCATAGTGACAATCTTCTAATGAGTCAGTGCTCACAGGGATGAATTTACTTTTGGAACTCGTAGTTCCGCTAGATTTGGCGAACCACTTTATGGGTGTTGGCCAAAATATATTCACCTCACCTTTTCTTGCGCGTTCAATATTCGCTTCATTTTCTTCATAGGTAGTAACTGGGATCCGTTCTGCAAATTCCCGATAGGTTTTTATACTGCTAAAGTCATATTTTAAACCGATCTCAGTATACTTGGCTTTTTGAATCAGATTGATCAATAGCTCATTCTGAACATCAATAGGATACTTCAAAAATAAATCGATCTGGTGAAATCGTTTTTTTAAAAACCAGGATGCTATAGAATTTACTATGGGGATTGGCATATTTTTGGGCTATCTTTATGCGATAAAAATAACGATTTTCTTTCAATGAACTACGCAGGAGTCTTAACAAAAATGCAAACTGAGAATGGAACACCCATTCAGTATTATTTAGTCTTTGAAAATGACTTTATCAATGTCAACCAGTTACTTGACAAAAAAATAACGATTCAATTTTTGGGATACCAATGTCTTAATTGTGGTTCTGACAAGAAAATTTATCGTCAGGGCTTTTGTTATGATTGTTTTTTTGAGATTCCTCAGGCTGCCGATTGGATCATGCATCCCGAACGTAGCACTGCGCATTTAGACAAGGAGGATCGAGATCTTGAATTCGAAAAAAGAGTACAATTACAGCCCCATGTCGTATACTTGGCAAATAGCAGTAATGTCAAGGTTGGCGTTACTAGAAAAAGTCAAATACCTACACGTTGGATAGACCAAGGGGCTCATGAAGCCATCGAAATCGTCGAAGTTCCTAACCGATATTTGGCAGGTATTACGGAGGTTGCATTAAAGGGGCATGTAAGTGATAAAACCAATTGGCGAACCATGTTGAAGAATGAAATTAAAGATGAAGACCTTGTTGTTTGGCGTGATAAACTTAAAGCATTTATTCCTGAAGAAGCCACAGCATATTTCATTGAAAATAATTCGGAAACCCACCTGGATTTTCCTGTTTTGAAGTATCCAACCAAACTTCATAGTCTTAATCTGGATAAATCGCCTCACTATGAAGGTGTCTTAAAAGGGATTAAAGGACAATATCTTATTTTTGACGATCATACCGTTTTTAATGTAAGAGGGAGCGAGGGGTATGTTGTTTCGATCTCTATCTTCTAGCTTAATTGAATTCAAAAGAACACCCATTCTGGAAATAAGCAGCATCTAGTCCATGTGCATGGCTAGTTCTTCCCCTCTTTGAAGATTAAATCTTTTTCGGAACAAAAACACAAATGCATAGAGAAATGGAGTGTCAATAGCCGCAATAAGCACTTTAAAAAGGAAACCACTCAGTAATAGCGGAATAAATAGAGGCCATTCAATTTTCCCGAAGCTGCATAAGAGCAGTAATACGGTAAATGTGTCGACAAATTGTGAAAGAAATGTAGAGAAATTATTTCGGATCCATAAGTGCTTCCCTTTTGTGACCCGTTTCCAGAAATGGAAAATAGATATATCAATATATTGGGCTAATAGATAGGCCATCATGGATGCAAAAACGGCTACGGCGGTGGCTCCAAATACTTTGTTGAATAGAATATTATCTATCGGACTCCATTCTGTGGCTGGTACAGCGCTGGAAACAAATACGATAAGTAAAGAAAAAAAGGAGGCAAAGATCCCCGCAGTTACAACTTGGTTCGCTTTTTTCTTTCCGTAAATCTCACTGATAATATCGGTAATTAAAAAAGTAATGGGATAAGGAAGAATCCCCACAGATATTTCGAATGTATAAATCCCAAAAAAGTCCCAGTGAAAAAATTTCTGAAAGATCAAATTGGATACTACTAAGGAAGAAATAAATAGCGCTGCTAAAATTAGATAGATACGTTGTGCGAGTAAGTAATCTTTTTTATTCAAATTATTTTTTTAAATTTTTACCTGTTCTAAATATGTGTAATGTTACTAAAAATTGGCGATCAATAATTCTGTTTTGTTTAATTTCGCTTCTTGCTAATGTAATATTTTATCGAACCACTTCAAAACATATATCTTTCACTCGGGAGTAATCTAGGCGACCGATTTCAAAATTTACAACTTGCTGTCAATTCTATTTTTGAGAGCATAGGGTCTATTGTTAAGATCTCTTCGGTTTATGAAACACCGGCTATGGGTTTTGAAGGGGATCCATTTTTGAATTGTGTTGTTTGGGTAAGGTCTTCAATGCCTCCGTCAAGTGTATTAGGCAATATTCTTGCTATCGAAAAACAAATGGGAAGAGAGCTAAGGTCAACTAAAAAGTACAGATCACGAATCATCGATATTGATATAGTACTGATTGATGACTTAATAACAAAAAGTAAAAACCTTACGATTCCTCATCCAGAGTTCGAGCATAGAAAATTTGTGTTACACCCCCTTTCAGAAGTAAATCCAAATTTAAGGCATCCTGTACACCATGAAAAGATCACAGAGCTGCAAGAAAAAACAGTTGATACAAGTGACATTGAAAAAATTTCAAAATGGTTAACCAATCCGCAGAAAGAATACGATGTGTCATCGTACAATTATATTGCGATTGAAGGTAATATTGGGGCGGGAAAAACAAGTCTGGCGAGCAGAATCGCAAACGATTTTAATGCGAAATTAATTTTGGAACGTTTTAAAGACAATCCATTTCTGCCTAAATTCTATGAAGACCAGCGCCGATATGCTTTTCCTCTGGAGATGTCATTTCTAGCAGATCGGTACCAGCAACTTTTGGAGGATATCAAACAATTCGATTTGTTTAAGGATTTTGTAATAGCCGATTACGATGTTTTTAAGTCGTTAATTTTTGCCAAGGTCACATTGCAAGTTGAGGAATATGAGCTTTATAAAAAACTGTTCCA
>Ga0055584_100005368_pt1 | contig 12549 bp, 9 predicted proteins | sample OSDHelmetaG_FD_58716 | JGI IMG/M metagenome (GOLD analysis project Ga0055584, IMG submission 58716) | Pelagic marine sediment microbial communities from the LTER site Helgoland, North Sea, for post-phytoplankton bloom and carbon turnover... | ecosystem: Environmental > Aquatic > Marine >... | reverse complement strand
CTCTGCGTTGCGCGAAAAATTTTATCCTCGGAACATCAACTATATGCACCCCAAGGGCACTTTTTTCAGGGGGCTGCGGAAAAATTTTTCGTCCGCCTTGTTTCGACCAAAATCTCTTATTTCTGGACGAACACTCTTTCAGATCCAATCTCTCCGAATGGCAAGAGGCTACAAACGTAAAAAGTTCCCAGCCCCAATGATAACCCATTGTAGCATTGTAGTAATTTGCTCATTAATTGACGTTGTCGATTATTTAAGCTATTAATGTAAGAAATCCTTCTAAAACAATTTGTTATTCTATATATCGTTCTTCACGCGGTGGGCAGGTGTATCATAGTGCTATGCTCTGAAAGTTTCTCTATGCTTTCAGGCGATTCCTATTTCTGCAAAGAAAGTGACTGCATCTTGAGTTCCGGCACACATTAATGGTTATCAACGCAAAAGGAGGGCAACGCATGGAATCCCCCGCAGAATGTAAAAACCTGTTGGAATGTGCCGTTTACTGGGAAAGTGCAGCTGCTGACCGAATTTGTTTTAGCCAGCCCATGGGCGGCGGTGATGCTAACATTAAAACCTGGACATGGGCGGCGGCCATTGGCGAAGCCAGAAAGATGGCCTCCTATCTTAAAAGTCTGGATCTGCCTGAGCGAAGCAGCATTGCCTTGTGTTCAAAAAACTGTGCCTACTGGCTGATGGCAGATATGGCCATCTGGATGGCCGGACATGTCAGCGTCCCGATCTATCCCATACTTACAGCGGACATTGTAAAATACACCCTTGATCATTCCGAGGCCAAACGGCTGTTTTTAGGCAAACTCGATCCTGTTTGGGACGATATGAAAAAGGGCGTACCCGCCGATATGAAGACCGTTGCGTTTCCGTTGGCACCAGAGAATAATCACGAACAGTGGGACAGCATCATCGACAATCATTCTCCGTTGGCTGAAATGTCAGCCTGCCCCTCAGATGAAACAGCTACAATCATCTACACCTCTGGAAGTACCGGCAAACCGAAAGGTGCCATGATCTCCTTTGAGGCCATGTATAAAAGTGGCAGGGGGCTTTCTGAATTTCTTAATTCTCATACCGGTGATCGCATACTTTCATATCTCCCATTGGCCCATTGCTACGAACGATTCGTAGGCCAGGCGCAATCGTTGTACGCTGGATTCCCGCTTTATTTTGCCGAGACATTGGACACGTTTTTACATGATTTACAGCACAGCCGTCCCACCTTGTTTGCTTCGGTGCCTCGGTTGTGGCTCAAATTTCAACTCGGTGTATTTCATAAATTGCCTCCAGAGAAACTGAGCCGACTGCTCAAGATCCCAATTCTTAACGGTATCGTCAAAAAGAAGATATTGAAACAATTAGGCTTGGATCAGGTGCGGTTTGCAGCTTCCGGCTCGGCACCAATTCCCAAGGAAGTTATCGCATGGTACCGAAGTCTCGGCCTTGAATTGCTGGAAGGGTATGGCATGACAGAAAACTTCGCCTATTCCCATCTTAGCAGGCCTGGGAAGATCCGCCCCGGTTATGTTGGCAATCCTTATCCTGATGTTGAACATAGAATTAGCGAAGATGGTGAAATCCTGGTCAAAAGCCCTGGTAACATGAAAGGCTATTTCAAGATGCCGGAAGAAAACAAAATCGTTTTTACCGATGACGGTTTTCTGCACACCGGTGATCTCGGTTCGATCGACGAGATTGGCCGCTTGAAAATCACAGGTAGGGCCAAAGAACTTTTTAAAACCTCCAAAGGAAAATACGTTGCACCCGCACCAATCGAAAACATCCTGTCAAACAGCCCGCTGATAGAGGCATGTTACGTTACTGGAGTCGGGTATCATCAACCCCATAGCGTGGTGATGCTCAGTGAAGCGGCCCGGCAAGAGGCATTTGAAGGTAATAGGCATTCGTTGGCTAACAATTTGTCTAAATTGCTCAATGAGGTTAACAGTGCGTTATCGCCATTTGAGCAACTGGCGTTCATTGCGATAACCAAGGATGTATGGAACGCGGAAAATGGTTTTTTAACCCCAACTTTGAAAATCAAGCGCAAGGTATTGGATGCGACATATGGTCCATTGACGGAAAAATGGTACGAAATGAAGCAGCCTGTTGTCTGGGAGGCAGCTGGTTGAATCAAATCATTGTAATCGATCATGTGGTAAGTTGAAGATGACCAAAGAATAGCAGCTAAAAATGCTATAATCCCAATTTGCATGATGATCTCAATACATCACGACGCTACCGAGTTATCAGATATATACATTGCCTGGTGTGTAATCACCACCCACCCAAGATTTCACGTGACCGCAATATATAGTGGTGCTTCGAATTAGCTCTTAATCCACATACTGGCAAGCTATGCCAAGTTCCGTGGTGGTGCGTTTTTGTGGGATAGCCATTCGGTACTTGCCTATCGATTCAATCCCAGATTTAGGATTCCATACTGCCTCGCAAACCATCCGCAGGCAGACGCTATCGGCCAGAAATTTATTTGCGGAAATAGATGCGGTTTTTCAATTATTGCATCTCTACCTGAAATCCACTATATTTTAGGTTCAGAACACACCAATATTCCAAGCAATTCGAACCCAGTAAAACAAAGCCATGCCCATTCCACTCATACGGACCAAACTGCATCGGCCGCCCGTCGCCAGGGATCACCTGCATCGACAGCACCTTTTGGATCGGCTTGATCAACGCCGTTATCGACCGCTGACGCTGGTGTCGGCGCCGGCCGGATACGGCAAGAGCACGCTGTTGAGTTGCTGGCTGGAATCGTGCGAATGCCCCAGCGCATGGGTCTCCTTGGATGCCAATGACAGTGATCTGCGGATTTTCCTGGCCTATTTGATCGAATCGATCGATTCCATGTTCCCCGGATCTTTTAAAGACTTGCGTGCCATGTTGAAAGGAACCAACCTGCCATCAGTGAACATACTGGCCACAAGCCTGATCAACCATCTGTATGAAATCGACGATAGATTCATCCTCGTTCTGGATGACTATCACATGATACGGGACAAGGATGTGCATGAGTTGGTCTACCAGTTGTTGATCCATCCACCCGAGGCCATGCACCTTGTCGTTGCCACGCGGCGTGATCCGCCATTCCCGATTGTCGATCTGCGTGCCCGTGGACAGATGACCGAAATTCGTATTCCGGATTTACAATTTTCTCACTCTGAAGTGGCCACCTTCCTGCGGAGGGTGATGAAAATGGAAGTGGATGACCACATCGCCACCACCATCGGAGAAAAAACCGAGGGGTGGGTGACGGGTCTGCGACTGGCGGTTCTCTCTGTGCGCCAACGATCGGATTTGCAACGAATCGTTGCCAGCCTGCCCGATAATAACCGCTATGTGATGGACTACATCATTTCAGAAGTGGTCTCCCATCAGCCGAAAGAGATCCAAGATTACCTGCATTCAACAGCAGTCCTGGACCGATTCTGCTCGCCCTTGTGTGAAGCCATGTGCATCAATCAGGATGGATCTGCTACCTGTGCACTGTCCGGGCAACAGTTTATCAGTAAGCTCGAAAAAGAGAATTTGTTCCTGATTCCGCTGGACGACAGTCGGCGCTGGTACCGTTACCACCATTTGTTCAGACAGCTGCTGCAAGGCAACATGAAGCACAACTTCACACCTGAAAAAATTGGTGAGCTGAACAATCAAGCCGGCATATGGTTTGACGAGAACGATCTTCCAGATGAGGCGTTGGCCTACTTCCTGGCGGCAAACAACATTCCTGCCGCCCGACAGCTGATCACTAAGCATCGCCACGATCTGACCCTAAATGAGAGGTGGCATCGATTGAATCGTTGGATCGAAGCCATCCCCAAAGATCTTGTCGATATCGATCCCGAATTGCTGATCATCAACGCCTGGTTGCATGAGAATCGGGAACGTTATGGTGACATGCTCAGGACAATTCGGCTGATCGAGCAACTGTTGGCTGGCGATGCGGCGGGGACGATGATTACCGATAGTCTTCGCGGTGAACTCGATGCGCTGAAAGCCGCTGGATTGTATATGCAGGGTGATGTGGAACAAGCCAAGCAACATGCCTCCCGAGCGATCCAAAGGATTCCTGTCAACCATTTGAGTGAACGCGCTTTCGCCATTCTCGTCTATGCATTCACCAGCCAAATGGAAGGTGATGCGCATCATGCCAGGAAGGCGATTCATGAAGCCCAGCAGGGCCATGAATCAACCGGCAGCACCTATACGGCCCGACTGTTGCTGGCTCTGAGTTTTGTTGACTGGCTGGAGGGTGATCTGCCCGGTGTCCAGCGAAATGCTGCTCGGCTGCTGCAATTGGGCGATAAGCATGAACTACTTGAGTCCACGTCGTTTGGCCACTACCATTTAGGCATGGCCGCCTATTATCTGGCGGATACCGAAAAGGCGTGTTTACATTTAACATCGGCGATCAAAAATGGTCAACTCGCGGACCCGAATACATTCCTGCATGCCAGTTGTGCCCTGGCGCTGTTTTACCAAACTGAGAATCAACCCGAAAAAGCGGATGAGATCGCCCAGTCACTGGTCGAGTATGCCATGCAGGCCGACAATGCTGTTTTACTCGGCAGCGCCAACGCGTTAGCTGCCGAACTGGCCCTGCACCGGGGACATCTAAGCGAGGCGATCAAATGGGCCCGGGATTTTCCATCCGGGCAACCGAAGCAGGTGGTGCGGTTTTTCGTGCCTCAGTTCACCCAGGCCAGAATTTATATCGCCCAAGGTGATCCATCCTCTCACCGAAACGCCCACGACCTGCTGAAACGGCTGCATGACTTTTTCACATCCGTCCACAATACCCATTGCCTGATCGAAGTGCTGGTGCTGAAAGTCCTGCTTCACGATGCCGCCGGCGATCAGGCATCAGCCCTCGCCGATCTCGAACGCGCGCTCGACCTGGCTCGCCAGAGCCGCCGAATAAGGCCCTTTCTGGATGCGGGTCCACGAATGACCGCCCTCCTGAACCAGCTCAGCCACCGCGGGCGGTTCAGCGACTATATCGATCGGATACGCGCCGCCCATGACCGGTTCCAGGCGCCCGCACCTGATCACGTCTCACCCATTCAAACGTCTTACCGGTCCACACCGCCTGCAGATGCATTCCAATCATTGGACGAGCCGCTAACCAACCGGGAACTCGACATCGTCAATCTGCTGGCCGACCGATTGAGCAACAAGGAGATCGCCGAAAAGCTCTTCATTTCGCCGGGAACCGTCAAACGCCATACCAACAATATCTACAGAAAACTCGCTGCCCATAATCGTCAGGAGGCGGTGGCCAAGGCCACGGCGATGGGGCTCCTCTAACTTCCACTTCACGCCACTACACCCTTTTTACACCCTCACCTACACCCTTTTTGTACCCTCGGGTACATTTTCAAGAGCCTGCCGGACATTTATGTTGATCTTGAACCGTATTGAAAGGGATCACGATCATGGAACAACCCACGTCCTGGAAAGGACTTAAACTGACAACGCCGGCCACCTACCGCATTCGCGTGCAGGGCCATGTGGAGAGGAACTGGTCCGATCGTCTGGGGGGGTTGACTGTTACGCGGGAAACTTCGGCTGATAAACTCGATATCACCACCCTGCAGGGCCACCTGCAGGATCAGGCCGCCCTGTCCGGTGTACTCAATACCCTCTATGACCTGCACCTGCCGTTGCTCAACGTTGAATGCATCGATGAGCCCAAAACCTGAAAATAAACAATCGACATCGAAAGGAGATCGTCTTGGTCGCATTCCTCGTTCCCCATACGCAACCCACAGCAAACATGGGCTTGCGATACAATTCTGCGAGTTCAGCCATCTCTTTGTCGGAGGTACGGTTTGCTTGGCGTCCAGAGAGCGCCCCCGTATTGGACATTTCACGCCTGGAGATCGAATCGGGGCAGCACATTTTTGTTGCCGGTCCCAGCGGCAGCGGCAAGAGCTCCCTGCTGGGGCTCTTGGCCGGCGTGTCCGTCCCCCAAGCAGGTCAAATCAGGTTACTGGGACAACGACTGGAGAAAATGGGTGGGTCTGAAAGAGATCGTTTTCGAGCCGACCACATGGGCGTGATTTTCCAGATGTTCAACCTGATTCCCTACCTGACGGTCGTGGAAAACGTGACCCTGCCATGCCGTTTCTCTCGGCGAAGATATGAACAAGCCCATTCCAATGGTGGGTTGACAGTCGAAGCCGTGCGTTTGTTGTCGCGGTTGGGAATATCGGATCCGCTACTGAACCGCCCGGTGACCGAACTGAGCGTGGGCCAGCAGCAGCGTGTGGCCGCCGCCCGGGCATTGATTGGCTCACCTGAAATCGTGATTGCCGATGAGCCCACCTCAGCGCTGGATGCCGATCACCGTCACGATTTTCTCCAGCTGCTGTTTGAAGAGTGCCGAAACGCACAGTCTACGCTCGTGTTTGTCAGTCATGACACATCCCTATCGCACTTATTTGATCAGACGGTAGCGCTCTCCAAAATAAATCGAGCAGGCAGCGCGATATCAATGGATGCAAGGAGGGACTCCTAATGGCCATCTTTACGCTATCCATAAAGAGCCTTCGCAACCGCAAGTTTACGGTGGCCCTGACCATCGCCTCCATCGCCTTGAGCGTCATGCTGCTGCTGGGGGTGGAACGTATTCGCTCCGAGGCACAGAACAGTTTCACCAACACCATTTCCGGAACCGACCTCATCGTGGGCGCACGTACCAGTCCGGTTCAGCTGCTGCTCGCTTCGGTTTTCGGACTTGGCAACGTTAGCAACACCATCGATTGGGAAAGCTATGAAGCCATTGCCGACCATCCGGGGATCGCCTGGACGATTCCCATATCCCTGGGCGACTCTCATGCCGGCTTTCGGGTGATGGGAACCACCGGGGCCTTTTTAGACCATTTCCAATACGGACGTAAACAGGGGCTTTCGATGCATAAAGGCCCTTGGTCCAACGCTGAAAACGAGGCGGTGCTGGGGGCCGCGGTTGCCGAAAAGCTGGATTACCGGGTGGGCTCAGGAATTGTGGTCGCCCACGGCGCCGGTGAGGTGAGCTTCATCGAGCATGACGCGCATCCCTTTCACGTGGCCGGTATCCTGGCTCGCACCGGTACGCCGGTGGACCGCACGGTGTTCGTCAGCCTGGAAGGCATCGACGCCATCCATGCCGGTATGGACCCGGCCCACGATCATGGCCACGATCCTCTGTCCGTTCATACAACCACCGATCCCCACCATGCTGGAGAAGGCCATGGGGCCGGACATCATGGCGTCATTAATGAAGACCATATTGGACACGAGGCGACGGCCATCACGGCCTTTTACGTTGGTTTGAAATCACGATCCGCCGCTCTGTCAGTTCAGCGCATGGTTAACGAGTATACAGGCGAACCACTGACTGCCATCCTTCCTGCCGTAGCCCTGCAGGAGTTGTGGACCATCGTCGGCGTTATCGAAAAGACTCTGCTCGCAGTATCTGGCTTCGTCGTCCTGGTGGGGCTTTCCGGCATGCTGGTGGCCATCATGACCGGTCTGAATGAACGCCGCCGGGAAATGGCCATCCTGCGATCGGTGGGCGCACGGCCATTGCATGTACTCTCGCTGATCGTGGGCGAGGCCGGGTTGGTGACCCTGATGGGTATCGTCACCGGAATCGGTCTGCTCTTTGGCCTGCTTGTTCTGGGACAACCCTTGATCGCTTCGCGTTTCGGGCTGCTGATCGGCATCACCGGGTTCAGCGTTCACGAAATGCTTCTGATGGGGATCGTTTGCGTGTCCGGTGTTCTCATTGGTGTTATCCCGGGGGTCAGAATTTACCGGCACTCCCTGGCGGATGGGTTGACGGTCCGGGTCTAAGGATTGCGGAATTTGGATTTTCGGATTTCGAGTTTTTAATCAGGAGGTGTCAGGATGAAAAAATCGTTTGTTAATTTATTTCCAACATTACTTTTTGTGGTTGCTTTGGCTGTCCCCGCTGTTGCCGCACAAATGCAGCAGTTGGGCTGGGAAGATCTGCTCAAGAAGGTCGAATTCGAGGACCCCTTCGAGGCGTTGACCCAAGAGCAGCTCTATCAGCTGGGTACAGTGGCCAGGGTAAGGGCGCTTCAGGATAGGAAGAGCAAAACGCTTTCGGCATCGATGCGCAAAGACGCCGAGGAAGCTGAAACGGTTCTCCAAGCCGCCGGCATCGACATAAACGGGCTGCTGTCTCGGCGTGAAGAGATTAAGGAACTGCGACGCCAGAGGGCTTATGCCGTTGTGGACGACCTGGACGGACAACAGATCCGCATGCCCGGCTACGCATTGCCGCTGGAGTATTCCGATAAGAAGGTCACCGAGTTTTTGCTGGTACCCTGGGTCGGGGCCTGCATCCATACCCCGCCGCCGCCGCCCAACCAGATCGTCTTTGTAAAAGTTACCCAAGGCATCGAGAACCGGGGTCGCTTCACCCCGGTGTGGGTCACCGGTGAGATGACCGTCAAGGCCGCCAAGAAGAAACTTTTCCTGGTGGACGGTTCATCCGGCATCGATGTGGGTTATTCGCTGGAGGCGAGTCAAGTGGAAACATACAAGAAGTAATGAAGATAACGAATACCGTTCGACCGATAGCGGGTCTGGATTCCGGATACCGCTACCTGTCCAAAGAGAAGTTGTAAGGAGGTATAAATATGAATATCAAACAAATCCTAATTGGAATTCTGGCTGTCGGCCTGATTGCAGCTCCGGCATTCACACAGGCTGCGGATATTGATCTTGAGACCATACCGCCAGAGGTTGTTTTGTTCAAAAACGTCGAGGTATTCAATGGCATCGATGACAAGCTCGATGATGTCGATGTGCTGGTAGTGGGTAACAAGATCAAGAAGGTAGCAAAAAATATCCCCGTGAGTGGCAGCTATGAGGTCGATGTGCGCCAGGATAGGGTCAAGGAAATTCCGAATCCTACGCTGGTTGGAAATGCTTATTCGATAAAAGCCATCGATGAAAAAGGAGACGCTCGATCTAATCATGAAAGACGGCAAAATTTATAAGAATACCCTGTAGATGGCGCCACCAGACAAACACAAAAAAAGGAGTCGTGAAAATGAAAACAAAAACCCTACTTCCCATATTCCTGCTATCCGCCGCCGTGGCAGTGACAATGGCATTGCCACAAACTCAGGCGGAGGAAGAAAAAAAACCGATTCAAGTATTGTTCACGAACGTCAACATCTTTGACGGTTTCAGTGACACGTTGCAAACCGGCATGAGTGTGCTTGTGGAGAACAACTATATCAAAGAGGTCGCCAAGACGATTACCAAACCAGAGGGTGCCTATGTCGTCGATGGTGGGGGACGCACCATGACGCCCGGACTGATCGATATGCACCAGCACGTGATGCTGAATCCGCCGGAAGGAACCGCATCCTATCAGACGCGGTGGGACGATGCGGCCGGTGGCGCTTTTGCCCAGCACCATCTGGTGAACAACATGCTGCTGAAAGGCATTACGACTATTCGCGACATCGCCGGCGATCCATTGGACGTTGCCAAGGCGATCGACATGGGGTACCTGCCGGGGCCGCGAATCTACTCGTCCGGCGGGGCCATTTCGCAGGTGGGCGGACATGGTGATTGGGCCGGCAGGAACGTTCCGCCGGAACTGCTGACCGACAAGATGGATATGACCCAACGCACCCAGAACAGCTGGTCCGTCACCGGGCCCGACGAGGTGACCCGGGCGGTCCGTTTAAACCTGCGCCGGGGCGCGGCTTTCACCAAGGTCATGGGCGGTGGTGGTGTTGCTAGCGAATTTGATCCGCTGGAAATCATGGGGCTCGCCGCCGACGAAGTGGCCAGAGCGGTAGAGATATCGGCCGACAACGGCACATATGTGGCCACCCACGCCTACCATGACGCTTCCTACAACAGGTTGCTCGACCTGGGGGTTCGCTCTTTCGAGCACGGTTTCCTCATATCGGAGCCCACGGTTAAACGGATGAAAAAGATGCAAGATGAGGGCAAGGAGATTGTCTGGAGTTTCCAGTGCTTCATGAGCATCAACTCCTTTGGCAGCTATGAATCCATGCCGGAATTTTTCACCCATGAGCAGAAAGTAAAAGGCGTTGCGGTCGGCAAGGGGGCTCGTCAAGCGGCCAAAATGATGAACGAGCATGATGTCTTCACCGTTGGCGGGTCCGACATGTTCAGCCCGGGATTGGTGGAGCGCATTAAAGAAGACCTGACCTGCAATGTGAAGGCGGGCTTTACGGCCGTCCAGGCCCTGAAGCACTGGACCGGCAACGCCGGCATTGTGCTCAAGTGGTCCGGCCCCAAAGATCCGTACCCCACCTATGAGCTTGGTACCATCAAGGAAGGCGCCTATGCCGACCTGTTGCTGTGGGATGGCAACCCCCTGGAGGATATCGAACTCATCCTGGATGAATCAAAACTGCATTTCATCATGAAGGATGGACTGACTTACAAGAACACGTTGGTCGGCGTGGACAGCCCCATCTACCGGCCTGTCAAGACGCCTTTAACCAGGGGCCAGTTTCCATTGTAACCATGTAGGCCATCCTCCAATAACGGGAGGGGTACCGAGACGCCCGTCCCGTATTAAAGATTGAGTCGTCTGGGAGCCTGTGACTGAAAAATGATTCGCTGAAAGCCCGACGCTTGTGTCTGCAGTCATGTCAGGTCTTACTTTTTGGAACTTGATCCTTGGAGGTCACCACATGAACCTCGGAGTAGAGAAACCAAAGACAACCGGAAAACTTGTAACAGCATGTCTGACTATTATCCTGATTGGCTTGGTCGCAGCTTCGCACGCATCGGAAACTAAGACCGGAGAATCAGGCAATATCCAACTCAGCACCGACGAAGTCGAAAACCAGATCACGCTGGACAAAGAGGTGAATCCGCTCTATGATTCACGCCTGCTGACCCCCCTGCGAAATTGGCGGGACGGCATGGCCGAAAAGACTGGTTTCAACTGGAGCATCGACTACAGCGCCCTGTTCATGGGGGTCAGCGACAGCCCCGGTGAAGACAATGCCAGCGGGGGTATGGTGCGCTTTTTCGGTTTCTGGGATCTGGTCAACCGTGGCGGACCCAACAAGGGCAGTTTGAACTGGAAGGTCGAGCACCGCCACAAGTACTCGGATATACCTCCCAGTGCCTTAGGCTTTGAAAGCGGCTACGCCGGCATCTTCGAGCCGCCCTTCAGCAATCAGGAGTCGCGCCTGACCAACCTGTACTGGAAGCAGTATCTGGCCGGCGGTAAATGGGCCGCCGTGGCCGGCTTTCTGGATGTGACCGATTTCGTAGACGTCTACCTGATGGCCAGCCCCTGGACCGGTTTCAACAACTTCGTCTTCTCCACCGGTTCGGCGTCCATGGATCTGCCCAACGATGCCACCCTGGGTGCGGCTGCCGGCGGCATGATCACCAAAAGCCTCTATATGCAGGCAGGCCTTGCCGATGCCAACTCGGACCCGACGGATCCGTTCGAAGGTTTCGAATCCGTGATCGATGACAGTGACTTTTTCAAGTGGGTGGAGATCGGCATTACCCCGGGGCAGGACAAAATCTATTTCGACAACATGCATGTCACCTTCTGGCACATTGACGAGCGGACAAACGGCACCCCCGATGGCTGGGGCCTCAACGCTTCCTGGCAGAAATGGATCGGAGACAAGTGGTTGCCATTCATCCGGGGCGGCTATACCGATGACAGCGGCAGCCTCCTGGAACGATCGCTGTCGGTGGGGGTCGGCTACCAGCCGGTGCCCATGCGCGGGGTCATCGGGCTGGGCTTCAACTGGGGCAAGCCCAACCAAATCTCATTTGCCGGCGCAGACGACCAATATACCACCGAGCTGTTCTGGCGCTATCAACTGACCCGCGAATTGGCGGTGACCCCGTCCCTTCAATACATCAAGGATCCGGCACTGAACCCTGAGGAGGATAATTTGTGGGTATTCGGACTTCGGTTGCGGGTTGCTCTATAGCCCCCCAATCTATCCTTGCGGCTGACAATTTACTCTTTGCCATTTGAAAGGGGAAAAAATGAACGCTTCGAAATTACTAAACCAACGCCACGTTGGCGGGTTACCGAGCAATTGATTCCGTTTACCCGGTTTGGGCATTCGGACGGCGGTGCCGGTGTGGCGGCCGAAAGCGCCTTTACGAGAGGTTTTTTTGAACCATGGTTGTAGTTATTATTAATTACTCATTAGAAAAAGGAGAATCATCATGAAAAAAGCACTATTTGCCCTTATTGCCATTGCCTGCCTGGTTTCCGTCTGGACATCCACCGATGCACAGGCGTTCCAGATTATCACCAGTGAAATGATGGAAAAGGAGATCGTGACGGAGACCGACTTGATCAAGACCGCTGACAATTTCATCATCTTGTTCGACGCCTCCAGTTCGAGCAATGAAATGTTGCCCGGCAAGAGCATCAGTCGGATCCAGGCCACCAAGGACCTGTTGAAGGAGCGTGTTGCTCAACTTCCCGATCTGGGCTATACGGCCGGCCTCTATATTTAC